>Ga0307509_10002809_pt1 | contig 27573 bp, 33 predicted proteins | sample 10_EM_MG_FD_202245 | JGI IMG/M metagenome (GOLD analysis project Ga0307509, IMG submission 202245) | Populus trichocarpa ectomycorrhiza microbial communities from riparian zone in the Pacific Northwest, United States - 10_EM | ecosystem: Host-associated > Plants > Roots > Unclassified | place... | reverse complement strand
CCACCCCGTCGGGCTGGGGCGGCGCCCCCCCGCCGGGCCGGCGCCGCGGCCCGCCGCCCCCCCGGCCCCCCCCCCCCCAAAAAAGTCCACAGTTAACAGATAGAAATCAAGTTCGAGAAGGAAAAAGAAAGAAAAAGAACAAAAAAAGTGAGAGATTCTTTTTTCCCCAAATCGATGATAAGTTTGAGTTATGGCATGGGTTCCGATATTGCTGGAACCGTGGTAAGATAAGGGGGGCTTTTCTTCTTCCTGTCCGGTTGGGTACTGATGCAGGGTGTGGAAGGAGGGGAGGTGAGGGGAGGGGTGTATCTACGTCATGTTGTGAGATAGATAGATAGATGAATAGAACACCGGTATGATAGCTCTAGTGCTGCTGCTGTAGAGCGCCGCACCACTGTAATGTAAGTACTCGAGTATATATGTATGCGCATGTCACTTTGGCTATTATGCTGAGTTTATCCAGGCACCGGTAGATTGTGCGTGAGTGCGTGCGGGGCGTGGCGTGGCGTGGCTAGGCTTTTAGGGTATTGTGGGGTAATATATCTTGGCCGTTGTCTGCGTGATGATCATGTTGAGGGGTGCATAGTATTAACTCACGGTACCGGAGTCTGTATGCTTGTCGTCGGGTTCGAATTTCGCGGGGAAAGGAGGAGGAGGAGGAGGAGGAGGAGGAGGAGGAGGAGGAGGGGGTTGTTGCCGTGTTTGCATAATAGCATATCCAGTAGTTGCAGCATGGTGAGCTAGAGTGAGTTACTGGTGGCCCATTGGTCGAGGGGGCTGACACGGTGCTGTTCTGTGTGGTCTCTCGCGCGATATTGTTTAATAGACTGGGGTGTGGTTGATACGGTGGATTGTCCCTAAATCCACCACAATCCACCAGATTGTGTGTGCCCCCCCCCCCCAGCTAAAGCTATCCATGGGGGAGAGAATAAAAATAACCACGAATTAGAGTAAGTGCATAATTTGACTAAGCCCCCCCCCCCCCCCCCCCACACACACACTCCTCAATCTCGTCCTTAAGCACCATCTGCAAGCGTTCGCCGCCGCAAAGGGGCAGAAAACAAGAGGCAAGAATGAGCCCGTCATGCCACTCTATTACCTGCCCGATGAGAATCTTGTTTTATTTTTATTTTTATTGTCATTTATTCACCTAATGGCAATGATTGGGGCCGGGCCGGACCCCCGCCCAATGTGGCTGTGTGCGTATTGAGAGAGATCGATTCGATTCCAGAATTGCTCAGGAGCATTCTGTTGAATTTATGCGCTGTATATAGTGAAGGTGGGTGGCCTCTAAAAGTCTGGTTGAGGTTGGAATTGCAATGGTGGGTTGGGGGTTTGACGAGTGGAGGATGGGTTTCACGAGTGACTTTCTATGATTTACCAGTTGAATGATTAACTGGATACTACGGCTAGATGGTGATGAGTTCTGAAGGGGGGTAGAGATATTTGAGTGGGTCAGGAATGTGCATATATGGTAGTATATTGTGATGTTAGTTACCGGGGTGTATATCTGAAGGGAAAATATCCGTATCATTATTATAGGATTAATTCTAGTTTGCAGAGAGTTTAATTTTTATTCAAATAACTTGAACAGTAGCAGCCTACTCCCAGAGTAGAAGGTTGCAGATTTGCAATCAGGAGCTCATATGACTAGTATATGGATGAAAGTTTCTAAATGTTATATTTGATATTTTTGTTTGATTCATAATATTTCTTATAAAATTATACAAGTTGATTTATTCATATTTTTTCTTATCATATTCTATGATTAGCAAGTAATATAAGGAGTATTGTTGAAAATATTATTCTTATAGTAACAGCTTATCTAAATTAGTAAGAGGTTAAGTTATATCTCTATGATGAATAAATATATATTTATATTTTAATACCTATAAGTAGAAGCTCTCAAAGGCATAAGTAGTAACTATTATAAGTAGATGCCATTAGGTGAAAGCATTGGCACTCAATATATACAGCCTAATGTTGCTTCACTAAATGTCTTTCAGGAGCCTGAGATCAGGGACTCGGAGAGGAATTACCCATCTTGAGGCATTAGGCTAAACAGAAGTAAGATATGCTACATCCAACTTGAACATACTTTCATGCATCTACTGTTCTAGGGCTCTTTTAAAGTGATCTGGGTGCACAGGGCAATTTGGATTGATTCTTGGTGTTCAAATTCAAAGACTATCTGAGTGATTCTTTTTTTGCTAATATAATATCCAATAGTTACCACTTCTATTTTTCAAATATACTCAATTTTGATAAAATACTAATACCTTTTCAATAGTTAGATAGTGAAACCAATAATCTAAATTGAAGCAAAATAGTGTCTGGCAAAACTGAACCCATGGTTGGCATAAGAGGCTGGGTACACTTATACTCTATATCTTTACCAATTAGGTAGGACAAGCAAGCTGAAAGTGGTCTTCTATGCTCTAAGTAAAGTTAATATATAATAAAAGAAAAAGCATTCAAGTTTTTAGCATACTGAGGTCATAGTTAAGTTCAATGATAGTACTTATAACAATAAAAAACTTTTTCTTAAGCTTATTAAGTGTGAATTACTTCCAACACATCAGAATACTCATGTAGCTAGTAGTATTAAGTCAACCTTAGATCATTTTTCAAGCTCTAGGCTACTCTTCAAGTTTCAGCATTCAAGTACTAGTACTATACTAAACTTAAACTGCCAACTATATTATGAAAACCTACTCCTTATAAATATTGCAGAATTTTATACATTAGAAACAGTATTTGAGTCAGAAAAGCTCTATTCAAGATGCATTGACACTTCTCTTATTTCCTCTTATTGTTTCAGACTACTTCAGTCACTTGATAGAGCTGTAAATAAGGCATTTAAGTCCTACTTAAGAGAGTTTACTTATAATTATATGAATACTGAGAGAAACTCTGATTGATTAGAACCTGAAGATGGTCAACAAGTAACAAATAGGTTACAGCCACACCTGTTATAGCAGAGATATCAGCTACATTTACTTCTCAAAAAGCCAAGTTAATAAGAAAGTCTTTGCACAATCTTTGTATTACTCTTCCAATTAATAGAAGCAAAAATGAAGAGATTCACATTAAAAACTCTGATCATACTACTATTAATACCTAAATCGAAGACCTTCCTCTTGCTTTTACTTTTCTGCCACTTGAGTCTTATAGCTCCTAATCTTGAAAAACTATTTTCCCCAATCCCTTAAGGTCTATGTGAACCTATAAGAACTATATTTATTTGTAATAATATATCTTGTATCAGATGCTGCTACACTGCATCTGCATACATGTTGCTCAGATTTTGCATCCACCATATCTGAAGCATCTTGAGATAAGTTGTCATACCAGAGTATATTCAATACTGGTTGGTCATACAATATTATCTCCAGCACTTCTACTATTACTTCATAATACTATCGCACATCTGGATTCACCACTTATTCACCCAGCTTTCTAAGTACCTTCTTAACACTACTAGCCTTCTGAATAGCCTTCCAGTCTTCTCCTACTCTTAGAAATGAATAGATCCCAAATGGACTAATAATCTCTATCTAAATTAGTTTACAAACCATAGTCGGCCCAAAAGGTATTTGTACCATATCCTAGAAGAAATTGACTTGAAGCTTATAACTAACACTATAGAATCAGAAAATATCACTTACTAACTTTGAAATAACTTAAAGTATTTGTAAAGATAGCTTTTATTTTGAGTCTGGCTTTTTTTAATTCTAGCATAAAATCTATCTAGTAAAAGGGGGTTTAGAGTTGGCTGAATCTCTATTCTCCCAATCACTTGTTATAGTATTTTTGAACTTCATATTATATTTAAGTAGATTGTTTATCATGTAAACTATTATCTTGTGTCTTACTCTTACTAGCTATATATTACTTTTCTTATTTATAATATTTCTCCTTTTGACTTCACTATCCAAATTATATGATAAGATTGCAACTTGTCAAAGTCAATTTCTACAATTATTATTGAAATATTAATTTCCTTCCAAAGCAGCCTGAGGGAGCACTTTCTATGTATCCTATCTGAAATTACCTTACTTGAGAAAAGCTTAATTATTCTAGTTTTTACAGTACTACTAAATTCTTTAGTGATAAAAACTCATATAAAACCAAAACTATAATAAAATAGATACAAACTTACACAACAATAATAGGGAACTTCCGCTCATGGCTGGATATTATATGAACTAGAAAATTGTTTATCCTATAATATATGCTTTCTCACTTACTATTAAGATTATAGTTAGTTAAAATATAATAATAAAGGATATAAAATTCAGATAAACGATTAATAAAACTAAAATAAAGTGTGTAAAAGGAAAAATAAATAATCATTACCTAATCATACTATAAGAACTAGAATAATTGAATCTTGCACTAAAACCTCAGTGATTCTCTCTTTTATATACAGGAAAATGCACAGAGTGAAAACTAACTCTCAAAGACCAAGCTTAAGACAGAAAAGGAGAAGAAAAAAACCACACCGTGACTCTGACAACAAAGATACCTCTAACGTCCTACTCGCCCTTAAAATAAGTTATGGTATCATACCTAAGAGTGGAATGCAGCAATAAACTAAAACTAAACCAACTATAGTATTAGCTGGTGAATAGCGATCTTAAAGTTAACAAGGCTTTCAAAACAATAAATCCCCACTTGAATAGTAGCAAGATGAGAGAAAGAGAAGGAATAGGCAGTTGTTTTCTTTCTTTCCCCTCTCATTTTCAGAGATCAAGATAATTATTATAGAAATTCGTAACTCTTTGCCCCATATAGGTGCATTACTGGGTTGCATACTATACCATAACTTATTCTAAGTGCAAGTAGTATCCAGTTCAATTATTCCAGTTCTTATCATAGGACAATATCAGCTTTTCCTATTTCCTACTATCAATAATAGGAAGATTTACAACTTGTAGCCCCTTATATGGTAGAAATCTCATCAAAAGTTGAGAAAGTTCTCCCTTTTTTCAGTAATAGGTTTATCCTAAGACCAAAACCCACTAGAGCTGAATAAAATGTAACACTTGCTCATATAGCCGCTGGTCTTTGAAATCTTCTATTAACTCAGATCACTATCTTATATTTTTAACATATAAAAATATAAGATAGTTAACTTTTATACAATTCTGATCATAATAAAAGTAAATGTGATGAGAGCACAATTGGATTGGGAATAATTTCGTGTTTAAAGCACGATTTTCGAGATATCCTTTTCTCTCTCATTAGAAATCATAGTCTCAAACCTAATTCTTACCCAATTAGCCTATTAGCTCTTAATCACTTCTAAAATACCTTGCCAATATTTGTAGTAAGCTTGATAATATGGCTTATTACACCTCCTACCATCCACTTTCAACCTTGGCCTCAACCTTGGCCTCAACCTTCACGACAACCTTTCTTATTAAAGCCAACCAATCAGTCGTGCTAATTGTCAATCAGTTAGTATAAATTCTCTTAAAATAGCTTTTGATGAAGAATAATGAACAAACTTTGGAAAAAGCTTTCTTGAATCCACAAACTGTCCGTTGTTGTCAATGATATAATTTGCCTTTTATCTTATATTGTAGAAAATATCCAAGGCCTGAGCCCCAGCCTACAACCAGCACTTAGTTGAGTGTAGATCACCAACTGCACTTCTTCTGTCAATACCAGGTTATCTGGGAAAGTAGATTTGCAGGAAGGATTTGTAATACCTGTCAAATGATGCATATAGTTGATAAAAGAAAGGATAGTAGGTATGGAAAGCTACCAAGGTGAGAAAGAAAGCAGTTTTATAAAACTTGCTTTATAGAGAGAAATGAAAGAGAGCATTTGATTAGAAGTGTAGTATGCAGTATGTTAAGTTAAGGGCCTGTTTAAAGAAAACAGTTCTGTTCTATTCCCCTGTACCAATAACCTGTACACTTCAAAAATGAGATGTAGAGTGTGTTATTGGTATAGTAAAAACAGTAACAAGACTGAATAGTCCTTTGTTTGCCAAACAGACCCTTAACTATTAAGAAGCAACTGCTTCAAAGAATATGTTTTCCAGTCAACACAAGAGGTGGCAGGTAATGGTCAATGTGCAAATGATATGTCATAGAGTGTCAATGAAAGAATGAAAGAAAAGGTAAAAGAAAGCAATACTTTACTTTTGTAGTGTGTGCTCGAATGCATAAAGGCCTGAAGACTGCTTCTACTGGTTTGTGCGAACTACCTTACCGCACGCTAGTCGGCTCATGCGGGTAGGTTTATGTTTTGACCATAAGGGCACCCCACGTCAGCGCACAACACGAGTTCACATATTATCACTCGATCGTTTCATCTATTACAACCCAGGCAGTTGACCCTCCTCAGCACAGATTCCAATGGCTCAAGCGAATAGGTGTTATACATTCAACCAGAGCCCCGAAAACCCCATACTAGGTACAATGTCTCGGCCTCTAACCCCACAGGTTCAATTCAAAGAGTACTCGTAACTATATTTAAACTAGTTAAGCAGTCAACTCAAAGCCCAATCCAGCTCAAGAGTAGACACTACGGACTAATGGCATCCCCGACTCTAACTTATCTGATATGTTGCATGCGGAAAAGGGGGAAAAAATAACTAGAAGGGGAATAAGAAAATTTCATCATGACTTCATAAACAAACAAAAACAACCCTCCGGCAATCTTACCCGAGCCCGCATTCCTTAATATCGTACCTTCCGTCTCCTCCGCTCTGCCCTCATCCTTTCCCGAAAACGTGTGATGAAACCGATTGGGCCGAGTTATTTCACTCAACTCCAGATATGAAAAGTGATGGGTATAGAAAGTATAAACAGTGAATGGTGAAAGATTGGATAAGGAAAGGAAAGGAAAGGAAAGGAAAAGAGAGGATTTCGTAACGTTAAGATAAAAAACGAACGCCCAACAGACGCCTGAACAAAATACTCAAAACAGATATGTATATAAAACAGAATGCCATGCAAGGAGAGGAGAGCCGGAATGGCAGTCGGTTTTTTCGAGTAATAGGAATAGAGAAAGCAAGTAAACTAAGCAAGACACCATCCACCATAAAATCTGTAATGACCCAATGCTCCGATAAGTTGTTAGCAATATCCCCCTGCCCTTTTTTCCGTCCCTTCCGTCGTATCGTTGGAAGATACCGATCGTCAATCATTCCCGTCCCACACGCCCTCCACCTAGAAAAACAAACACAAAAGACAAAGAAAGAAAGGGTTGTCATGTCTAATCATCGTCGTCGTCACCATCATCGTCAAGCAAAACAAACCCCACAAACTCACACACCCTAATAATCAACTCAGACGAAGGTATAACCGTTTCCTCAACTAGTATAGCCACCCTCCATCCGTATTATCATTTCTCGATTTTCCACTGACTGCAACACCACCATTAACGAAATCCAACTTGGGAAGTTGAAGCTTAAGCTCCTCTTGTTCATGCTGTTGTTCCTTCTTCCTTCGTCTCTCCTTCTTAGCCTCTTTTTCCGCACCCCGGCTGTGCTGCTCGATTCTAGGACCAAATCGAACGTCGGAAATCTCCCACTCGTCTGCCACGGCTGCGGCGACCCATGTTTTGAGCCCTTCGTGAAGAGCAGTGTGTAACCGCTCCTTGCATGTCCTCAAACTGCCCCCCATAAGTTTCTCCCATCCGGAATTCCTGAGGTCTAAGCGAAGATTGTTTCGCCCTTCACGAGTCTCCAGGCTCGCAATACACCCGTTAAGCAAGTCCATGTGGTTTGCGAGGTAGTTGGTAGCCTCCCACTCAACACCACCAACATAAGGGGCTGCGGGCACTGGTGGGCGTTCTGCTGGGAAATGGTTTGTGCAGTAAGTGTGTTCCCTGCCCCCACCATAGTCCGGCGATGGAGCCGGCAACGCAATGACATTAACGCCGTGGAGGAATATCCAGAAGACTTCCTTGGTGATATTAGAAACTTCTTTGCACCATCTCTTGTACGGCCGTCTCGTATGAGCAACCTCAATGAATTCAACTGGCCGCTGATCTTCACTAGGAACCTTATCAGCAAGGTATGCTAGAATTCTCTTTGCCCGCTCTGGCTTCTGGGCTTGCGATGCAGTGGACAGATGCGTGAATAAAAGATTAATGATTAGCCCTCGGGTCGTAAATTCCGATGGCCCCTTCTTTTCTTCATCAAATAGAAGCTCAATCAAACGAGGAAAAACTATGTTCTCCATCTCCAGTAGCTTCTCAAGGGCTAAAGAAGCTGTGCAAAGCGCCTTCAAGCAGAGTAGAAGCTCGTGAAGCAACAAATCTTCATGCTCCTCCCTAAATCACAAAAACAGTAAATACCCGAATAGCCGAATAATTAGAAAAGTCACCGGGTAGTATTACCTCCACTCAATGCGCAACACCCTCTCCAGAACACCCCAAACTGCCTGCATACCACCAAGCTCAACGAACCTCTCAACCCACCGCAAGCGTTCATTGCGGAGTACAAGGCGGAGCTTATGAAGCACAGAAACCTCAACATCCTTCATACCCTGCTCACCCCTGATACACTTTCCATCAATACCTTCCACAAACACCTTTTGTCCCTTGATCTTGGGTCTGGCCGCGTCCCGGAGCCACTCGACCCATTCTTGAGGACCAAGTGTGGGAACCATGGTTGGAGAGGTTGAGCCGTTACTCGGAATGGCAGATGTCGAAGTTGGAGGGAACACAATACCCTTCGCACGTAGGCTCTTATCACCGGTAGGTCCTAAATCAGAACTCTTTTTCTTCTTTGGTGAGCCCAAGAACATAGGGGTAGACGAATCCTTGTCTTTAGAAGCTCCAAAAGTACGGCTACGGGGCCTAGTCTTCTTGGTTGGACTAGGTGGAGCATCGAGACTCCTAGTTCCCTCCTTTGACTTTGGCCTAGTTTCGGACCTTCCCCCATGTGCAGTCTGCGGCCTTCTCCCAAACAAACCAGTTGAAGAGGGCGCCACTGTAGCCTTTTCGGCAGTCTTCTCCATTTGAGCCTCCTTCCTAATGAACTCTTGTTTTACCCTGATATCTAGCTTTCGCATCCGGTCCCGGAGATTTTCCGGTACACCCCGCGAATCCTATTTTAGATGCGTTAGTGAGAGTAAACGAGAACAGGTTACAATCGAACTAACAAGCAGAGCTTCAAAGGCAACGTCAATCCCTTCCAAATCCAAGCCAGCGTTATGGCTGCTTTTAGCACTCTTTCCACTCCCCTGACTGCTTTGGCTTCCCTGGCTAGATTGACTCCCAGTAGGAGACCTCCGGCCATCTTCTGATCGTTTCTTCTCCATGCTATACCGTAGCTCGTTGCTCCCCTTTCTTGGTGATGCGACACTAAATCCGCCAGATAGTAAAGAAGCCGAAGGAGGAATGTAAGCGCTCTTTGGTCTCTGCTTAGGCTTTCCGCTACTGCTAGCGCTCCCGGTCGAACCGTTTACAGGCTTCCTGGCCAGGTTGGGCTCGTACTGGCCGAAGAAATTGCGTTGGGATGATGGTGTATATTCGTTTGGAGTATACTTCCTAACCAGCTCCTCAGTGCTTGCTCGTTCCTGTTGGGCGGAGATAGAAGTGCTTGAAGATGAGAACGAAGCCCGCGGTTGCTGCTCAATCGATGCGGCGGGAAGAAGACTGCGCTGCAGAGAGGTATTTGAAGATGATGGTGTAATCCGAGAACTACGATCCTTAAATGGTACTGGAGGAGGCTTCTTGCTTTGAGAATGAGGGTGGTCTTTTGGCAGCGAGAAAAGGTGCAGACCTCCAATCGGCCCCGGGTCATTGGTAAACCCCGAGCCTGTAGATGTGCTTGGTGTAAGTCCAGGAGCCGGTCTCTGATTTTCCTTATCTCTTGAAAGGCCTTTGATATCGACGGAAGGCTTCTTATTCATTCTCAAAATTGAAAAATCAATCGTACTTCTGGCCTTGTTCGGCTTCTTCTGGCCCCCAAAGCGCCCCGTATTCTGAGCTGAGCTCTGCTCAGCCACCTTATTGAAATTATTGATCAGATCAAACACGGTGCCTCCCCGAACCTCCAAACTACCTCTTGTGGGCGAAGAGGGAACGGATTTGTCCCTCCTCGAAGTAAACGACGAAATGGACAGAGAGGAGAGAGACCTCTTATGCATCTTTCCGCCAGGCTTCTGAGCGAAAGGTGGATTTGGTGGCTCCAATGGCGGCAGAAACGAGGAATTGTCTAGCGACAGCTCCGGTAGCTGAGGGGGAGCCATTGAGCCCGTTACCATATAATTGTTCAGAGGATTCGAAGGCCCGCTGCCGCTGAGATACGGAGATGGCTTGTTTCCAAAAAACTTTGTCGGAGATTTCTGGGGTGACTTTGATGGTGACTTGTGAGGGGAAACAAAGGAGCGTATTATTGCGGTTGCCGACCGCTTGTGGCCCGGTGTCTGGGGAGTAACAGTGGTCATGGTGGTCATTGGGGTTGCAGCCGTAGGGTTATCGGGAAAGAAGGGGGTGCTTGAGGCGAAGCACGATAACAATTAAAAACACATGCAATTGCAACAACTAACAACGGGAAACACAGTCGACGAAGGCGAGGAAGGAAAGAAAGAGGGAAAAGGGAAGGGAAGGGAATGAAAGGAAAGAAGCAGAAGTAATGACAAAAAAAGTACGGAAGAGCGAAAAGGGGAGGGGAATTGAGACAACCACAACAATAGCGCGAGAGGTGGGAGTCACGGGTTTGAGCAAGGAACAAGGTGGTAGAAATGAGGAATTCAGGTGGAGGAAGAGCAGAGGAGGGGGTGATAAGTATGTAGGAGGTAGCGGAGAGGATTTCTCTTGTTTTATTTCACCTGCCCGCAGCCATTGTCCACACCTGAAAGAACCTTGAATAGCGTAGTCTGTTGTTTACCACTGAGCTGGCAACAGTGGTGAGGCTCTTTGGTGGTTGCTACGGCAACATGGTGGGCCACTAACCCCCGCACCGTGAAATTTGACGGATGGGGAAAGTTTTGGGGAAAACTTCTTTGCTTTCCTGTCTGGTCACCTGGAGCAATGGTGGCAGAGTAAAGCAGCAGGGGAGATTGATCCAATTCGACCAATCCGACCGGGGCTTGTTTCCCTGGCCAGCCTTTCTTTACTTTTTCCATTCCCTTTCACTGAGCGGTTCTCGAGTACTCGAGTATGGGTATCCCTAATCGATCATTGTTGGCTATTGACCTCCTGCGTCCTGCATCTCAACGCCTGTCAACTCGCCCATTCCCGACTTCCCCTTTCCATCTTTGTCGAACCAGACTGCGAAAGCTATGGGCCGCCATCCCATTTCTGAAGATAAAGACCGTACATGCTGCACGCTTGTAGCGGTACATGCTCGAGTACGCAAGGAGATTCCAGCAACTACGGCAACCTCCTCTCCGTCAGTCATTCAATTCAAACCAAGTAAACAATCAGCTTAGAATGGGCCGCTTTCCCTAACACGTGAATCCCCAATTGGAGTTAACTTGAGGGCAATTTTTGTTGTTTTCTTTTGTTGGCCCAAGAGGGGAGCGAGAAAGAGGGGGGTTCCCCACATCCTCTTTGCCTGCAAACTAGATCGCTGACAGTGCAGTGTTGGGAGACCGTCACACATAAAACAGATCATAACACAGGCATTTTCTTCATGCGCCGGTGACCTCTACCACAGCACTGTAATGCATCGCTACACATCACCTCTGCATACCACGCACTGACTGTGTATGACATTCGAGCACCGGTATCGCTTTGATTCTTTGCAAAAGCCCTTCAGCCTAAATTTTATCCTGTGCTTTCTTTTTCCTCAATCACATTCCCTTATTCAGTTTGCTCCACCCATACCTTGGCACTTGACCGTAGCTCGGGGCAACCAGATTCTTGGAGCAATTATAGCGCGGTACCACCCACCACGTACCGGTATGTTACCAACAAGGCGTCAATCAGGCACGAACCATAGTCTGTAGACTTTCAGGCCCTCGAGCGTCGTGATCAACCTTTGCAAGTACTCGAGTATATCATACACAAGGATATCTCCCCGAAAACCGGTCTCCATCCATCCCCTATGGCAACCAGCTCACAACTGCCATCAAGTTACCAAACTGCCCATTCACCCACGACCTCCTCCTCCGCTTCGCCACCTCCCAGCCAAGTCCGGTGCGGTGTGAAAATTGTATTTCTCGGTGCTCCAACCCGCTCAGCGATACTCCACGCGAAATCGCCCAGACTCCTTAAAGACACCGAACTATTGGATGCTTTCCGGGATCGAAATAGCAACGGAACTGATGGCGATGTTGTCCCCACGCCGACTATGGTCACCTCGGCAACAAGCGAGCATGCAGCCTGGCGGATACTCCCGCTGAAGAGGAAACGGCTCCCAACTGGCTTCTCCCAAAAGCCTGATCCACACACACCAATCATCCCACCAGCTGAGCCTTGTGATGAAACATCATCCACGGAATACTCATCCTCCCCCGTCGCTCCGTCCAGCAGTGAAGATCTCACCCGCTCCTTTGCTGTTCATAACGTCCCATCCTCTCCCGTGCACATTTCAACTACGGCCTCAGTCAATACCTCCGTGGTTACTACTACGGATGGCTCCTTCGCCTCCTTCACAAGTGATGCTGCCTTGAACTCCTGCATTCCAACACTGCCGCCTATCGGAATGCTTACAGACTTACGGAGTCTTCCCAACGCCCGGCACTTGACCTCAATCCAACCGCAAACAATGTCGATATCTGCAGTCGTGGGAATAATATCCATCTCCCCCGTCCGGAATGTAGTAAGCAAGAAGTTCCACAAACCGTTAATACTTCAAACGCTCTTGGTGGGAGACGAGACGGCCGCTGGGTTCAAGATTGACGTCTGGATTCCTCTCACATCCACCACCCCGGCCAGCAGAGCCTTCAGAGAGACGATAGACTCCCTCCGTCTTCAGGATGTCATACTTGTTGAAAACCTGGCTTTGGGCGTTTGGAACAATAAAGTCAATGGGGCCACGTTAAGGAAAGACCGTACACATATTAAACTAGTCTACAGACTTAATCGGTTCGGGTCACGAGAGCGAAGGAAATGGGGGAATGTCAATCTGCAGAGTGGGGACGGGGATCCTGGGCTGGAGAAGGTCAGGAGGGTCGCGGAGTGGGCAGAGAACTTTGTTGATCCTGGGAGGGCAAGGAGAAATAAGAAGCCGAGAGAAGACGCTGAAGACAGGGAAGGGGAGAATATCCTCGAGGATTATGAGGAAGAGGAAACACAGTTACCAGACGATACCCAGTATTGACAAATGGGGGAAATTTTGTCTTTGGCTGGTGAAAATGTTTCCACCGACTGGGCTTGGCCAGTCACCAGATCACTGCTATGGCCTAATATGGCTGCGACAAGTGTTTGCGAGAGGCCATCAACAGAAAGAGGCCTTCTGGAAAGGCGCGATTGTAGGTTCCGTCATACATAATCCTTCAAGACATTGTAATAAGCTTCTATCGTGCCGCTTTGTGGGGAAGAATCACTGCCGCGATCGCAACTGCACATCCTACTCGCCGTTTGCCCTTCTGGGAAATGAAGAGACAGAGCGAAGTGAACACCAGTATACCAGATTGAACAATCGCAAGAGCCCACACTCGTTTTACAATGTGGGTGGTTACAAACACGTGCCCACCGAGTTTTCATGTCGTAGACTCCGTCGGCGGTTACACAGTGCCCTGACAAAAGTCATCGTTGGTGGCCACTTTTACACCAGAAATGAAATTTTTCAGGGTGCTAGAACTCGACCATCTGCACAGCAAGTAAATCAATTCCTGGTAAAATAATGGCCCCGGCTATTCTAATTGTGATGTTTCACTATTAGGACATGTGGTATAATATTGAATGAACTGTTAGCTATACAAGTTCGGCGATTTTCAGGGCATGTATCTTTTTCTGTGGGAGCCCATACAAATTCTTGGCACTTTGCACCAGTTTTAGGATGGGCCTGCCAATTGATGAGTGCTGCCCACAGAATAAAGGAATTTGTTATAGGAATGTGAATTCCAAATTCACTTGATCTTTAGTTATCTATTGATATTTCCTTTGTGTTAATTGATTAAGAGGTGGGGGGTGCAAACAGGCATTTTAGGGACTATGGATTTCGGTAGTTTTGGTGCGTTTTTAATGGTACTTAGGCCCACCAATGATGACTTATTTAACAATCGAAGGACTTGATAATAAAAAATATATACACATACCGGTACTATATTCTTCCTGCAGCTTAAAACCATCGTTTGCGGGATACTTCTCGGTTACCCAGCCGAGGATGGAGCAAGCACCCGCAGTGATGGCCTCTAACTTTATCGTATTATGGCGAAGAACGCAATGATTATCGTGCATCATTTCCCCGGCGAAAGATAGCGTATAGTTGTGTCCAGCGCCCCACCCCCCGCTGGCTACAGTACTCGAGTACTCGTGCACCAGAATCTCCCTAACAACTCAGGATCTTCATCGTAACACCTATCCCGAATACTCGAATACCCCCGTCCCACTATCGACCCCGACATCCCCATTATGGCCCGTAGCAAACACAATGAGACCACCTCCTACTGCACTAAACCGGACACAACAGCACGCGATCTGATATAATACGTAAGATATCTCTCGCATTGCATGGGTAAAATGACGCGTAGAGCACTGACTGTGCTATACAGTACCGTACTCGTACAGTAACCACAAGGCTTAATCAAAAGATGAAGCGCTTTTGGCAGGCTGTGTCACAGCACCAAATTACGCGGCGTGACTGATATGGAGTGTTCCCTGGCGGCAGGGACTCAGTCTGAGCAAATCCAGGAACTGGGCTGGGCTGGCTAGGTTTTGGCCGACGTGTACTCTACAGTCCCCGAGAGCACAGTCCTGCACTGTTACACTCACCTTGTAGCGCTCTCTGCTTAACCTATGATACCTACTTACTCATCATAACTTGCTTGTCTTGTGTTAATAATTCCCCTCAGCCTTCTGACAGGTCTTTACAAATCAAGCCCTTTCTCTCTCCTCTTAGGTTTGTTTGCCCTTTCATTGCCCTCTACAAAAAGGGGCCGACGGGGAAACCACGTTAAACAAACTCTTTATCGATACGTACCCGTAGCAACCCAACCCAACACACGAGAGAAAAAAAGGAAAGAAGAAAAAAAAGAGCTTGTTTCCATCAGATTGTCTCCATCAGATAACGGAAACTTCCCCAAAAAGCAAGCCACCCACGTTACCAAACAAAAAAAATGCCATTCGGAGCACTCATCCGTCGTGGAACCTCGTTCTTCAACAACGGGAAATCTGTTGGCACCGCAACAAAAGATACTTTGTTTCCCACCGTTTCCAAGGAGGTTGACGGTGAGGATTGCGACCACGATTGCGACCATTGTCCCGGCTATGGAAGGGCATTCGACAAGGTTGGGATTGAGACTGAGGGGGAGCTATGGGGTGGGATCAAGGGATTTGCCAACCACATAATCGTAGCTACCGGCGAGACTGATTGGATTAGAGATGTGGAGGACATCTCGGGGTCCGTTATGCGGGAACTCAAGAAGAATAGTGAGATGTTGGAGCAGGGCGTGAGTCTTACTGCACTTATCCGTCATGGGACAATCTTTGCAGAAGGTCAATTTAACTAACTGGTTCTGCTACTCTTCAGAGATTGATGATTTCGGCTTCCAATTTGCAGCCGCCTCTAGAGTACCATTCCGCCCCTGAGGAAGGGAGACCACAACCTACAACTGTTATTGTTCTTCCTTCATTCACTGTCATCGAGAATGTCACTCCGAACGAGACTCCCGAGCTCATCAGGCGATTCATTAACACTGGTCCGATAACTTCGACTCCTTTAAACCCTCCTCCATCGACTCCCATGAGCCCCATTTCTCCAGCTACCCCGTCGACCCCTCTGAGCCGTCCCTTTCCATTCCCCTTCAGAACCGAACCCGAGAGTGAAAAGGAACCCGAAATAGTGGAAGTCGAAGTTCTCTCTCCCACTGCGAAACCTTCCTCCGAAGCTGGCGGCGTGCCCGCCGCAGAAGGGGAAGCAGAAGAAGAACGCATCCCAGGACCCTCCCCCCTCGATGACTCCTTCACGACCCTCTCCCTCGCGCCCTCCTCGACACTTAAATCCCACCCCTTCCCGCATGCCTACCTAATCCTCATCTGCTCACACCGTCGCCGCGATGCACGCTGCGGCATCTCAGCCCCCGTCCTGCGCAAAGAATTTGAAAAGCATCTGCGCCCGCTCAACCTCTGGCGCGACCTCACCGACACCCGCGACGGCGGTGCCAAGGTCCTCTTCATCAACCATGTCGGCGGGCACAAGTACTCTGCCAACGTCATCATTTACAGGAAAGAGGATGGCCAGGGGATTTGGCTGGCAAGGGTTGCGCCGAAGCATATTGAGGGGATTGTCAAGTTTACCGTTCTGCAGGGAAAGATTGTCCATCCGGATATGGTTCGTGGGGGGTTTAATAGGAGGGTTGGGGGGGTTAGCTGGTAGGGATCGCAGCAATGGTTTTGGGAAGGTGCCTTTGGTGGTGGGTGGGTGGGATCTTAAAAAGTTTTTTTCTTCCTTCTTCTTTTGACCACATGGTGCTCTAATAGAGTCATGGGATACAGTCCTTGCTCATGTGCAGTGCATACATATGTACATACCGGTACTCGAGTACCCCAACAATATGTCAACTGTTTTGTTTTTTTCTCTTCCTTTTTGGCAGCCTTGCTACCGTATGATATCCTGTTTGTTTGTTTGTTTTGTCTACCAGCACTTGTGCTTTGTCTTTTTGCTTTTTGGCTTACTACTCGAGTACGGTTGCCCTTGCTAACCACGTGCACGACACTATTGCACCATGCACAAATCATCCTAAATGTACTGTACCCTAACTTCTAGCGGCTCTTGATTTGTCTCTTTCTAGCTATACACACTCTAGTCCTTCCTACATTCATGCATCAACCAATACAATACTCGAGTACAAACATTTCCATAACACAATTAGGTACAGTAATGCAGTTCCATCCGAGGATGAATAAATGAATAGAGCCGAGGATAACTCCCTCCATAACTAACTATGGCAGTGAAAACAAGCCCCTTATCACAGAGCCCCTGGCGTGGCAAAGTGGACTACCGGTAACCTCGGTTGGAACTGACATTATTTCCCTCACTTAGCCCGGCCACCCCGCTGTCTGTCACAGTAGGTGGTTTTTGTTGTCTCTATCCGACCGAGCGAGAGTCGCAATTGCCGGTAAGGGTCGAATTGATGAATTCCATGGGAACTCCCGAGGAGGAATTAGTCCAGGAGTTGAAGGAGTACACCTCCTGCGACGTGAGTTGGTTCTACCATTTGCCGTGCAATGGCCAGATATGAATGCTGACGTTTGAAAGGTATCAGACGCACTGTTGAAACTTGGGTATTCTCATGGCGGATTTCTGTGCGACATTAGTACTTCCCTCCCGTCCGTCCGTCACTCCTCAATCCCTCTCTCCACACCACTGACCCCGCCCACCCCTACCTAGCACCCCGCACACCCCTCCCCCAAACACCAATCATAGCCCCCGCAACTACAGTCCAGTTCATGACAAAGTCAAATGCATCCTCCTTCCACCTGGGCCCAACATGCACCGTTCCTCCAGTGGAAACCCACTTTGCGGACCTAATAGCGCCTGGCCATGCCGTTGTGATAACGCAGGAGAAGTACACTTCCAACGCACTTGTCGGCGGCCTCGTCGCGGCAAGAATGCGCAAACTGGGGGCCCCGTTGGTGGTTGTGGACGGTCGGGTGCGGGACGTTCCGGAGTTGAAGCTTCCAGTGTATGCGCGTGGGACGAGCACTGTTGGCGCGGGCGCGGGGAGCAAAGTTGTGGGGGTGGGCGGGGAGGTGGTGGTTGGTGGTGGTGGTGGGGAGGGGGGAGGGGGGGTTAAGGTTTGCGAGGATGATTGGGTGTTTGCGGATGAGCAGGGGGTGGTCGTGTTTCCGAGGGCAGTGTTGGAGGGGGTGGTTGGGCTTGTGAGGGGGATTGCGCTGGCTGATCGGAAGGTTATGATGGATGTGCTTTGTGGGAGGGGGCTAGCGGAGGCTTTTAAGGAACATAGGGGGTAGGGTTGAAGATTGTCATCAGGTCCTGGGATCGGCAGCAGAGGAGAAAGGAGGGAGGTGAATGATTGATGTGGGAGTTGGGAGGCTGGAAGTAAGTAAGGAAGGAAGGTGGAGAGATATAAATTCAAGGAAGAAGCGATAGAAAGAAAGGGAGGAAGCTTAATCCAACCCCCCTCCGAGCCCCCCCTTCGCGCATCGCTAATATACAATACCAGAGTTTCTCCTCCTGCGTGATATGCCATCCCGACGAGTTCTCCCGGACAAACCTCTTTGTTTCTCCTACCCTCTCCCAACCCTTTGTTTCCCACCCCATCCATTGCCAAAAATAATAAAAAAGATACTAGCACTGTAACCCTCCTCACGCAGTCCCTCCTAACCGCATGGGCCTCCCATCTCACGGTAATCCCCTCTCACCGGTAGCTCACCCATTCCGGACCCAATATGATACCCACAACCAAGGTCTGCTCGAGTACCGTACAGCAGTTGATACCGGTAGCCAGTGCTTTCCGGAAGCAAGAAATAGATATATATAAAAATAAGGAATGTGGGGCCCATCCTTCATATGCCGGTACTCATGATGCCAAGATTAGCGCAAAAAAGCTGAATTTTGGCGGTATGCAATAGCAGTTGTGTTCACAAACGTCAGGACATTACGAGTACTGGCACAGTACGAGTACGGTAACCCAATGCCACACTTTATCCTTACGCTCGGGCCGATATCTACAAGGCTGTTATTGTGCTCAGGCAACTCAGATATGAAGATACTGTAAGTGATGAGACGGACAGGGGTATATGTGACCCGAGAACACATCCGTGCGCAGCACCAATGACAGTAAAGCAGCGTGATCCCCCCAAGCTTGGCTGTACCTTTCCACCACAAGATGCAACTTAAAATGCGTTCCTGGGTTGGCGCTGCTCTACAGATTCCCCCGCGGTGCACAGATATGTCCATACCCCTGTCCATCTCATCACTAACCTCCATGCTCGAGTAACTCGTAATTCGGGGATAGGGGGCGTTTCCGGTTGTCTATGCGAGAAAGTAAGACACGCAGAGTTGCTGCTGCTGCTCGTGCCGCCTTGGAAAGTACTCGTACTCGTAGCTGGTGGCAATGGAGTGAGTGAGCCGGGCGTTCGTTGGGGTAATTTATCAGTGGGGAGGCGTGCGAGAGGTATGCTTACGGACCGGTACGGTACTGTACTCGTAGGTTACTGTGTGAGGGTGGGATTTTTGGATTGGTGTGAGGTGCGGTGCGGTGGGCGACGGTGAGAAGTTTCCATTCCCTCCTTCTTCTCCTCGCCTTGCGTGCTTGTAGAATGTTTGGTGGAAGGATTTACGATATATGATAGGACGCGGTAGCTTGTTATATACTTTTGATCACGGTATGGATTGGTTATTGTTATTACCGGTTATCATTCAAGTGCTCGTGGCGGGTTGGGTTGTGAACTAAGAGAATATCATAAGGACTTGTGGGATAAACAACCAAAAGAAACGGTATTTTAATCGCGAACACTACAAGTACGAGTACAGCTGCGAAAAGCCTTAGTAACCCAGGGGACGGGAGATAGGGTGTGAACTGATCCACTAGAATTCAGAACATTCGATATTTTGCGTTTACCAGTATTTACCAGCGTTTCGTCTCACAAACTTAATCTCGCGGCGGGTGCAACCAAGGAAAATCCGGGGGCACCATACTCGTACTGATTCGCAGTACCGTATCCGGGGAGATAGAAGAAAGAAGCTTTGGAAAGTTGATTTCTCGTGTAGCGATAATTTTGCGGAGAATCCTGTTGCAAAGCCTCTGTAAACCTTTATTTTACTGGCCTAATGCGTTCCGAAATCAACGACTCTAAGGCACTATAATGGTGCTTGGGAAGGGGGTGGTGGAGCTTCTGCGGCCTGGAGCCCACTGTATGATACCTGGTACGGGGTACAGTACTCGCATGGTATACCGCAGCACATTTCTTGGTTGTGATTCTTTACCCTCATGTTTTTCTTGCTTATCCTCCCATTTGCAAAGCTAATTCTCCACCTAATTTTACGTATGTAAGCGATCGTAGGGGAAATACCGAAGGGCGACACTCAGTTTGCCTCAAAAAAAACTCTGCTGTTCAGTTAGCAGCCGTATTGCTGTAAATTTTGAGGTGATAAGTTGGGTAGCATAGCATACAGCATACAGCACAGTGCATACAGCATACAATTCTCACCTATCCGCAGTGGAGTAACTGAGATTCCTCCTTTGCCCCAAAGTTGTCTCTCACCGCCTCCAAACTGCCCGTACCGGTACTGGTTTCTTCTCCCTGGTTGTCACCACACCACACTCCCTCTTACCACAACACAAATCTTCCTCGCATAGTCTGCCCAAACCCCCCCCCCCCCAAACCCAACCTTATCCCCATCGTCCTCCCAATAGGGCAGAGCTATTCCCCCCCTCTTGGCCTACTTAACCACCTTTCACTCCACCGCTGCCACCTTTCAGCTCTGCTTTCCCGCAACGCATTTTCATATTCCGACACAAAAGAAAGAGAGAAAGAGAGAAAGAAAAGAAAAAAAAGGCTTGCCCTAATTCCTTCTTCCTCCCTCCCTCCCTCCCCTTGCCCGCGAGAGGGCTTCAACAATTTCATCATCACCATTCCCGCCCCCTACTGCCTAACGCAAGAGCGGGTGAGAAGTAATAACAACCATGGCTTCGAACAGTACTACACCTTCGCCTCCTCATCTCTCCACTCAGGAACTCAAGAACGCCGCCGCCGCAGTAGTATCGGAACGGGTACCGCTTCCTCGGCCTCTCAGGACTTCGCAAAGCTTTAGGTTGGACGAAGGTTACAGTGGGGAGGAAACCCCCATCGTGTACGACGAGGCGAGCGGTCAAGATTTGCGAGCGGTTAGGGAGGGCGTGGACTTTAAGATTCCTCCTTGGATGGCGGGCTTGAATGATTCTCTCAGGGAAGGTATGCTGGTTTTCTTTTTCTTTATTTATCCAATTCCTCCGCTCCCCAAAATGCACACCTCTCACCCTTTCGTTTCGTTTATTGAAATATTGTGTGAATGGCTGCCTATTACTTGTGTCCCGTTCTTCCTGCATGTTCCGTGCACCTACTTCTGCCCATGGCTACGTGATGGAAGTGTCGATTTTTTGTCCCTTTCCATCACTTGCTGCACCTTTTGTCAGAGCCTGGTGCTGTGTACTCGCTTTACCTGGTTCTAACAAGTGCGAACAGAATATGCCTACAAACTCATACGCACCCTGCCCACTTCGCGTATTGCCACACTGGTTGACCGTTTAGTTCCTATTCTTTATCTCGATTTCGTGCAGATACTACCCCCTGAACTGTCGCTTCAAATTCTATCGTACCTACCCGTTCGCTCGCTCCTCAGTGCATCTTTGGCCTCCCGAACCTGGAGGCGCTTTGCGCTCGAGCCCAGATTATGGAAAGATCTGTACGAAGTGCAGGGTTGGAGGTCGAATGATGCGGAAATCCTAAGGCTCGAGAATCAACTACGCGAGGGACCGGGAGACGACATGAGGCAGCAGATGGAGGTGAAGAGGAAGGCTGAAGATCAGAAGGACGAGGAGAAGAATCTAAGGGATATTGCTAGGAGGAATTCGGAGAGATCTAGGAACAGTGCTGAGAGATCTGGCGTCGGGAGGTCTTCAAGCTCGAATTCTCCCGTTGCTATGGATACTGCTCAGGAATGGCCGTCTCAGACAACTGCTAGTACCGAGGTGGACATGAATAGCATCACTCAGAGCACTGAAGGTCTAGACATGAGTTTCTATTCTAGTGCATCCCACAATCCTGGGTTGGGGCCGGGGCAAGGTGCCTCTTTTGCACCGGATTCTGCTCTCCCTGATGAGATATTCTCGGCTTATCCGGGCGCGCCCAACCCTTCGATACCGCAGGCAACTTATCAAGAACCCCCGCTTCCCATTGAGCCTACTCTGACCATACCTGGATATGGGTCTCCCAGAGTCAGTTGGGCATTTCTCTTTAAGTATCGGAAGCGTCTTGAAGACAATTGGATACACAATCGATATTCCACATTCCAGATTCCCCACCCTGATTTCCCCGCTGAAGGCCATGCTGAGTGTATCTACACCATTCAGTATTCCCCTAATTACCTTGTTTCTGGTTCTAGAGATCGTACCGTTCGGATTTGGGATATGGAAACTAGGAGATTGAGGGGTGAGCCGCTTGCAGGTCATAAAGGTAGTGTTTTATGCCTACAATTCGACGAGAGCCCCGATGAGGATATCTTGATTACTGGGTCTTCGGATGTCAGCGTTATTATCTGGAAGTTTTCCACGGGGAAGATAATCAGAACGATCGAGAAGGCTCACCAGGAGTCGGTCTTGAACTTGAAGTTCTCAAAGAAGTGGCTGGTTACTTGCTCAAAGGATAAGCTCATTAAGGTTTGGAACAGACAGCAACTGGAGACGACAGATCAGGACTATCCCTGGAATTCGAAGCTGCTGTTTGGAGATGGTCAAGGGGTTCAAGGTCATCCTCATCACCCGGAAAGCCGGCAGGCTCAGGCAGCGCGGGTTGTTCAGGATCCTGCGGCTAGCTCTGGCTCTAGGCTTCGTAACCCTTATGCTAGTAGCGCGTTTGCTGCCAGTGGAGCCCTGTCAGGGGGGCCTGCAAAGACTCTTCCACCTTACACCCCCATTCAACTCCTTGTTGGGCATGCTGCGGCAGTCAATGCTATTCAACTCCATGGAGATCAGATCGCTAGCGCCTCGGGCGATAGGCTTATCAAGTTGTGGAATCTAAAGGCAGGCATCTGCGAGAAGACTTATGTTGGGCATACCAAGGGGATCGCATGTATCCAGTTTGACGGTCACACGATTGTTTCTGGAAGCTCTGATCAAACAATCCGAGTCTTTGACGGTAGAACCCAAGCGGAGATCGCAACCCTCTCTGGGCACCGTGCGTTAGTACGAACAGTCCAAGCAACCGAGAACCGCATAGTCTCCGGCAGCTACGACGAGACTGTGCGCATCTGGAGAAAGGACATCGATGGCCAATGGACAGACAGCCACGTCCTCCGCCAAGGTGGGTCAGAAGCCCACCACCCCCGCCCTATACATCATGGGATGCACCCAATGGTGCCCGGCAACCCTCAGCAGGGTGCAATGCCTCAGGCGCCAATCCCCCAAGCAGCCATTCAAATGCACCAAGTCCACACCGTTGGGCCCGCGCTCGCAGGCGCCGTGGCCGCGGCGCAACTCCTACCAAACCACCATAACCACCATAATCACTATAACCACTATAACCACCATCACCACCAACCCCAACCACCACCTCCTCCTCCTCCTCCCCAGGCGCAGGCCCAGCAGCAACAAATGCCCCCTGCACATCCTATGCCTGCAACCAGCGGCACCCACCGCGTTTTCAAGCTTCAATTCGACGCCAGGTGGATCATCTGCTGTTCGCAGGATAGCAAGATCATTGGGTGGGATTACGCCGCGGGCGATCAAGGCATCATCGAGGCGAGTCGGTTCTTCAAAGAGGGGAATAATTAACCGATTAGCCTAGGCGTTGCGGTTGTCTCCCTTCTTTCTAGCTAGCTAGGGTGGATTACGGATGCTATTGTCCGTTTTTTCGTTCTTTATCTTTCTCCACTCTTACCTTTCCAGTTAGTTGACTACAGTATCTGCCTTGTTTTATTACTGGTTCACAGCTTGCATAGCATAACTTATTACACCTTTTTTTCCCCGTTTTTTCATCTTTACCTCCTCTATCCCTCCCCCCGTCCCGCATACTCTATGTTCGCAGCAAAAGAAATAGCGCAATTAAAATGGATGGGTTGGTGTTTTCTTCTCCTTCCTTCTTCCTCCTTATGTCATCATATCATATCTTTCACTGCCCTACTACTAAACGCTACTTATACCAGTGGCAATTCTCCTATTATCTTTATTTATATTCCTGTCTAATGAGGAGTTTTCTCTTTCCGTGCTTTTTGTTCTAGTGCGGGGTGGTTTTGCTGTTTCTTAATCCTGCCGACTTGCTTTCTCTCATCGGTCTTTCTGCCACCAGTAGAAATGAGCGGAAGGAGGGGAAGCGGGGAGGAAGTATGATGGGTTGTAGGTAGTTGAATCGGATATTGGTAGTATAGTCTTTGGGGGGGTTATGAATTTATGTTTATATTGCTATCACCTGTGTCCGCTTTGGGGTAGAGTAGTGAGATGAAGTAATTAGGGGATGGGGGCCATTGGTTATCATGGGGTGTCACTCGGGCTGCAGATTGTGGATTGAGGTGGGGCAGTGTATCTATTCCTACCAAGGCAAGGTGGCTGGCTCCATATATCGCTCTGGTTTGGTCAACTGCTTAAGTAGTCTGACCGACTCGTCTGGTAACTCTTACGCTCGGCCCAAATAGCATATTCTCACGCCCTCAAGGGTTTTACCTAGAAGGGTACCGCACTGACACCCATCTACATTCTGCAGGCCATAAAGCAAGCATAATTTTATTAGGACTCGTGCCGTACACACACCTATCCAAGGCACCAGCATGCATACATTTATTTCCTTAGTTAAATAAAAACTTCTACCACCACCCCTAGATCGAGGTTGATTGACTATGCCTGGAGGGAGGATTAGGATACGCAGTAAATAAATACAGGGCGAGTCAATAGCTATTTTTTTACACCGTCTTTGGCCCGTCCGGAGCATTTCGCCCCCGCTTGTCTGGGGATTGTGCCGGGGTGTGTCCAAGGGCTACTAGGAAGCGGCAAAAAACGTTTTATAGAAAAGGAAATGGTCGAGTTCGGGTTTCTGTTATATAACTGAACCTCCGCTCGCGTGCTATACACTGGAGGGGGTATGATGGATCCACTCGTTACGGGGTTATTAGCATTACTATTTTGCGCGAGGGGTGCTGTATATATATAAGTCGCCGGGAGGGGGGGGGGGAGTGTTGGTGGTTTGTCGGAAGGGAAGGGATATCCTGGTAGATATGTGTACAGTGACAAAAAACTCATTTGTTGGTGGTTACTTTTGCGCCAATGGTGATGATGATGATGATGATGATGATGATGATGATGATGCTGGGACTGGCTACTAGCTGGGGGGGGGTGAGGAAATGGGGTCTTGGGAAAATAGTGGTTTTGGGTATTTTGATTTGTGGTGTTGGAGTGTATGGTGCGATATTGGATGGACTGTGGTGGTGGTGGTGGTGATGTGAAATTGATTTCTAGAGCGTGTCTCTTTTTTTCTTTTCTTTTTCATTGGCACTTGTGTACATTCTTGGTACTTTGCTGCGGGTTCAGGATTTGCTGTGATAATTGATGTGCACTGCCTGTGGTATGATACAAAGGCATTTGCTGGATCTTTAGCTATATATTAGTACAGCTTTCACTTTAATTAGTGAAGAGGTGAGGGTGCAAATCGGGATTTCAGACACTCGGACTTCCGGACCTTTTTATTGCGTTTTCGGTGGTATCATACTTTAGTCCACTAATGAACTTTTGTTCAAGAAATATTATTATATCATATTATTATAATTATTATTATATATTATAAAAGGTAAAGATTAAGTTACTCCTCCCTCCCCTAGGATGAAAACCTAACAGGTGTAGATAAAAACGGACTAGATCTATAGTATCATGGACCAGAAGGGGCTCAGACATAGAGCCGAATTATCAATGACGCCGTGGAAAGGGTGAGAATCTACGTATTATGGGAACATCAATGGAGTGCGAGTTCTGGAAGTGGCGCAACCCGCCTCCCCCTTCGATAACCGCTCTAGAGATATCATAGCTGGAGAGGTATTGCCCGGCTCTAATGATAAACCATCCGGAATGGCCTCCTTATCTTCCATGTCTAGTTTTCCTCCCTTCCCTTCCCTTCCCTTCCCTTCCCTTCTGCGAGCACCTCTATAGAACCCGAGCTCAGCAAAACAGGAGAACATCAACCATCCAACATCGAGAGCTATGGTGTACTATATGCTTCCCCAATTGCTCGGCCATTGGGACACAAATGATAATGGATCCTCCCACCGGTGAGTATCTATCTATCTATCTATCCATCTGCTCTTCCCCTCGGAGAGAAAGAATATAAATAGAGTTTTTTCTTCTTCACCGTTTTGATTTTGATAGTTCCGCATTATTGCCCCTTTTAGCACTTGGCTGACTTGCGGTTTTTTCACTCCGTCGGCATCTCATACAAAGGCATTCCGAAGGATGCTTTCTTGCCACATACCACTCTAGAGCTCTGTGCTGGGCGCGCGAGTGATACACCATGGCCGTGATTGCCAGGATGAAACTTCATGAAAGTACACCACGGGTGATTTTTGGTGATTGTGTATCTAACTATACGGAGGATGACCTAACTATAGACCATCGTAAGTTGATGTTATGAAGGGGAAGGGAAGAAAAGCCCCAGTCGGTGTTTTTCCTTCCTTCCTCCTTTGTCACCGCGGTGGATCGCACAACGTTACGAATATATCACTCCTCTCTCCGTGTTCGTATGCTGACCCCCTATACCCACTATACCATCACCACCACCCCTCCGGAAAGGTCAAAAAACTACTATTCTCAGACGAAGGATGATGATTTGCTAGAACCAGACAACCACTCAATATCTACCGTAGGCACCCTACCCACCTACAGTAACTCAACTCAGCCCTATTTTTTTTATTCTCCAACCCTTTCCGCCTTCCACTGCCCCCCCCCCCCCCCCCCCCCCCTTCGCCCCCTAACCACCCGTGTTCCCGCTGACCTGCTGCGGCCCTACCATCATCACCTTCTGTCTGCACACACACAAGTACAACCAACCGCCCATTCCTCCGTCCAGATGGATAGAATAGATAGACAAATAGATAGATAAATGCATCTCCACGGAAAGAAAGAAACACAGCCTCATCACAAAACCTCACTCGCAACGCACAATCCCGCGACCAAGCCGCCAACAACAGCAAAAAAAATAATCTCGTGTCGCCAAACCATACATACGCTCCCATCCGCCATACATACATACATACATACCTACATATACATACATTATTATACATATCGCATGTACCGGTGCTCGAGTACATACACTAATCAGCACGAACCCGCACCCACCCACCCTTTCCTCCTCCTTTCTCCTCCTTCCTCCTCCTCCAAGCTCCGAGCCTCCTTTTCCTCCGATCCACGGCAGGTAATTATAGGCAGCCCCAAATGCGCTCGGCGAATCACCTGCGGCTGTATGTATAATCATAGATACCGGTAACTGTTGAAGAGGTACGTATATAATACGGTAGGTAGGTAGGTTGGTTGGTAGGTTGGTAGGTGGGAGGGAGGTGGTACGTGCGTCCAGGTGGAAATGCGGGGTGTAGATGTGTGTGGGTGTGTGTGTGTGGGTTAGATAAATAAAATAAATAAATAGAAATCGTGGTACCGTTACCGGTAAGTTGGGGGTGGGGTTAATTTGTTTTTTTTGTTTTTGTTTTTGTTTCCGCACAATTTTTTGGGCCCCCCCCCCCCCCCCCCGCCCCCCCCGGCACGGCCGCCCCCCCCCCCCCCCCGCCCACGA
>Ga0307509_10002808_pt1 | contig 27573 bp, 25 predicted proteins | sample 10_EM_MG_FD_202245 | JGI IMG/M metagenome (GOLD analysis project Ga0307509, IMG submission 202245) | Populus trichocarpa ectomycorrhiza microbial communities from riparian zone in the Pacific Northwest, United States - 10_EM | ecosystem: Host-associated > Plants > Roots > Unclassified | place... | reverse complement strand
GGCAAGCATTTGATATGTGTTGATTACCGCACTCTCACCAAATCCGAGTCTCCTTCCCCCCTTCTTGACATCACTATCTATAAAACATTCCTATTCTAACCCTATCTCACCTTAGCTCGAGTCACCCAGCTGCCAAGTCACCTAGGTTCTCTGCGCAAACTCATTTCAGCACCTAGGTCTCTTCGGCACTAACTGCTACCTAGGTCCTCATGCGCAAACCCTCTAATCTATGGCCAAATGCGGCGCACCTAGCACAGCGGCGGGAAAAGGTATGGCCGGTTGCCGGGCCAGTGCGGGGTCATAGCTCCACGACGCACGGCCCACGAAATACCACTACTTGAGTCCCCTTTTCTCTACACTCCGTTCCCACGACATCACCACTCTTCCTGCAGCTCCTGTTAGTTATTTCTCGCGTTCTTTATCTCTCGCGTTCTTTATCGCCCACCCGCCCTCCCTGCTCAATCCGGACCAGCGCCCCCATTGTCACATCGGGAAACATCGGCGGTAACGATCTCCCCTGGCAAGGGCAGCGGCTTTCCATGCGCCGCCTCCGGCAGTGGAACTAGGTTTTTTGTTGGCTGGGTCTAGCTACTTCTGTATTTCCTTATGGCGTTATCCTGTTCTGGTTCTCTCTTGCTTCTCTTTTTGTTTCCCTTAGCTACTTCTAATACATTCACCGGACTTTGGAAAATTGGAGTGCGGATTACAGTGAATGCAGCAACCTGCCTTAAGACTGTACTGTGCCGCATTGTGCGGGCGAGGTGTTTGGCGGTTTCGACAAATATCAAAGGCCCGGTCCCTATATTCACTAAGCCTTGTACCAGCTTTCCGCCCTGTATCAGCATCACGAAGAAATATCCCGTGTGATTTTGGGTTAGGTGATATGTAAGTACGACAAATTGACTCATAAGGGCTAAGTTAATGGGCTAATAAATATTGTAAGTAAACTGAGTCTACCGGGGAGGATCTCGGATACCGGTACGCGTCCATCACAGTGCAAGATTTATGCTATGCCACAGAGGGAATATAGAGAGGCGTGGCATTTCGTGCTACCGATGCCGTGGGCGCAAGCTGGGCGCTGGTGGAACAAATTTCGGGGAAGCTGGTAGGGCGGTGCCGAAGTATCCATGAGGTTCCACAAAGGCCCCGCTTTTCTGCGCTCAGCCGCTCAGCCCTTCCATCGACCGCCCAACTCAGTCACCTATCCTTCACCACTTTCAGAACAACAAAGATGGCTCATACCAACTCTTTCAATACTATCGACTCGTATAATAAAGTGTGGAACAATTGTACCATTACCGATGGCCGGTCTCAGCTGTTGGCCTGGTTATCGCCACTAGAGCCCAGGCTACAGCACCAGGATATTCGGGACCGCCGAGTTAAAGATGTGGGGGGATGGGTTCTACAGACAGAGGAATTTAGAAGCTGGGCTGGGAATGAGGGAGGTGAATCCGACGACGCAGTTTTGTTTTGCTGCGGAAATCCGGGGGTCGGCAAGACTTATATTTGGTAACAAGGACGAAGCTCGAGAAGGGAAGAAAAAGCGCAAATGCTGACAAGCCATGATGTTAGCTCATTGGCGATAGATATCTTGTGCGATCGCGCTAGAGGGCAAAATGTCGCCGTTGCGTGCTTCTACTTCGACTTCGCCGCCCAAAAGGAGCAGTCGCCGACAAACACGCTGGGCGCTCTTCTTAAACAATTTGTGAGCGGGCTGGGGGAGGTGCCGGAGGAAATAGCGGAAGCCCATGAAAACCAGAAAAAGGTCATTGGTGGACGGAGACCGCAATGTTCCGATATTGTGGAGATGCTACAAACTACCTCTTCCGAAAGACGTACATTTATATTCATCGATGCTCTAGATGAATGTGCGGCAGGATGTCGAGTCGAGATCCTTGATTCGCTGCATCAAATACTCCAAAAGTCTCAAGACACTCGAATATTCCTGACAGGGAGACCGCACATTGAGGCCGAAATTAGGAAACGCCTTTCTGGAAGAGTAACGACTATAGCCGTCACTCCCAGGAGAGGTGATGTCATCGGATATCTCCGTACTAGGCTGGGTAAAGATACAAACCCTGATGCGATGGACAGTAGTCTAGAGGCAGACATCCTGAAGAAAATTCCCGATGATATATCCGATATGTATGTGGAAGCAACCATACTCCGGAAGCTACCTCAAGTTATCCACTGACAGATACACATCTAGATTCCTACTAGTCTCGCTGAATATCGATGCGATCCTACAAGAAACCACAATCCATCGCAGGCGACAAAAGCTCAACGCGATGACCGGTGGCTTGGGGTTGGGAGATGCCTATGGTGCATCGCTGGATCGGATAAAGGAACAGGGTGGGGAGGGAGCAAGGCTTGGCATGGCCATTTTGATGTGGATCTCGCACGCCGAGCGGCCCTTGAAACCCGACGAATTGTGTCACGCCCTAGCGGTCGAGATAGGGTCGCCGAATCTCAATAGCGAGAACATCCCCTCAATAGGGACACTGCTAGCCTGCTGCCAAGGACTTGTTGTCATAGACAAGGAGGCTTCCACTGTCCGTCTAATCCACTTTACTCTTCAAGAGCACCTCCGGACTCATCCCGAGCTTTTCGGGTCAACTCACTCGACAATTGCAGAAACTTGCTTGAGTTACCTGAATTCACAGCAGGTCAAGGCCCTCTCAACTAGTTCCTCCCCCGATCTCCAAGGCACGCCCTTTCTCGAATATTCTTCTCTATTTTGGGGAACCCACGCAAAAAGGGGCCTTTCAGAATGCGCGAAACTGCTTGCGCTGAAGTTATTGGACGACTATAATAACCGCATATCCGCTGAAATCCTCTTGAAAGCACAGGGATCGTATGTTTACGGCATTGGTTTCCACAGGCTTTCCCTATTCAGTGGTCTGCACTACGCATCCATCTTTGGGATTGATGAGATTGTAGCTGGTTTAGTAGAAGTGGAAGGTTGTGATATCAACAAAAAGGACAGCGTTGGTAATACCCCTCTCGTGTGGGCTGCCCGGAATGGGCATGAGGGAGTGGTGGAAATACTACTCGGACGGGACGACATCAGCGCCGACGAGCCAGGGGGGGACAGTCAAACAGCACTCTGTTGTTCTGCCCGCACTGGGCACGAGGGAGTGGTGAAAATACTTCTGGGACGGAGCGACGTCAATCCCAACAGAGCAAGTGGGTTCAGCCGAACACCGCTTTGGTGGGCTACTTTGAATGGGCACGAGGGAGTGGTGAAAATGCTACTCGGACGGGGCGACATTCGCCCCGATACGCCAGATATGTACGGCCAAACACCACTCTGGTGTGCTACCAGGAATGGGCACGAGGGAGTTGCGAAAATACTGCTCGGACGGGACGACGTCGATCCCAATAAATCCAATGAGTTCGGCCAAACACCCCTCTGGTGGGCTAGCAAGAAGGGGTACGAGGGTATAGTGAAGGTACTGCTCGGGCGGGACGATATTAGCCCCGACAAACCCGATAAGGACGGCCAAACGCCACTGTGTCTTGCTACCTCCAACGGGCACAAAGAAGTGGCAAAGATACTACTCGGGCGGAGCGACGTCAACCCTGACATATTAAATGAGGAGGGTCAAACCTCACTCTGTTGGGCTGCTGAGAAAGGGGACGAGGAAATGGTCAAGATACTGCTCATACGGGACGACGTCCGTCCTGACAAACCAGATGAGTATGGCCAAACACCACTGTGTCTTGCTACGTCCAATGAGCACGAGGAAGTGGCGAAGATACTACTCGGGCGGAGCGACGTCAACCCTGATAAACTAAATGAGGAGGGTCAAACCCCACTCTGTTGGGCTGCCGAGAAAGGAAACGAGGAAATAGTCAAGATACTGCTCAGACGAGACGACGTCCATCCTGACAAACCCGATAGGGACGGCCAAACACCACTGTGTCTTGCTACGTCCAATGGGCACAAAGAAGTGGTAAAGATACTGCTCAGGCGGAGCGACGTTGTCCCTGACAAACAAGATGTAGACGGTCAAACACCACTCTGTTGGGCTTCTGAGAATGGGCTCGAGGGAGTGGTGGAAATACTACTCGGACGGGAAGACGTCAACCCCAACAAATCTAATAAGTTCGGCCAAACACCGCTCTGGTGGGCTGCTAAAAAGGGGCACGAGGAAGTAGTGAAGATACTGTTGAGACGGGACGACGTCAACCCCGACAAAACAGATAAAGACGGCCAAACGCCACTCTGGTGTGCTGTTTCGGACGAGCACGGGGGAGTAGTGAAAATACTACTCGGACGGGACGACGTCAACCCCAACAAACCTAATAAGTTCGGCCAAACACCGCTCTGGTGGGCTGCGAAGGAGGGATGCGAGGAAATAGTGAGGATACTGCTCAGACGGGACGATGTCAACCCCGACAAACCAGATAAGGACGGTCAAACGCCACTCTGTTTTGCTTCTTGGAATGGGCACGAGGGTATGGCGAAAATACTGCTCGAACGGGACGATGTCAACCCCGACAAACCTGATAAGGACGGTCAAACGCCACTCTGTCTTGCTTCTTGGAATGGGCGTGAGGGAGTGGTGAAAATACTACTCGGACGGGACGACGTCAACCCCAACAAACCTAATAAGTTAGGCCAAACACCGCTCTGGTGGGCTGCGAAGGAGGGATGCGAGGAAATAGTGAGGATACTGCTCAGACGGGACGATGTCAACCCCGACAAACCAGATAAGGGGGACCAAACGCCACTCTGTTTCGCTGCTGGGAACGGGCATGAGGGAATGGTGAAAATACTGCTCGAACGAGACGATGTCAACCCCGACAAACCTGATAAGGACGGTCAAACGCCACTCTGTTTTGCTTCTTGGAATGGGCATGAGGGAGTGGTGAAAATACTACTCGGACGGGACGACGTCAACCCCGACAAACCAGATAAGGACGGTCAAACGCCACTAAGTTTTGCTGCCCACAATGGGCACGAAGGAGTGGTGAAAATACTACTCGGACGGGACGACGTCAACCCCGACAATCTAGATAAGGACAGTCAAACGCCACTCAGTTTGGCTGCTTGGAATGGGCACGAGGGAGTGGTGAAAATACTGCTCGAACGGGACGACGTCAGCCCCGACAAACCTGATAAGGACCGTCAAACACCACTTAGTTTTGCTGCTGAGAATGGGCACGAGGGAGTGGTGAAGATACTGCTGGGACGGGACGACGTCAACCCCGACGAACCTGATAAGGACGGCTTAACGCCACTCTGTCGCGCTGCTTGGAATGGGCACGAGGGAGTAGTTAAAATACTACTTGGGCGGGACGACATCAACCCCGACAAGCCCAATATAGACGACTCAACGCCACTCGGTTGTGCTGCTGAGAATGGGCACGAGGGAGTAGTGAAAATATTACTCGGACGGCGCGACGTCAACCCCGACAAACTTGATAAGGGCGGCCAAACACCACTCTGTTATGCTGCTGAGAATGGGCACGAGGGAGTAGTGAAAACACTTCTCGCACGGGACGACATCAACCCGGACAAGCCCGATGTGGACGGCTTAACGCCACTCTGTCTTGCTGCTGAGAATGGGCACGAGGGAGTGGTGAAAATACTGCTTGGACGAGACGACGTCAACCCCGACAAACCTGATAAGGGCGGTCAAACGCCACTCGGTTATGCTGCTGAGAATGGGCACGAGAGAGTAGTGAAAATACTTCTCGCACGGGACGACGTCAACCCCGACAAGCCAAATAAGCACGATCAAACGCCATTCTGGTGTGCTGCTTGGAATGGGCACGAGGGAGTAGTGAAAATACTCCTTGGGCGGGACGACGTCAACCCCGACAAGCCCGATATGAACGGCTTAACACCACTCGGTTGTGCTGCTTGGAATGGACACGAGGGAGTTGCGGAAATACTACTCGGACGAGACGACGTCAACCCCGACAAACCAGATAAGGACGGTCAAACGCCACTCAGTTTTGCTGCTTGGAACGGGCATGAGGGAGTGGTGAAGATACTGCTGGGACAGGACGACGTCAACCCCGACGAACCTGATAAGGGCGGTCAAACGCCACTCTGTTATGCTGCTGAGAATGGGCACGAGGGAGTGGTAAAAATACTACTCGGACGTGACGACGTCAACCCCGACAAACCAGATAAGGACGGTCAAACGCCACTCAGTTTTGCTGCTTGGAATGGGCACGAGGGAGTGGTGAAAATACTGCTTGGACGCGACGACCCCAACCCCGACAAAACAGATAAGGACGGTCAAACACCACTCTGTTGTGCGTGTTGGAATGGGTGCGAAGGCGTGGTGAAAATACTGCTTGGACAGTGCGGCCTCAGCCCCGACAAACCAGATAAGGACGGTCAGAAATCACTTTGTTGTGCTGCTTGGAACGGGCATGAGGGAGTGGTGAAAATGCTTCTCGCACAGCACGGCGTCAACCCCGACAAGCCCGATATGGACGGCTTAACACCACTCGGTTGTGCTGCTTGGAATGGGCATGAGGGAGTGGTGAAAATACTGCTTGAGCGGGGCGACATCAACCCCAACACCCCCGATGATCACGGCCAGACACCCCTCTGTTCCGCTGCTGCGAATGGGCACGAAGGAGTAGTGAAAACACTGCTCGCCCTAGACGACATCTGCCCTAACAGACCAGATGAAGATGGCCGTACACCACTCTGGTGGGCTGCCAACCGTGGCCACCTTGGCGTGATAGCGCTGCTGCAGCCCCTAGAATCTACCCCCCCAGCCGCTCCGATGCCCCCCTCCCTGCCGTCCCCGGGTACCAGCGACCTATGCACCCTATCTTCAAACACCGCAGTATCCCAATGAAACATATATTGCCCCCCCTGTCTCCCTCCCCACATCCCCGCCCGACCCCCCCAGCCACCTAAAATCCCACCTTGCACCAACCGCAGCCCTTCCTTTCCTCCTACCATAAGCCCACGATAAGAACTCAGCTTGAATATTTCTTCTAATCCAAGGGAATCATCCGCAATCTAAATATATGTATCTATCACATCCCCACCCCAACCTCTCCACACATTTCCTTAGCAATCCCGTCAAGATTTGTGAGCTTCTATTTATCACCTAGAGTTTATCATTAGTGGAGGATTATTTCTATTGTATCGAGATAAGCCAGCGTGGCTTGGAGTTTCCATCTTACCTACCGTACTTCATTGTCATTTTCCAGTTATAGATCTCTTTTTCGCGTCTATTTTTCATTTATTTTACTTTTCCCCTTCGCAAGCGTAACTTAAATATTAGGGTTGTTTAGATATAGAGGAGAAAAACATAAACTGCAAGTATAATACCATAACGACGTAGAAGCTAGCCATGGTACTAACCAAACTATGACAGTAATTAGTTGCTACCACTTGAATAGGAACACCTCAACGCCCATAACGCATCTGCCACTGCCCTTCAGGCGCGAGATCAAGAAAGCCATACACAATTTTTGATCTTTCCCACCGGCAAAAATTAATACACTAAGCGTCCTTTCAGCTATGCAACTGACTCCCACTCTACGGGTACTGTACTCTACAAACCCGAAATACTCGCAATGTGTTGTACTGTGCAACCGCGGGGCCAAAGCCCTGGTGATGGGGCAACCCCACGCATCGTCTGTGCCTTACCCGCCCCCACTTATGGGACCGAATATAAGCACGATCAGAGGATATTTCACCACACTTCAAAATTAAAATTAAGGAGCAAGAGTAGCACCCAAATTAAACTAACAATTAGGGACAGCGCTTTACAGTCCAGTCCAGTTTATCCAGACAAGAGTTCAGCTCGATAGTCTAACCCAGCAACCCCCTCCCAGAACTGACAGTAGATAGCAGGCGCACGCTGCAAGCAAACCAACGGACAAACATTCAGAAACAGACACCTATCCATCCACCCATTACCCCCTTTCTTTTTCCTTTTTAGACCGAGGGGGGTGGGGGGGGGGGGTCAGAAACTCGACTGGAAGCTAATTACCAACATTTCCTCCGCTACCATATTAGACCAAACCAAACCAAACCGGACAGAGCAAGACATGGCAGTACAGTACAGAAACAAAAGCCCAAATAGCAGAATAAACCCGACTGAATTCCCCCAGCAATACCGTATTCACAAACGCAGGGAAGTCCAGCCCGTTCGATAGTAACTCATGGCGGCAGCTAGTATAGTACAGTACAGTGCTCCACATCATCCCCAACAGAAGATCCAGCATGCAAGCCAAGCCAACTCCGATCCCCGACGGCATTCGCCTCACCTACGGTCATCGCACCAGTAGTCTTCCGCACTTACCACCCAACAAGACCAACCGATACCCCAATCCTACCCAAGCACCCGGTGATGCAACCCCCGAGTGAGATTCCATGTACCAAATTCCAAGGAAACCACCTGCAAACACCGCGGCCCCTTCTAGCACGACAAAAATAACCTGGAATGCACGATTTCTTGTGCTTATGCCTCATGACTATCGGTTGTAGCTGATGGGTATGGGTGGGATGTGTAGCCTGTGATAGATATTTTTTCCCCGGTACGGGGTATAATGCAATGGTTAGAACTCGCCTTTGCTTAAGAGAATCAGCACAAGCCCGGGATACAATCCCCAAGCCTTAATTACATATGTTCAACTTTTACTACCAACTCTACCACAAGAGCAGGTGTCTGATGCAGATATCCTTACAAGCGTTGACACAACTAAAGTCGGCGGGAATACGATAGCCCCACACGATCTACTTGCATTATTCTCAAGCACACGACCGACACTACACACCGCCACAGTCTATCACTGACTAAACACGCAATTAGCCTGCCTGAAGGAAATGCAAAAGAGATAGCTATAAAAAAAAGGAGACAAAAAGAATGAAGAATGAACGCCAGAATAGCCCCTACTAAAACTATATACAATTTACATTTAGAAAAAAAGAAAGAGAAAGAAAAAGCTAATTCAATTCCATTTCAAACCGAGCAAACCTAGAGATACATTTATCAGAAAAGAGCAAACAACCAGATCTATCCATCCGCTCTATGTGCCCATCATTCTTGCACGTTCGCAATAGCAATGGTCGGGGCAACGGTGGGAGGCACTTCAGCGGCTGTGGGTGGAGCATCTTCTCCGTGATTGTGAAGCTGTTCCCCGGTAAGGTAGACCTCGTCAATAATGCTCTGCTTCCAGGAGGCCACAAGGATCCCCCAAAGATAGCCTAACCCGATGAGGAAGAATATTGCAAAGACTGCAGGGTAACTGTAGCGGTATATTTGGCTAATCCTTTCTGCAGGGGCGTTTTTGACTATTGGCTCGTTAGTATGGAGTTATAATAGGAATAGGGGAGAGGTAAGGGGAACTTACGGAAAGTGTTGGCCGCGATGGAGCCTAGAGCCAGGGGGAGTAGTAACGCTACAAGCATAAAGCCCCCAGCAGGAGCGATAAAGTGTTTGGTTGCAAGTTTGACGTCCGGGTCCAGATAACCGCGTGCGACTACGCCCCGCAAAGACCGCGCCCAGGCGCTATCCCTATTAACTAAGAGCATCCGACCCATCATCTTAATGTAAAGAACTCCGAGTGTCCAGTCTTGGATAAAGTGGATCACGTGCTGCTTATCATTTGAGAAGTAGGTGTGAATGGGGATGATGACATAGAACTCTATCATCAGCGCCAATAATGTAGGGAGCACAATGCCGAATGCTGTGAGGACGTATGAGATTTTAGCAACGCGCACAAGCCATTTCCCTATTGCCCGCCAGAGACTCTCGCTCTCCCTTGCGGTACGTATTCCTCTTCTAACCAAACTCCTTGCCAATTTCCATTTCGCCCCAGCGTAGACAAAGGCTCCAATAATGTAAATCCCGACACTAAAAGCGTAAATATCATTCAGTTTAATGTTCGGGGGCACTAGCTGCTTCAGTACGGTCCTTCCAAGAAGTAGCGGGCCGATGGTGACCCCAATGCCTGTAAAAGCAGCAAACCCCCAAATAGCCAAGACAAGGAGCCCGATTCGTGTCTTGAACCAAGGCGGAAGATAGACAAGCTTAAAATCAGGAGAATTGGGACCATTTGTTGAATCGACAGGGTCCTCTTGCTCATCAAGGCGAACGTCATCCTCGGTGACAGGAATGAAGACCCTTCTCCCTTTGGGCCTTCGGACAGAATCCGAGGCCGGCGCTCTAACATATCTCCCGTCTCTCTGAAAATAAACCTCAACATCGGCTCCCCTAGTTTCCTTCGCGGTATCCGCTTCGACCGGGACGTCAATGTCCCCTTTTTTGCGCAACAGCCGAGCAGCCCAGCCTTGCCGAACATGGTGTCCCTCTTCATCTGCCATCCTATCCCCAAACATGAAGCTGGTCAACCTCAAGAAGCGAGCGCACCTCCTAAACCACCATCCGTACATCTTCTGTAGCCCGTCAGACGGTTTGACAAACTGGACCGCGATAGGCATAAAGAAGTTGTAGAACAACAAATCCACGGGAAATTCGAGCACAGGCTCATTAGACGACCAATGGATGGGGAGCACAGATTCGGTGGCCAGGTGTAACGACCAGACTACCCCACCCAAGCAAACAATTACGAGAACGCCATAAATGAGTGCGCTGAACCCTATTTTCCGCAGTTGCATCATAACAGGCCTGTCAAGTACGTCTTTTACCGGGTGGAAGTTGGGGTCATCGGGATCTCTGATAAAGTCTTTTGCAATGTTAGCGGCATTCTACGAAAGGGTGGATGTTTCCAACTCACAAAGCACACCCGATCTCATAATCTTCCGGCACATTGAGACAAAGAGAGCGAAATGGAACATATAACATGTCCCAACAAACCAGTGTACGAACACGCTTGTCAATGGAAAGTCGGCAAAAAACTGAATCCGTGAGAGGATCGTGGCTTCCTCGAAGAGAGGCAACAGCGCGAAATCTGAGAAGAAAAGAAAAAAGAGTGTCAGTCACTGCAGAACGAGTTACAAGAGGTAGACTCACCAAGGAGCAACCCGCAGTAGAGAGGAAATGCGAGCATCTCGATTCCTATGATCAGCACAACCTTCATCACTCCTCCAGCCTGTGACAGTAACTCAACAGCAATCTTTTCCAGCACTCTTCCGTTTAGAGCAAGATCCCTCTTTCTAGCACTTCGAAGATAGAGCATTCCAACGATCGTGAAGAGCGAATACCCAATAAATACCGCAGTGACTCGATCCCACACGCTCCAAACGTAGACAGGATCTAGTGATGAGAGGTTTTCGGGAGAGATATCCTGGGTGGTAGCGTTCGTAGCATTTTGCTGGCTCCGAAAAAGAGCGGCAATAGCTTTTGTAAAATTAGAATTGAAGAGTGCAACCGGTGTGGAGACGTCAACACCTTTGTCCCGGGGAAAGGAAAGCGAGTATGTCTGATTAGTTCCAAATCCTAACTTCTCTATTGCCCAATTAACTCCAAGAGAAGCTTTCAACCACCCCTGCCGGGTTAAAGCAGACACTGGTGGGGCACCGGTTGACGGAAAGGTCCTCAAATCCATACAGATCGACTTGAGATTGGCCATCTTCTGTGTAATCCTGTCCTGACCGTCTAGGGCCAACCGTTTAAGGATGTCGGACAGGAACAAGCTGGAAGAAACCCCCGAAAACACTGGAACAACACGTTCAATCGGCCTGAATAGGAAGCGCATGACTTGCTCCACAACCAACAGGAGCGAAAAGAGAAGACATGTTGAAAATTCAACGGCAAATTCTGCAACGAAAGAAACTACGGTGGTGGGCACCTTGATGAGGAAGAAGATAGGGTTTGCCTAATAAGTAACGTTAGAAAGTCAAGATTGATCTCGTGTGTGGAGGGAGTCCTGTACCAGAATTATCATAACGATTTTTCCCATAACATACGGGAAGGCAACACCGAGTGCTACAGTAGTTGTTATCAACACAATACTAAAGGCTACGTTTTGGAGCAGCCCAGCAAGTGGTCCTCTCATCCCAATCAGCTCCATGATACCATCAAAATCATCGGCAGCATCTTCGTCGGCTATCGCTGCCTGCAGGGCATCTGGGAGTAATTCAATAGCAGGCCCACCACCAACTTCATTTCCCTCGTTATCTTCAGCATCAGTAGCATCATCAGCGCCATCCTCGGTCTCGGTGTCATTTTCTGCTATCGCTTGCTCAACTTCCCGTGCAATGTCCACATCGGCATCCGTGCTCGACCAATCAAACGGCCGAGCTGGCTGATGTGGGGCAGGTTCTTGTACAGGTGCCGGAGATCCCTGGATAGCCCCAGCCTCCACATCTCGTGCTCCAGATTTGATAGTCGGTGCCTCTATATTCCGGCCCCAAAACACACGTTCCATGCTCTGGGCACCTGTGTTCATCATGCCTCCCGCCTCATCACAACCCTGGCGGGTATCCTTCCCTAGCTCGATGCGGACCAACTCATCACCTACATGGGTAGTTGATCTAGAATGATCCAGTAAAGAGCCGCTAGTTGTTGGAGTAGAGGGGAGAGAAATTGACGGCGGTGGGTATCGAGCGGCGACAGGTGTTGGAGTCCTAACCCTGATAGGATCTGACTTTGCTTCGAACGCAAAATTAGGGTGACTTGTCACTGCAAAATCTAAAGAGCCCGCCGCCGACGATTCGTAATAGGGGGAAAGATCAACATGGGTAGATGGTGTTTTGATCTCTTTCCCTTTCCCTTTCCTTTTAGAATCAATCATATCGTCTTCCTCTTCCTCATCTTCCCATTGATCTTCATTATCAATTGAATTCTCATAAGCTTGAAAATGGGACTCGGGTTGTTTTCCTTTATTAATTTGACCTTCGGTGGAACCCGAGCTTGTGCTTTCGCCGACGGCAGCAATTTTGGGTGACCCATTTCCAGAAAAGTTGTACAAAGGTCTTTCCTTACCCGGAACACCCTTATCAATAATGCCTCTATTACAACCGACAGGTGATGGCGCTCTACCGGATCTTGCCGGGGTCTGGTTCCCACTGGAGTTTCCACTCTCGGGAGTGTATACAGGAGACGGTGTCTGGTCGGGACCAAAGGAAAATTCAAACTGGTATGGAGTCGATGCGCTAGGACCTTGGGAGCCGCGATCAGAAGCCTCGGGCCTCTCCTCCATCGCCCTTCGAATCTCTGCAGGCTGCGACATCGCTTTACGATTAACTTGAGGACGCCTCATAGACTGATTAGAGCTCTCGCCCAAGTCCCCCAACCTATTAGTCGTTGGTTCAGAACCTCCACCACCCAAAAGATAACCTTGACCATATTTCTGCATGGTTTGGACGTCCGTATTTGGATTCGAAAAATCCGTGGGCCAAGCTTGAACAGAATCCACTCCAGGATCATCCAGTCCTGGGTCAGCTGCAGGTGCAGCCCCGGGGGGTGGCCTTCGCCTCCTTGGATTAGCAATAACCCTATCCCTATGAGGTATGGGTTGCCATTCATCCCTAAATTGCTCAAGCGCACGAGCTAATTCATGCTCACGCGCAAGGCGATCCTGTGGTGGTGGTGGGTTTATTTGAGGCAATTGAATATTCTCAGCCTGAGGTGCCTGAAGGTCGTCCAGCTGTGGTAGTGCTACAGCGCCCCCTAAAGCGGGTTGCTGCTGGACGACCCATTCACGAATCAAAAAGATCAAAATGAATGATATGACTATTAGTGCTGTCAACAGTTGGCCCTCAAAGATGTCCACGATAACTCCGTTTACCGCAGGATATCGGGTAAAGTTGTGGAAGGGGCTCGGATCAATAAAGAGTCCTCCCAGTCGAACCCGAATGGTGATGGTTCCATTAGAAAGTGTATCGTTGATGGCAGTGGTGACGTTGGCTGCTACCTTACCCCCATTGACCGGGCTCATCACCGGCCCAGACAATAAAGGAGATCTAAGAAAGCCCATGATACCGCTGCCAAAAGCCGAACTCGTCATATTCATAACTGCACTCGATACCGTAGGTGTCCCAGGTAAATTTGTGAGGGGTGTTGCAGTTGCCGAGGCTGTCCCCGTACGATTATACGCTTGATCCGTCCACCACCCACCATCGCTCAACCAGAACCACATCCTCCACATCCATCTAACACAATACGGTAACCCGCCCAGCCATACGCAGCCAACCAGCAGTGCTCTTGCCCAAAGAAGAAGATTTTTGAACAGATGCCGAAGCAATCTATTCAGGAACAATGGCGTCGGGAGAGTAGTAGGCATATGAGGATCGTAGAGTTTCGTGAAATGAAAAGGAGTCTTGCAGAGCTCGCAATGCTTTTTCTGAGAATGTTGCAGCCACTCCAGCAAACTATAGCACGGAGAGAATGTCAGTATGCAATTCACCGGCACCGGAGTGAACGGGTCCGCCTAAGAGGGAAAAAACGGCATACCAGTCTTGGTGAACGAATTTAATGGAGCCACTACACTTGCAGGGATGAAACAAAGGTTCCTCCCTCGATCCTTCGGAACGACATATACGACAATGATCGGGTTCACCATTGCCGTTCAAACCGGCCGAGGATGCGTTATAGGCAGGGTCGTTCATGATGTCTACCTGCGGACCCGATCCTGAAGCCATAATTATGGTAAAGTAAAAGCGGAAGAAAAGGTGGTGGGGAGAAAAAGAGAGGAAAGAAGAGAAAGGAAAGGTGGAAGGAAAAGTGGAAGATGACCAAGGAACGATGTGTCGGTAGAGCTGGAATGGGTGATCTTGGGGTTTATTAGAAAGAGTTGGAGGGTTCTAGACCACCGGCACCGTACTAGAGCTCCAAGGTTCGGGGGTTAGTGGGAGAGGAATGATGACGATGGTTATGATGAAAACGGAGCATGCAACGACTCGCGGTCGCCGCCGCCACAACAACCACTTGAAAGATACTTGAAGGCACGCGCAAATATGGGTAGAGGTGACTTTGGGCGAGCAACAGGGAATCTCGAATAAGGGCCGGGGGAGTAGGGGGAGGGGGGGAGGGGGGGAGAGGGGGAGAGGGGGAGAGGGATGAGAGTTACAGTTTGGTGGGAAGGGGACGATAATGTAAGGTAACGTAATGCGATGGTCGCTATGAGAGAGGAGACGGAGACGGGGATGGGGATGGGCGATTGACAAGGTACGGCAACACCGGTACTTGCAGACTCCTGTGCAGAGGTTGAGCAAAAGTAGAGGGGAAAAGGAAGGATGAGGGTAGATGTTCTTAAGGTAAGATACGATAAAAGGGGATTTACTGGGTCTGTATCGTATCGCTCGCCCGAATACAATAAAGGAACCTCAATGACAGGAGGACCTATCTTTGTTTGCCCGTCAGCTACGTAGCATATTCACCGGTTCCATACATAAATGTAGCAGACCGCGAAGCAGGTTCTGTAAGGCACGATAGGGCAGGGTACAAAGGGGGTGATGGGTTGTTGCAACGTTGGATGTTGGCGTGGAAGGAAGGCGGCAGAGTATGGAGGAGAGGAAAACGTAGGTTCCGAGAAGAATGGAAGGCTCTGTGAATAACGCCTCCTCCTCCCCAGAACGCCAGGACGCCCTTAACTTTACACTTTATCTCGTTGCTTGTGTTGTGCTGTCTTGGCACAAGCTCCTTGTGGTAACTCATGGAATGAGCTGGTTTCAGATGTAGTCGAGCACACTCCAAGTGACGCCCACAATGAACCCCTAGGAAATGCCAAGACACTCCACATCAGGGCCAAACTTTGCCTGACGATCAAGCAAGTTATAGAGGGGGTCAAGTTGGCCATAGATTATATCCTCAACGAGTGCCGGAAATGTACTGTACGGTTCTGCGATGATGCCAGTATCCTGCAGCCCGGCCCGAGGCCACACAGGGTTCCTGGGGTGAAGTGGGAAGGTCAGTCAAGAATGCCGGTACCAGTGATCCAGAATCCGCACTCATCGCAGGAGAAAAGAAATATTGCACCGGCACCCCACCCCACCAACTTATTATTAGTACTCGTACCTGTTCCTTGATCGCACGATAGCCCATCCTCAACTGGAAGAGAATAAGTGAGTTGGAAGCACAGTACTTGTACGAGTACAGTACGAGTACAGTACCGGTAAACCAGGAATGAAGAGCAAGCAAAGGGGAAACAGCCCTCATGGAATTTAGAAGATTTCTTCCCCCTATTCCTCCGCGCCCAGCTGGTTGGTTGCTTGCTCACTCGTCTGAGGCCCTCACCAAGCGGGTAAAGTTGTGTCCAACCATTAAAAGATAGTAAAAACGCCATGACATTACATCACTTCCAAAAACCGTTATCACATCCTAAACCACTGGATCATTCCTGTTTCTCCTCCAGAAACTGGAAGCAAAAAAGACCGCCCATGTTGACTTATATCACGGAGGTACTCGAGTAGACAGGTGCATGAATCAGGCCTCTCTTCCATCAGCATTATCGTAATTGTCATCATTCCTCCTCTCTCGCCCTTATCCCTACTCGGCTACCATCACGCCCATATTTAACGAGAACCCTCCTCCCCCATTTCTACTATTTCTCCAACTACACTACCGGTGCACCACGTCCTAGTGACCCTTTAGAAAAACTATCAACATTTCTGCTACACATACGGTAGTGCTCAAGAGTACGAGTACCGGTGGTGCATTCCCGCTCTTATTGCTATCGATAGACTGGCCCACTACTTATCAGACCCTGGCAGTTCATCCTCTTGTGTCTACCCAGTCAGCCACCAGTACCGTACCCTACCGTTGTCCCGCAAAGGTGGTTCATATCGGTAGTCCATGCAGTCTGCGCATCAAAACGCGTTTCATCATAGCCTTCGCTTCTGCTTCTAACCAGCACCCTCTCTGCTGGTAGCCGCCTCTCTCTCTCTCTCTCCAACCCAAGCTCTCTTTATTTTCACTACCTCTCTCCCTTTCACGTCCAACTTCTTCTCCCCCATTTCTCCCATTTTCTTTAACCTCTCCATCCTCCGTCTCCTCTGTTATCTTTGCCCGTTAGCCTTGGTGGAAGGTTACAGCACCTGCCCCTTATTCCCCGAGACACAGCGGTTAGAATCGCCGGACCCTTCTACAATCCGGAAGAGAAAAAGAAAAAGAGAAAAAGAAAACAAAAAGACAATATGGGTGTAGCGGGCACCAAGAGGAATGTCAGAACTCGTCGTCCAACTCCTCGAACGACCGGTGGCAGGCTTACCTTTTTCAACTTAGCTGCTAGGTTAGTCTTTATCATTTATCTCAAATTCCAAAGTTTCTCCCTAATGGGAAAACCCCTAGTGATGTGCGGCGCTAACAACCTGCCGACACTCATAGAATTCTGACATGGTACACATTATACACTGTATTGTTCCGCTGCGAAACAGCACCAACAAACAGTTCCCCCACAATCTGCCATGCCTCTCATGCTGTCTCGAACGCTCTCCGACCGCATCTCGAACCGTACTATGATACCTACGTTTCCCCCTACATCATAGAATATGGCCCTAATGTGAAGTACGCCTATGAGCATTATGTTATTCCCCTCTACAAATCGGCTTCCTCTTCATACGGAAGATTTGCTGCTCCTCACGTTGCTCGCGGCCAGCAATATGCCTCAAGGCAGTACAATAGGTCGGTAAGGCCTCGTGTTGACGAGGCCCGCAAAAAGGCGAGGGTGTACTACGACGGTCACCTTTCCCCTCATGTAGCCACAGCCAACAAGTTCTACGCTACAATCCAGCCTTATCTAACCAAAGTCAGGAAGACCACCGAACGGTTCTGCAAAGATTTCTTAGTACCCGCATTAAAGCAAAGCTTGCCATATGTGATCGCTACCTACGAGCAATTAAGGCACATCATTGTTACTATTATTGCTCCTTTGGTAAAGGCCAACGGAGAGAAGGCTATTAGGTGGGGTATTGGTGTGTGGAGTGAGGTTGTTAGGCCCCAGGTCGAAAGGATCGGAAAACGATTTGGAGGCACTGGAAGCGGGTGAGCTGATATTCTCTCCATATTCCTATTTTTCGTCATTAGATTTCATTGCTCCTTCTCGCTTCCATGGGAATTTGTAGACAGTGAGTCATGGGGTTTTACAATTAGCGGGCGGATACTACAGGTCATGTAGCAAGTTATGAGTAGTGGTCAAGAATCACGTTTCCTTATGACGAAAGCTTTTTGCTTTTTCTTTCTTCTAATTAGAACATGCCAAAATTCGCTCAGTTCAATGACTAATGCATTCCGTTCATGTAGAGTTCCTGCTGCTTCCATCTCGACCTCAATATTCTCTTCAGCCGACGCAGCTAAGGCGACTGCATCTGCGGCGTCGCTATCTTCCGTCGTGCCTGAGGAAGCCGCATCCGCCAAGACTTCGGCTTCCTCGCAAGCAGCCGGGGCCAATGAGGATAAGACAGGGGAGAGTGAGGCTGAGAAGCCTACAAAAGAAGAAATTCGAGAAATAGTTAAGGCAGACCTTGTGAGCTGGAAAGTCAAGTTCGGTGTAGCCACCGAAAAGGCCACCAGAGATCTCAACTCACAAATTGACGAAATCTTAATTGAGGCCAAGAATAGACAGGAAATACATGTCCAGAAGGAAATCGAGTCGCTCGAGGAATTGATTGAACAAGAATTTAGCCTCCTTAAAAAGGTTGTCCAGGAACTCGCAGGACCGGTTGATTCCAAAAAGGAAGAAGAGCACCAACAAACATCTGAAGAAACATTTGCCACTGAATCCAAGAAATCGGGCATCAAAATTAGAGACAAGGCCCAGTCAATCAGAGTCGGGAGTCAGGAATTCCTGTCACATGTTTACGCCGATGTTGTTAAGGCCGCCGATAATAATTTGGAGGAATTGGACTCAGTGCTCGATCTCGCAATGCAGGAGCTGGGAATGAAATGGGCCTGGATGGATTATGTCACATACAAAGACTGGCAGAAATACCACGAGCTCAAGAAGGACTTTGATGACCTCCGAAGAAATGTTGTCGCGGCTGCTCAGAGGAACCAAAAGCTGACTGAGATCACTCGCTGGACGGAGAACGATTGGGAAGGAAAGGCAACGGAGATTGCCAAAGAGGCGGCCGATGAGCTTAAGAGGTTAAAGACGGTCTCCAAGAGGAAGATCCAGTTGTCCGATCCTAGCGATGACTTTTCCGAGTCGGTTGTTCCGGTCGCGCCACATGAGGCAGCCCAGGCGATCATGAAGGAGAGCGCTGCCAGTGTGGATTCGGGAGAAGTAAGAAACTCTATTATATGAAATACTCTAGAGTAGCTGCATTAACAGGCAGTTTAGGTATATGGCACGGAACCCAACGCTTCGGAGAAGGCAGCCACAGCCACCCCAGAAAGGTGAAGTGAGCGTACGAAACGGCGAGGGAAGGGTTGTAGGTTTTCCTGCCCTCCGATCGTCTCGACAGGTCTAACTCCAAAATTATTCCTTTTTTGTCTCTTATTTGCTTCTGCGTTTTGTTTTATGTTCTGCACTCTTATTTTCTGTGTTCGTTCATCCATCGGAACTGTACTACTACCACCCTCTTAGCTTAAGCCATGTATTTCACATTTCTTTTTTTGTTTCCAAGGTATACCTTTCTTGTTTCTCCAAGTTGCGTTCCTTAGGGTTGGTAAAAGGCGATGGTTAGTTATGAACATGAATTATGGGATAAATATTGGGTTTGCTCTAGGGGAGGGAAGAGACATGCTAGTTTGGCAAAGGGAGAGTACAGTACACAATTCCAGGACGAGATCTCGTCGTTCCTGCGAAGGGAAATAGTACTGTATGCATCGGCGGTGAGTAAGGGAGTGGAGGGCTCGCGCAGCCCAAGGGTTAAGCGATAATAGTGCGATAAGTTAGCGGTGGTCATTGGATTTTCATACTGTACTGTACATACGAGATGACAAAAGCGCAATCAAATATTAGACCGTTTATCCAGCTATCGTGTTCTGTAGTTCTCGTTGAAGTGGGGTGAAGGGCACTCCTAATGTAGTACTGCACTGGTACATTAAGGTGACCGCCGTGGATAGAGTATCAAAGTACCGGCAGTCCTGTATTACACCGAATCTCATAATACCAGAGTACAGTACCCATTCCCGCAATGGGACGAGCAAAAACTCGACAGTCACCACCACAGCATGGATGACCGCCATATCATAGTGATTGGGAGGAAGCATATCACAAGAAGAGGGAGGGAAGGGAAGGGAAAGGGCGGTACGACGCCGGCGACAAAAATAGTGAGCAGACTAGCACTTAACATGCTACTTCACGCTCTCCATTCAATACATTCCCAACTGGAAAAATATATATATATATAAAAATTGAGAGTATTCTAGTCTAAAATCCTTCCAAACATCCCTCCAAGTAATTACAAATTATTAAAGAATTATTGAACACTTTGGTAAGCAAGATTGTAAAGTTGAAGTTGAAAAAACAGCACCAAGCCCTACCGTTTCCCATGTACCAACTATAGCCCTCTTGATAACTCCTCAACCAGTCCAGATACATGTAAAGTTCTAGGGCGTCGGGAGGTAGGAATCTAGTGAATCTTTTGTACAAATGGGTGAAGATTTGGCCCAAATTGCTTGACTAAACCGGTAGCTAGAAGGTTGCGAACGGTACATATAGAGACTCTCGGTGGAAAACCCCTACACCGCTCATCACTTTTGGCGCCAGCCGAGTAGGACATTGTGATCTGATGGGCGTTTTGCGGCTCTTGGATTAGCGTAAGCCATAGCCCTCCTGTTACCGATATCGATACCAGGGGCGTGCTGTGTGGTATGATAGGTGCGCGAGTGCCAATCTTAGCCCCGTATTTAATGATTGGGGAATTCGAAGGAAGCGAGAGTGGCCAAAGTGACTTGCGAGCCAATCGCACACCCCTCCTCACCTTACACGGCAAGTGCGGCTCTCGCAGGCTGTCTATCGCTTTGGGCAAGTGCTACAGGTACCCCCCCTCGAGGTTTCTTGTTCATCTCTAAATGTGGAGATGGGGACATTAGGAAACCGTTAACAGAGACAGCCAGAGAATTTTTAGCTAGTCGGCTTCGAAGACCGGTAACTATTCTGTAACTTCTTGCCGCACCACCCCCGTGCAGGTAGGAGTTTTTCTTTCTTCAGTACCGTAAGGTGCTTTGCACTTGCACTATCATGCACGGTGCTCGATGCATGATGTAACGCTCAACCCTACAGCATTAGGAGCTAACTTAGAGCTTTATCCTGAAAACACAGCCTTAGCAAGATCTCATTCAATTCGCAGCAACTTGATCTTCTAAACTTCGTAGTGATGCTCAAAGAGAGGGAATATGGAGAGCAAGCATAAAATTGACACCTTGGCAAGTAGGAAAGTTGGCAATGTAGGCTTAATACTCTGTGAGTGTGAAAATTAGATTTTTTTTTTTATGGGTGATGTCAAGCTACTGGGAATTGAACACAAGATCTCGAGAATATTTTACAGTCATAGTTCCTTTGATGGTTGAGCGTTATCATACTGTACATGTTGCATAGATCGCGGTGCATATTTTAATCTAAGCACACGATTTCAAGGAGCAGAGCAGAGTCCCTGCTCAACCTCCATCCCCATCCTAGCCCCGCAATTCCTGTCAAAACCCCGTACCGGCATACCCGAGCACTTTGCCCCGGGCCGTTAGTACCGGAAAACAGAGATCAAAAAGTATACGGCACCGGCATGGCAAACAATCCATGCCTACCGATATCTAGGGACCCTTACAAAACCTACCCCCTCCCCCTGCTTTCGGGTACCGGTACCTACGACCTTGGACAACGACACGGACCAGTGCAGTACTATACTAACACTAGTATGATACCCCAGAACCATGAATCCACCACCCCACCAGTAACTCATCCCCCAGGATCAATCAACCGACAGGTAATAAATTAGCCTTTACTCGAGTCGATATAATAATATACTTATATTGTTTCCCTAGATTGAGTTAGGTCGGGTTTACCTTACCCACCCACTCTTCTTGCCTGCCCCGCAATGAGTTAATATTGTATTTTTGCGGGGTAATGGGCGAGATGTATCCGAAGCCGGGGATTGTAAGTTTGTGGTTGCTCGGGTGCGCACGGATTTTTTTTGATATGTGTTTTTGGATCCCTGTTTTCGGGGGAGTACCGTACTAGTACAGTACTTGAGCACTCCCTGCCTGCTACGGTACTATCATATCATACTGTACGAGTAAATTTACGAGCAACCTCCTCTTCTCCCACTGTCCATCTCAAACGAGTGACAAGACATGCGTCCTTTCCTTCACCTTTTCTTGCTTTCCCTCGGCGGGATCTTAGCCTGCCCTGCCCCGCACATCCCTTCCCTATCCATCCACACACTCTCACTCTAGCATTAGGTATCGGTGCCGTGCTTTACTAGTTTAGTTCAGATAAGGCTCTCGCCCTGCTGTGGCGGGCCATATAACCCCAGACGGGGGGGGCACGTGAGGATGAGGTGGCAGATAGGGCGGACGGACGGGCGGGCGGACGGACAGGATTCTCTTGGGGGGGCAATTCTCGAGCGTTATGGGTGGGAACTGTTACATATCATACCAATGTGCCTCCTCGTTTGCGGGGTAAGTTATCGTACAATTGGATGTGACAGGGCATGTGTGTCTAGAGTTGCGGTTGTGCTTGGCTTGGCTGGAGCGACCAAGAGGTGAAGGAAGGGTCGGGTGTTGGCGGGTTAGGTGGGTAAAATAGGGCGGAGGATTTTGATTTTTTCCTATGATACTGGATTCTTGGCGTTACTGTGGGTTGGGTGGGGCACACGAGCGGTTAGCTGCCTCTGTTCGTCACTCTAAAACGCCGCAATTGAAATTTTTACTGCGGCCATGGAATTATCGCGGAAGGTTTTTCTCCCTCGGATTACAGTAATTTGCTCTTGCTTGTCTTGGCTCGGGTCTTTTCTTATTAAATTTTTGTATTTTATTTTTATTTCACTCTTCTTTGGGGTGCTCAGGCACTCTTCTCTCCAACTGGCGGATCGGATCGGAGCCAGTTCTGTTGCATTGGGAATTGGCTTGACTCTTAGTGGCGGGGGAAATTTCCCGATCGATGCAAATTTTACCTTGACCCTCCTTCCAAGTAAACTGGAGATCACGAGATTTCATCACCCAGCAAACCACCATCCATCCATCCATCACCTCTCACGCACACGCACGTACGCACACGCATGCACCTCCCATCTCATTGACCTCTCTCTATCTCCACCTCTCCTTCCTTCTCCTCTCTCCTTCATACTTCTCTCTATCTTTCCCCCCCTTCAACACAAGAGCTCCAGCGCGTCCATAAATGACCTCCGTGCAATCATGGCTTTCAACTTCAACTGGACGCCCTTGACTACGTCAAACACCTCATCCAGTGCCTTCTACTCGCACGCAAAATCGCTACTGACCGCTGCATTGAACAAATCGCACAAGCCGCCCATCATCGTCGACGACATATTCGTCGAGGAGCTGAACCTCGGCCAGTCGGCGCCGGAGCTGGAGATTCTGGAGATTGGGGATCTGGCCGAGGACCGGTTTCGCGGAATTTTTCGAATGAGCTATGATGGGGATGCATTTCTGACGTTGAAGACTAAAGTTCAGGTTTGTCTGTTCTTTACCGGTTTGTTTGATTGTGCTCATGATGATGATGTGATTAGGCGAATCCGCTAAATACATATTTGTCCACTACCCCTTCCTATACCTCGCCTATGCCGCTCGCTGCTTCTTCGCCCCTGACCATTCCGCTGCAAATCACTCTCTCGCGGTTCCGATTGACCGGGTTTATCATTCTGGTTTTTTCGAAGGCGAAGGGGATTACACTGGTTTTCCGAAACGATCCGCTAGAATCACTCAAAGTTTCGTCTACATTCGACACAATCCCGTTTATTAAGGACTATCTGCAGAAAGAAATTGAGAGGCAGGTTCGGGGGTTGTTCCAGGAGGAGTTGCCGGTAGCGGTACATCGATTATCACTACGGTTATGGAACCCCGAGTATGCTGCGTCGTTGGGTCTTGATGCCCATGACCCGGACCCGTCTTCTCCAATCGATGGAAGCGAGGATGGAGTTGGGGATGATGCGACAGCGGCATTCACAAACCCATTGTTGTCGCCCAGCGACAACTCTGATACTCCGTCAATTGTATTCTCACAAAAGAACTTGGCTGCTTTGAAAGAGCTTTCGGAGGCTCAGAAGACGTTGTCAATGCGCACTCCAAATATCTCGGACGCTGTATTCCGAGCGTGGGCCTCCGGCGGTGGCAGCAGCTATGTGGGCTGGGAAAAGAACGTTGATGTACCCAGTACCCCTATGGGCCCACAAACATACACATTCTCGGACACCGGCGAGGTGGTAAGCTCCGCCACGAGCATCTCCTCCTCAAGAACTAGCCTCGCTACGTCCTCGTCGCTGGTGTCTGTCGGAGGAGGGGCATCAACACCTAGCACTCGAGCCCGCGGGAAAAAGAAGAGGCACCGGGTTGTCAACCTCCGCCCTGCCAAGGAATCCACACCTTCAGATCCGGCACCTAATAAACCTGTCGCATTACCCGCACAGACCACCACCACCCCCTCCTCCGCTGATCTGAAAGAAGAAGACCTGCCAACCCCCCGAACGCCTACTTTCCCCGCGCCTCCCCAACCCCAACTCATCCCGAGCACACCGACCACTGCCTCCTCCCAATTCCCTCTAGAAGGAAAGGTAGTCTTTGAATCGCCGGTATCCCCAACTTCATCCATCGCCACGGAAAACATCACCTATCCCCAAACCTCCCCTTCGGAGCACCGCCGCCCGCATTTGCGCGCTGGGTCGACGTGCTCTTCCGGCATCCTTGAGCAGGCGTTTATGAAGAAGCTGACCCACGAGATGCAAAAAAGGATAGAAGAGGAGAGAAGGAAGAGGGGAGTCATGGGTGGGGCTAGCGGAAAGATGTGGTGCGAGGTGGAGAGGGAGTTGGCGGGCGTGGGCTTGGGAATAGGAATGGGAATGGGGATAGGAATGGGGGGTGTTGGGGCGCCACCGCCGGCGTATCGGCAGTAGGTTGATGGAAGAGATTTCTCTCTTTTTTTTCTTTTTGAATCTCCGCTCACTCGTTTGGTTTTCTTTTGCCCCCCCCTTTTTGGTGCTTGGGGCTTGTATCGTAGATTGGTGTAGGTGGGCGTTTTTATTTTTATTTTTATCTCACCCGTTCTTTTGCTCTACACTTGGATTGTGTTGGCATTACTCCTTACTCATCAATCTAGTGCCTTCCCTCCTTCCTGTCCTTTCTCTCTGACTTTCCCATTTGTCTCTCACCGGTGTAATGGCTCTTTTCTCTATCATAAATTTTCGCCTCTATTTCTACCTCTATTTCCTTTCTTTCATTTCTTATGTCAGGGCTAGACGGTTTCCTTACTATATACTATAAAAGTTGACTTTTTCCTTGACTTTTTCCTTCTTTTCCTTCTGTGCTCTGATTACTTGGGTGTTGGTACTAGGTTAGGTTCAGGAAGGGATGGTGTGGTCTGGTGTACTTAGGGGCTATGAACACTCTTATCACAATATGGCATTTTTGATGTCTACTCGGGCGTGCTTGGTCGTGGTTGCGAATGGCCTACGAAAGAAATGCTGTTGTCTCTGAGTAATTTAGTGAGTGAACAGAAGCTGATGCAAGTTCATGAGTCATCACTCGCCCTGAGCATACAGCACGAATACCGGTATATTATGCAAGATTGGGAGTGCGATAAGCTAAGCGTGTCTTTACCGGCGCCCGAAAATTAGAGCTCTGCGGAGTGCCCCAAATTGCTTTAGGTAACGAAGAACAAGCAAACCGTGTTCCGTGCACTAGTTGCGTTCCGTTCAAAGTGGCCTCTTCAGAACTCCCACAGTAGAACGGAGGGGTTGGTTGTTTCTAGTACGGCAGCATAGTCCGTCCATCTTGGAGGCAGTGCGGCCAGTGGCCACACCACTGGGAATGGTTCCTATCCTTTTTATTTTTTATTCTTTCTGGGTGTCCGATGAGACCAACATTGCTCTCTGGCGTCTATACAATAATATTATGATGCCGTGAACCCCGGGAATTACTCACAATCCCGGATAGTACTTTCCACTACGCCAGCGAAACTGCAACTCTCAGGTTGCAGCTTGGGGCTATTCTTCCACCACCAGAATTGGCGTTCTGATTGTGGATGACGCTGAGTTAATATTTCAGCCTTGTGTTGTGAAATGGATGGGAAGATTTCTTCCTGAGGAGGCAATTTGAACTTTGGGTTTTTTATATATATATTTATTTCTCATCGATATGTGCGGTGTGCTTGCTCCTTCGTTTCCGTACAGTGCCCGGTTGGAGGGTGCGGTGGGGTGGGGCATGGTTAAGATTTAGTTCATGAGATATCACTCATGGGGGTTTCTGCAACTTTGCTCTATAACGCTTGAGCGTCTTGAACCCCACCCTCTTCTCTCCCGAAATTCCTGTATATTTCCGAGCGGTGTATGGTAGATAAAGCCTGCACGGCTACGGTACTTACCAGCATCTCCTCGCCCGCCTGCGTGTTATAGTAACTCTTGCTTGGAATTTGGCGTCAGTAATTATTCTGGAACCTCGTGGGATAACTAGCCACCGGAAGTACCATGTGCTTTCTTTCTTTCTTTCTTTCTTTCTTGAAACTGTACGGATAATGCTTCAGACCCCTGTTTTGTGATCTAGAAGTATGGTGTGGTGCCAGACTTTTTCCAACCCCCCGGTCTAGTTGTTACGATGTGGGAGCTGGGGATTTGATCCCGTGCTGACCTACTTACACTATCACCAGTGAATTACTAGCTGCAGTTGGATATTGAATGTCCGACTGCTATGTAGCCCATTCATCATCAAGATGGTCAAATATTATTGGACGGATGTGCTCGGCTTTGTGTCACGGGAGTGGGAAGGAGAGCTCATGAGACATTCAGACGGAACTGACGCAACGGATACGGGGGAATATTCAACAATAGATTCTACCCGTTAACTATGTCTTTTCTTTTCTTTGTTATTACAGAATTGTACGGAGGAACGAGTGCATGCGGGAAAGCATGGAGACAGGTGTGATGATCCATGGAAGGAACCAGGATGTGGTATTTGTGTTTTTACTTTATACACCTGTCTCTACGATTAGTTTGATTTTAGTTAGAAGTGGAGAGAGAGAGAGAGTATGTGTGTGATTGAGCGAATGAACCAGGTATAGGCGGAAAAACATTACGTTCCATATCCTTCCTCCAAAGTGAAGTCTCTTAGTCTATCATCTCCTTCTTCCGTGCGACCCTCGTTTGCCCCTCTTTGACAAATATAACAAGTCCTCATAGAAGATTTTTTCTTCCCTTCAGGTTCCCATGGCACCCTGAGCTACCCTACCGCCATGACCAGAGCGCTTGTCCTTTGACCATTACCGATGATAAGCAAGAATAATGAAGAGTCCTCAGGAATGAAGGAGGATACAGGGGCGAGATGGCCTGGATCCTGTGGATAGGATTTCTTGCGTGATCGCTCAAGCAGAGACTGACTTTTTTTTTTTTGTTAAATCCGCGGTTTATATTCGTATCATAGCTAGCTACAGGAAAGCCATGGTATACACCCTAAGGTACGACCTAAAAACCTTACTTAACAAAGGAAACTTCATACCCCCCAAAATAACATCACATCATAAATAATAATGCCAACTCGGCCTTAACCTCAAGATCCCAAATTTGACCCCCTC
>Ga0307509_10002807_pt1 | contig 27585 bp, 38 predicted proteins | sample 10_EM_MG_FD_202245 | JGI IMG/M metagenome (GOLD analysis project Ga0307509, IMG submission 202245) | Populus trichocarpa ectomycorrhiza microbial communities from riparian zone in the Pacific Northwest, United States - 10_EM | ecosystem: Host-associated > Plants > Roots > Unclassified | place... | reverse complement strand
AGATGACGGTCCCCCTCTCCAGTTCCGCCCGTACCTTCCCGTGGACTGATGGTTCGTTCTGGTGATAACAGGATATCCAGAAATCCTCAGAGGGGACCGTTCCCTCTCGAACGTCGGTCATGACAACCTCGAAATCATGCTGGACCGTGGTGATGGGTAAGAAAATGGGATTCGCAGCCGTGCTCATGACGAAGACGTGCAGCAGTTATAACTCATACACAGATCGGAAGAGAAAGAAGAGGAAGGTCAGAAGTGGATATGGTGCATGTGGTCAAACAAGATGTAAATCACGAGGTCGACATTATACGCGTACGTCGGGCTGATAAACAAAACACAGAAGTGGCCAGCGAACAAGGGAACGGGGTTATCAGAAAACTGAGTGTAGTAGAATCCCAACGCTCGAAAGGCACCTCTTGAAAAACAGAAAACGCGAAGGGTGTGATGAACCCTATCAAGTGACAACCATCTTGTTGGAATCGCCACCGGCCTGAGGGACGGCGGCGCGGTACGCGTCCATCTCTTGGTCGAGGTCTTGAACGGTAACCTTCTTCTTGGTCAAACGTGCCGGCCCCTTCTTCGTCTTCTTCCTCTTCGTCGGAACCGCCTTTGGCTTGGTCACCGCTTCCGCCTTTGGTTGGGTTGCGGCCTCCACAGGAACCGCAGGAGGCTTCCTGGTTTGGTGTCTGGGAGTTTTGGACCTATGGCAAACACAAATACACGGTCAATCCAACAGTACTAGAGTGTGCACCCCAGCGAAGGGAGAGGTGCTCACGGGCCAGGGCCTTTTACAGGTGCGATTTGCATCCTTTCCAATAGAGACATCTGGTGTGGCGGTTGAGATGGCGATTCTTTCCCGGGGACCTTCTTTGGAGGAAAGGCTACATTCTTGCCCACGATAACCTCAACCTTCAACGGTCGTTCTGACGCCACAATGTGAGGCGGCGAGTAGAAAACGAGGAAAGCGACTCACTGTTGTCCACAAACCGCCCGTCATATTTCTCGGCAGCCAAAGCCGCGTCGCTGTCTCTCTGAAAACCGACCAACGCCATTCCCTTTGGCAACCCCTTGTCGTTGTAGAATAACATGACCTCCTTCGTAGGCCCGACAGTCTTGTTAAACAGATCCTTTGCGTGGCGAACACGTCAAAAGGGGTCAACTATCCTGAGAATCTGTAACCTACAGAGACTTCCTGGAGGGTTACATCTGGTGGCAATCGACTGATGAGGATCTTGCTGCCAGGCTCCCTGTGTACGCGTGGCGTGTTGGGCCCGTTGCGGTCGCCGCCCTTCCACGCTGGCGATGGTCCCTGGGTCTGTGTTCCGAGGATAGCCCTCTTCGCAGTACGGTAGGCGTGTATCCGGCCGTGGTGTCCTCCTTGCGACATTGTCGACGTGAGCCAATGTGGTTGATCGGGAGTGGTCTGTTGGCTCTCCAGATCGGGAAGGTGCAGGCTGTTCCATCGAGTTACACACGGTATTTATCGGTAGAAATACAAGGGTCGGGAGAAAAGACAAGAGAAAGGTAAGAAGAAATGAGAACTACACTAAATTCGTCAGTATGTCTTAACGACCGCCACCGTTGCCTCGCTCGAGCTCGGATGGGGTGGGAGGTTCACTCCTGTTCCTCGCCACTCCGCGGAGTGGCCGGGAAACCATCGCGGTGAGCCTTGACATCGCATTTCCGGGAGTCGCGTTGTTGTTATTGTTATCGTTGGTTTGGGAGTCCCCCTCCACGGCGTCCTCCGCCTTGGTGTCATTCTCTTCCTTTGGTGGCAGAGTCGTCGTGATCCTGAGGAGAGAAGTGTAGGCTAACGGTGGTATATCAACTACTGGGCAGGATAAAGTAGTGGTAAGCCTCACGTTGTCGGCATACAGGGCAGAACCATCCCTTAGCCCTCCTCTTCCTTCTGTTGGCGGCCTGAGCCTGGGCAAGTTGAGCTTGAGCAGTGGTTCCCGGAGCTTCCTCTTGAGGCGCGTGCGTGTCCGCATTCTCGGCATTGTTCTCGTTATTATCCCCACCCGGAGCAGGTTCCGTTTCAGTGTGGGTGATGGCACCTCCGGCCCCGAACTCAACCATGTTGACGGCACACTCGCGGCACGCGACCAAATGACGACAAGGTAAAAGGACAACCTCGCGCGGTGAGGAAAGGCAAACGAGACATTCGGACGTAGGCTCGTCCTCCGTTGGCGAGGGAACAACCGGAGGATAGGTGTGAGTGGCATCGGTAGGCGGATGGGGGGCCTGAGTGTTCTGAGAGGACAGACCGTAGATCTCGTGGAGGTGGAAGGTATGGGGTCCAATCTAAGAGATAGTGAGAGCTGTGCGCTCGCATGTACCCTGACTGGCCTACCGTCGCCTCCCTCTTTACAACATGGACAATCCAAGGACGCTTGTCCTCCTCGCCCTCAGGGGGGACCACGCCAGCACGAACAACGTGGAGGTAGGTCAGTTGCTCGTTGGCAGATGTGAAGCCATGACCATCTTCGTCCAAGGCAGTGAGTTTAATGATAACCTTGACACCCTCTTCTTTGTTCTCGTGGGTGTTGGAATCGTTTGAAGCAGGAGATTCAGCGTCAACAACCGCCAACGCAGGACCGGATACGGATTGCGACCGTTGTGGCTTGCGACCGATGAAGACGGAGAACCTCTTCTTCTTGGCTGCGTGGGTGTTATCCGTTTGGGTATTTGCCTCCTTCTCTTCCGGCTTGGCATCTGGGGCAGGTGATGGGCCATCAGCCTTATGTACGTTGTCGAAATGGTCGAGCTCTAAGACTGCGCCGTGTTCCAGCTTGAGCATTTGACCGAAACCGCCATCGGCGACGGTGTCGAAGATAGAAACCTTGGTAGAACCGCTGCCAGATGCGGCGTCCTTTGCGAGTGGGTGACCGGGGAAGAGGACGACGTAGACCCGGATACCACACTTCGGGGCGTCACAGTCGTACTCGAACTCCAATCCGTGAGCGTGCAGGGGCGGCTCGACATCAGGGCCATCGGTTGTGGGAGGAGTGAGAGGGGACAATCTGAGGCTTGGTCGCTTGAGGTTCACCAGAGCTTGAAGGGTAGTCGTTGGTTGGGAAGTCTGGTAGAGGCGGTTAGTCCTAGAGGTGAGCGAGCAAGACTAGTCCATGGCGTACTTCTTTGCTCTTAGCGACCCACCCCTTGACGATATCCGGTGTCAACTCGTCGACCAAGGTTTTATCCTGTGACGCTTCAGTCCACTCGGGACCAGAGGAGACGATCCCAATGTTGGGGCCGAACAGGGTGTCGTGCTTCTTCGGAGGCTTGGTGGCATCTTTGGGGGTCGCTTCGTCGCCCTGAACGTTGGTCGTGTTGATAGGGGGAGCATCTTGTCGTAGGGAGGTCATTGCGGTTGCTGCGCGCGAGGCCCGGGAGTCTGTGCGGGCGAGATAAGGGGAGGCGTGAATGGACCTGGTGCGATTCCAGGTAGCGTACTGGCGGGTGTCTAGCGGGAAGAAGAAGAGCGGAGTTGGCGGGAGGAGTCTTGTAGATGGCCGAAAAACTCACACCAGGATGAGGCACTCAATGATCCCATTTGTCCGCAGCTTCTTGGTGATGACCGCTGGTGGCAACCCTTAGAAAATACCCACGAGACAATAGAAACACTACGCATATTGCCTATATAACTTCATGCAATTTATAGGAAACGAAAGCGATGATACGACGATAACAGCTCAGGCAATAAGCTTCACAACACCACCGACCTCCTTGATCTTTCGCCTGTAAAAAGGCGAGATCAGTGGTCAGTTCCCGTCACGAGGTGAGAGAACTGGGTAATCGGAACTCACTCGGCCTTTGCTGAGACGAATCGAGCCTTGACGATGAATGGCAGTTTTGGCAGCCTGGGGACATAGCAATAAGCCACAGTACTGAAATCGCTTGTGCCCTTTGATGCTTACTTTCCGTTGCCCAAAACCTTGCCGTAACCGTGTCGGAGGGTGTCAATCACTGGGACAACTTCAGAGGTCTCCGCCAGACCCCTCTTCTCTTCCTCGGGAACCAATGACCACAGCTTGTCGACGTTGATAACTGGTCGCCAGTACTGATTCTTCGTCAGGTGGAAGTGTCGCATACCGACTTTTCCGAAGTAACCGGGATGGTACTTGTCGAAGTTGATCCTGTAAAATTACCAGTCAGCCAAACTACCCAATCGAATCGAAAAACGGGCATACCTGTGGTGGTGCATACCACCGGCGAGGCCACGACCTCCAGGGTGCTTCCTGTGCTTTCCTACACGCCCCTTTCCGGCTGAGACATGGCCGCGGTGTTTTCTTGTGTTTGAGAATCGGGTAGGCATTGTCTGCGTTGGGTGTTAGCCCTGGGGACATCCAAACACTAGGATCTTCATCCATCCCATCCGCCCGTTCCCTCAGCACAAGAGCGGTGTCATTCGGATGCCAACCACCAGAACAGACGTCTGGGATGGGTTGAGCGACCTGCAGGAGCACATACCTTGGGGTTTTACGGGCCGTTGTCTTGATGGGCCGTTGACTGAGGACGAGGGGATTGTGGATCGGCAAACGCCGAAGATCCTCTTCCCTTTCCCACACACCGAGTGAGTGTTCCACCTCATGTCTTGCTTCACATGATGCAGGCTTCGAAGCCAAACATTTATTGTCGATGAATTCAGTAATGATCACGCTTTTGTCCTGAACCTTCTTCTCGCTTTCCTACTCTGCTCTGTTTCACGGTGTTAAACGATTGATTCCAGGCCTCAATGAATGCAACACCTCGTCATGAACTTTACGTCCTCGAGGAAGGAGAAAAGCCGTACGTCGTGTGATCGTTGGTCGAGGGCCTCCTGAGCCATCGTTCGCAGGGTTGAGATAGCAGATGACACCAAAATCCCCAACGCTGCCACGATCAAAGTCGTGAAGCAGGATCATACCTTGGCGAATATGGTCCGGGGGTGAGTTTCGTGTCCCACTTTCTCCATGCCCCAGCATTGAGGTTCGTTTTAGGGAGCTTTTGAAGATGAACAACGTCCTATTCGCTGGTTACAAGGTTCCACACCCCCTCCACCCCTACTTTCTGATCAAACTCCAGACGGACGGGTCAGAAACACCGATAAAGGTTCTGGGGGTTGCCTGCACCAAACTCATCGGTGATCTGTCTTCTCTGGAACAAAAGTTCCAGCGCGAGTTTTCGTTCAAGGATGTCAGGGCCGACGGACCTACCGGCGACGACCCATATGGTACAGGTGCTGGAGGGCAGGCCTGGGCCGCTGGTCGTGACTACTTGGACTTCTAATCGATTTAGATCCTCCGTTACTCGTGCTTGTGATTTACGTTCGCCAATTTAATATGTGTTACACAGGTAACCATGTAAGCAGGGCTGAAGGAGCACTCTTCAAGTTCGTCCCCTGTTATCAAGGGTTTGGTTTTACATTCGTCGAGCTACTTTCCAAGCCCGGGAGTGAGTTCCCCGTCGACGGGGGAAGGGAGTATCTCCTGGTCCTAGCAGCCAAGTAGCAACGGATTGACCAGTCCGTCGCGCATCCCACCCGCCCCGGTGTCCACCGCGCACTGCTGGGGTGAGACCATTTCTCTGGCGTTACATTGGAGACGGTAGTAAGACCAGGGAAAGGGCTGCTCAAGCTCCCAGCTCCTTCACCTGTCCTTATCGTGTGGTTAGACGGAACCACTCAACACAACCGCCGTGGCAAACCCCGACTAAGGCCAACCCTCCGCACGGCGCGCCGGCCGAGGGGCAGCTCCTCGATGGGGCGACGATGTAAATCTGGTGTAGACCACCTACGAAGAGCGCCCACGTCGTCCTGAGCTGGAACGGCGCGCGCCGTACGGTAAGTGTCTGTGTCGTCAACTCGTATATCCCTTCCTGGGGGTCTGAAACGGACCTCCCTGCGTTATTCGGACCCGGAAACCGGCGGTTGACCCCGACCGAGTAGCGGTCCCCACTCCCACAACTGGGGAGCGCTGCGGTCATAGCTCGTCCGGTGGCGTTCGCTTCTACTCGCGAAAGGCCAATTTCCCCGCCCGCCCCGATGGCCGTTCGCCACCCGGGGTCGGCGTCGGCGACAGTCATACTACCCCCACGATCTGCGGATATGAATGGCGGCCTCGGGCTCACGCGCCCTCAGATACCCAATTGTTAGATACAACCCGATCCTTGATTTATGGTTTCAACAGATTCGACGCCTTGGCAACTTTGATCACAGTCTTAGATGATCTATACCTTCTACAATTTCCTCCGAAAGTACTTACCTGAATCGCTCCAGTGGGGTGGCCCATTTTGGTGTGGGTACGGTTAGGGCGGCTATCAACCGAACCGTAGTTATCCCGCGCGGCCTAGGAAGTCCCTGTCATTATCGAGATCCCGACAGGCTTACCAGACTAGAACGCCTGGCGAGAGATCAGAAGCCGAGAGCCTGGATTCCAGACGGCTGTTGGAGGGGCGGAACTTGCACAGAGGATAATGAATATCGAAGAAGGCTCGAAGGTCCATGGTTGGCAGTTCTGCATAGAGTCAGGACACCGGGCCAACCGGAGTATTTTTTGCACCGGGGTCCCACCACCTGGGGAGTCCCTGTTATTCGCGCTCCAAGGTAACATTTTAAAGAGTAGTGAACATGAGCACCGGCGGATGTGTTAACCGCCTGCGCGCCGTGCAGCCAACTTGGCTTTCACTTTCGCGGCTCTCTTAACCATCATCTCCTCCTTCGCACGCTTCTTCTCTTGGGTGGAGCTTACCTCCCCTTCCTCCGCCTCTAGGTTTACCAAGTATTCGTCGATATGTCGTTCCATATGTCGTTGGACACCTTCCTCTGTTTCAGGCGCTCCGGCGTCGTCGGTGTCCCATTCCAGATCGAAACCCCAACCCCTCCGGGTGGATAAACGGGGGAGCAGCGGGGCGGGAGCTTCGGCGACGGCAATAAGACCACCTTCGTCTCTCCACCAGCGCACGAACCACTGAGCTGCCCTTGTGGAGTCCGGTATTCCGCCCCGCTTCAACATATTCAGCCTCCTGGCCAGGAGGTCCAGGAATTCGGCGATGTCATTCGTCGGCGGTGGCATGGAGGCCGGATCCTCGGTCCCCGACTGGAAAATTCGCAGATACGCAGGGTCTAATGCGCCCGCGCCGTACGCCGATCAGTGAGTGGAGCTAAGATGAGCCACTGAGCTGAGGATCGCACCGATCGGGTTCAAGACGTTCAGTCTGTAAAGCAAATAGGTCGCAAGTGCTTCAATGTCGTATAGACCTTCTTTGATGCCAGCTATCCAATCCAGTGTTCGGCAAAATATTCATGTCGTATTCATCGGACCGCGGCGACGTACCTATAAGCGCCAACTTAACACCTCGCTCTGCGCCTCTGTCACCTTTCCCGATGAAGGGTAACATTACCCCTGGCGAGTCGTAAGCGTAGACCAATGGGTCCAGACATAACTTTAACCGTGTGGAAACAGCACGGGTCAGCCCCGGCTGAGAAGAGGTTCTGAGCGCTTTTGGGGTTGCTGTTGGGGAGGAAGTGAATGGTGGCCGGACCCGGTGATCGTGTAAGTCCGGGGTCATTCAAAGATCCCATGGAAGCACTTACGTCCACGTATACCAGCGTTCCGCAGAGCATTCAACAGAGTAGACTTGCCCACATTAGGCATCCCGACAACAAGGACATTCAGTTCGGGCATATGCGGATAACGTTTAGCAACATCTGAGTTGGAAAAAAAAAGATCTTGTTCAGGGTCACCCCACGCACATGATGCGTGGGTTACGTGAAAGGAGTGAATAAGACTGACTGATCAGCATCTCGCTCAAGGTCCTGATGTCTTTTGGGCGATGCCAACTGGCAAATAAGAAGGACTGATCCGGAAATTTTGCCGTAATTGCCTTCCGAAATGGCTAAGGGGGTGGGGGCGAGGGAAGGGCGGGTTAGGCAAACGGATGAGATGTCCCGATGTGCGCTACGCTCGTACCTCGATGCCCCATTCTGGTACTAGGTCTCGTTTGCTAAACACCACGATGCGTTCGCAAGCAATTCTTGTGCCATTGACTAGAGAAGGATCGGTGGGATCTGCGGCTGAGCCGGCGAGGCTCAGACGCTCCGTTCTCCATTTTCGTAGAGCCCCTGGAAGGTTTCGTGAGCTTGGGACTGAGCGGTTTCGTAGGGGCTGATAGACTGCGCATGTAAAGGTATAAAATACCTCCGTTCCCGATAGTTGTAACGGTCGGTTAACCGAACGCTACACGGGAAACATGGGCACTGAGGTACCATCGGTGGGGATTGGCGCGGACGATACAACTCCAACAAAAAGTGAAGAATTGTACGGCGGTACAGGAGAAGGGGCACCAAAGTACCCCCTCGCCGCAGCTGGGCGACCATCTCGCCGTGGCAACGCCCTGAATGTCGTGGTCACTCTGGAAAAGAGAGATCAAAATAAGAGCCAACAAACCTTCGAAGGTTCTATTGATGCTTGTAAGGGGGAGTCTGGCATCACGCAGTTCGAGCACCACGTCGGTCTGCTTCAACAGAATGGGCAGCTGTCGTCTGAATTGGTTCATGTGACCGGGGAACCATGATGGAGGAGCAGGCAGGATCGGGAACGGGATATGCTGCAACATAATTGAAATACCGAATGCGATGTTGCGCAGGAGGGTTGATTGGTATAGGCAGTGTTAGGAGACACCGCTAAATAGCCCCAGAGCGAGCTGAGATAGGAGGGATACCAGAATCGTGGTAAACTTGGAACACGTCGGCGTCTCGGTTAAATACAGCGGTAATAGCCGTTTTTCAAAGTTAGGGACGGTTGGGCGGCCACCACGCGGGGGCTCGCGGAGTCGGGATAGAGGAAGGAGGGAGTGAAAGGTTCGCGGGTCCGGGAGTAGACTTGGACGCGAAAGTTCAAAACAAGACCGTGACTCTTGCACGTGGCGCGGAACAATCGACAGTTGGGGTCGGCCAGAGCCCGGAGGTGAAGCGAACCTGGTCATCATTGTCGAATTCTAGCATAAGGATGGAATTCAGACAGCAGTATATCGCTGTGGTATGGGACTACAAAAAGGCAAAACAGCTCGACAAATGAGAGACATGAAGAGGTCGATATCCGAAGGAAAAGATTACGCTAAAACCCTACTATGCATACAAAGAAAACGGAACTTTCCAACATACACGATAAGCAGATCCAGGCTGCGCGCGGCGGTAAAAGCAGGGATAACAGGGTTGCAAGATGGATGCGCACTCTAGATCCAGTCGTCCTTGGCAAGGCCAACACCATCGAACGACTTGCCGCTACGCGTCTTCCTCTCGGTCAGGACCTGGACCTCATCGAGGTTGATTAACTTCTCCGACGGCGGTGGCGAGCCCTCAACCCAACCCTTCCAACCCTTCCTCACTGCCACACGCTTCTTTCTGCTTTGACGGTTGCGCATGGATACCTTGAACGATTCTATATCGATGTCCTCGTCGTCATCCGGGGTTCGCGGTCGCTTGGAGGAGGTATGGGAGGTAACTGAGGACGCGGGACCGGGCGTCGAGCGAGGGGAGGCCATTCCGGGGGAAGAGGGCATCGGAGGTGGGGTGACGGATGTGGAGCGTTGGTTGGAAGCGATGTGGATAGTTGGTCGGGCGCGCCAGAAGGAGGACGTTTTTGGTGGGGCAGGTTGAGGCGCAGGAGCCTCTACTGGCTGAGAGACCGATGCCGGGGGCTGTGTGTCTGGTCGGTCCTGGGGAACAGATAAGCCAGCTTTCTCAGCCTTCTGTCGCAACCTCTCCGCAGCTTTGGCCCGTTTTCTCTCGCGATCTCTCTCCCTCTTTTCCTTCTTCTTGTCCCTGCGGGAGAGCTGGTCCTTCTCCACTTCTTTGTAAGGCGGAACGCCGTTGAGGACGCTGGTGAGGACGTCTCGTGCGGGTGGCCGTGGGTCGAAGTAACCGGCGAGGACGGAGGTCGCAGTCCTACGGTGGCGATGGTGGAGGGGTATAGTGGAGGTGTTATAGGGCATGATGATTGCCATGGGGGAGGGGAAAAGGAAGTAAGCTGGATGGTGGTGGGGGACGGAATTTAAATGAGTGAGTGCCTTTCTGAGGCATGGAGAGGCTACCCTCGGGTGTTGCCGAGGTCGCGGATTCTGATGGGCGGTTCTGGCAATCGGCCCAGCCGAGGGGGCTCTGCATTCTTCCAGAAGCACAAACCAAGGCTCTATTGTTTTTCTACGAGCACGGCGCCGGGCTCCATGGCCATCCACGGCTCGTCCCCCCACCTCCTCTTTTTTGTCATGCGATTATCCCCAGGTTTTTCCACAGGCGGGCTTTCCCTTTACGTAACCGATGATTCGATCCACAAACCCCCCAAATATCCAGAAACGTCTCATCAACACGTTTGATCAACTTTCTTTGTTCCGGTTCATGGCGACAAACAATTTCGAATATCCCTTGGACCTCTCCGTTGGCCATCGAAATCCCTCCCTTTGTCTGCGTAACCCAGCTATTTTCCCCAGCAGTCCCTGGCGTTAGTCCTCTTTCGGCCATCCCGTTGTGTCCACCCCACCCTCTTAAAGTTCTCTCCCCTGAAACCCGTTCCGTATTCACCCTTCCATCGCGTGTTTCTCACCCGCCACACTATCTGTTCCCCCACGTTTTTATCCTTGACCCGTCCAAGGGGCCGGGATCTCGTCGATCACTGATCGCTGATGGCCTCTCCCGTCACCCTGGCCCCGGGGCTACATTAATTTCAGGCCCTGGTCAAGGCCCAGGACCCCAAAGCCATTCCGTCAGCGTCCATCTCACCTCCCCTTCCCAACGAACTTGAGGAGCCCCAGCGTTGAGTTCATCTCGGCGCTATTCGGGTCCACTTTCGGCTCCTGCCGTTGGAGATCACTCCAGTTCAATGGCGCGAACTTCCTCGGCCTCCCATTGCCTCAACCGTGCCTGTGACTCCGGTCGTTCTGTACCTGTGCCTCCAGTCGTCATTCACGCCCACTTCGCGAAATCCGAGCTGGCGATGGCCAACACTGATAGTGAGTACAACTGGTCTTTGATACATAAGCTACAAAAGTCTACAAAAGGTCCCCTGTGGCAATGAGCCGGCCCCGAGTCACCCTCTGCCCCACAGACTTGATGGCAGTGGTGACCGAATCTATTCGCCCATGGTCACACGCCTTCTTCGGCCTGAGCGCCACTACACATGCGGTCTCCCCCGCCCCCCAGGCGACGATGTCATCCGCACAGATCCTCAATACGGCGCTATGACCTTTGAATTACTTGATAGATGCCCCGTCGAGGCCGTTAGACCGTGCTCGTCGGTCTGTCCTGTTGACCTGTTATCTCTGGCACCGCCACTATCCGGGTCCATCAGCGGCTAAGCCAATCGCGGAACTTGCTTCCAGCGATCTCCACGCCACCACGGTTAAGCCTAAGTACCCGCGATCAGGGTTATGTGCACGGATCCCCCCTCGTTTCTTGGCCCAGACGCTGGTGGGTTCAAACCGCACACGAGCACCGTGTTGCAGAGGTGATACGGTTCGCCCACACTCCGACATTCACAGATCAAACCCAAGTAGAGGGGCACCGACCGGGGGTGAAATTATAGGACCTCGTTTCATCCCCAATAAAAACGGGGGCGTGGTTGATGCGACGTTGGGTACCTTGGAGGGTTTCTGGTTCTAAGGCCACGCTTCCGAAAAACGGACACGCGTCGCGGGAACGCCGGTTTCACGGATGTCCATTGACGCTCGTGCGCTTTTACAAAACCGTATAGGGTACGCCTACTGAACCTTAATGTTACGAACGCTTTGAGCCATGCCGACAGTAGCTTGCCACCAAAACCCGAAAGACAACCCGAGGATCCCGTGAAGGATGCCCCAGGCGACCTCGGGGGTGAGTTTGTAGCTGTAAATTGGGCACGGTTACACGCGGCCGCGCATCATAAGACTAAGATCACTTACGCCTCGAATTGAGGACCCAATGTGGTGGGGATGAAACGAGGAGCCTGGAAAAGGACAGTGGACACGGTGGTGTGATACAGCGAAAGACCCATGGCCACTGCGCGCTTTCCAGGGAGGAACTCTGTGAAAATGTCGCGTCATCACGTTGGCTGAAGCCTTTTTGAGACACTGCTTGCCTGGAAGGTTAAAGCACAAGAGCGAAGTGAGGCACGTGCCCAAGCTTATCGCATTCAGGAGCTGCGGTGGATGACGAAACGTCGCAAGTCGATACAGAGTAAGCCAATAGAAACAGTCTATTTGAGAGTCGCGTACCTTGACCAACACGAGGGTTGTGTTGTTCATACCTAAGAATGGGAGAGACTGGGGGTACCAGAAGCCCTGGATGATGAGGGGAGCTTCTAACAAGATATGGAGCAAGAACACGGCCGAACTAAGTGGCGTAAGTGACTGAGCTGCATTCTACTACAGGTGCAAGACTTACAGCGGGTGCCTTACGTTAGGTTGAGCAGACATTTCGATCGATGACGAGGCTTGTCGGGAGAACTGGAAGAAGAAGCAGTGACAATGAAAGATGGAAGCAAACTGATCACGTGACATCTGTCAAAATGGGGAACGCCACCCGGCGCGGGTTCGCCCACTGCGGTTTGCGTCACTGCCCGCACGCCATAACCTCCCCCCTTGGCGAGTGACAGCTGGATGACATCCTGTGTGATGGGTGGATCCTGATACGCTTACGGGGTTAGTCTTCGCGAAGCCCCATCTCTGCCCGTCCCACCAGTGGGCTTTGCGGGCTGCTGAAGTTGTCAAGGGGGAGCCTTCCTCGCCCGCACCCCTTCACGTACGTAGACGCCCACCCAAGGAGGCCAGGTCACTAACCACTGGGTCTGTACTACGTTCCCGTTGTGGAGTGACCCCATACCGTCGGCGAATGTGACCACCAACACTAGCGGCGTGTACACAGTATCGAGATCTCGCCCGACCCACCACCCAAAGCACGAGAGCCGTCAAGGGGATAGTCCAAAATGTGCTCGTTCGGGTAGCGACGTAAACCGCAGTGAGCGGCAGGGAATAAAAAAAAACAATGGGGGTCGCAGTATCATATACACGAGCAGTATAAGTCTCCCAACTAGCATGAGGATGTGTCCTATAACTGGTTCATAATCACAACCTTCAAGTCATCACCCTTCCGAACGGCCTCCAACGCCTCAACACTTTTGGTCAACGGGAACACGGCGGTAATCATCGGCCGGAGATCTATCTTCTTCTTGTTCATGAGGTCTATAGCTGCCTGGTAGCAACCAGCCGTATAACGGACGGTCCCAATTACGTCTATCTCCTTTGCGACGATGGAAAACGTTGGAAACGGTGTCACGGCTTGGCCTAAGCCCGCCTGGACATCTGGGACAAGTGAAGAGCTCAGGGTCGCCGCCAAGGGGGGCTGGAAACCACTCACAAGTACCACCTATGTGAACAAACGACATGCAGGCGTGCATAGCCGCCTCAGCTCCAGACGCCTCGACGACGACATCCACACCCCACGAATCAACCCCGGCCTCGGCAAGCGTATAGACCTTCCAGGCCTCCGCCCAGTCATGGTAAGTCGTGCCTTCGGGCTTAGGAGGGACCAGGGTCACATAGTCGGCACCAAACCCCTTTGCGAACTCCACACGTTTTTGTACGACATCGAACGCGAGAATTTTGGATATGCCGAACGCTTGGGCAACAGCCATGACCATACATCCCAGGGGACCACAGCCGCTGTGTTTCATGATCAGCGAACGTCACAGAAATTAACACAGTAGACCCTACAAAATGGCCAGTGTTTGCCCGGCTGAGAAACGTGCGCGCCTTGCTAGCTGAAGTACCACGATCGGTCACCAAGATACATCACGGCTACCATGGGCCACACACCTGAATTGCTACCGCCAATGGCTGTATGCAGCCCGCTTCCTCCCACGAGAGGCTGTCAGGTATTTTTACTGCTAGGTCCGATTCGCAGGCGAAGTATTGCGAAAGCGCTGTCCAGAACTCGTGACTGCGGGATCTCCCCTTATCAACAATCGAACTCACTGCCGGGGTTTCCGGGCATCGAAGCCTGCTTGAAGAACCGGCAAACGTTGGTCTTGCCTATCCGGCAGTTGTAGCATCTGTAACACGTCGTCAGGCCCCGGAAAGTCGCATCGGAGAGACCTGCCGAGCTCACTTTCGGCAGAAACGGGTAGGTTCGATCGCTACGCGGTCCCCGACTTGGATATTCGTAACGTTAACCCCAACTCGGACGACTATGCCAGCAGACTCGTGGCCTAACACCTGCGGCTCCTTGATGAAGACGTGGCCGACTCCGCCATGGGAATATGTATGCAACTGTGAAAAAGGGTGTCAGCAACAGTGGGCGGAGAGGTAGTTGGGTGACCTGGCACGAACATCGCTGCCACAAATTCCAGTCGCCTCAACCTTGACCAACACGTCACTGTCGCCAACCGGTGGAATGGGGACATCGCGAATCTCCACAGTCAACGCCTTTAGGAGAACGCAAGACCTATTCGTCGTGATGGTCATCGTTTCTTGTGGGTGTATTCGGGGTGTGGTTCAACTGAGGGGGGGGGGGAATTGTGATCGTTAGCCCTCGCACTGGCATGCCTTTTATCGGATGCAAAAGCAAGAGGGCAGTTCCTTCCGCGGATCGCTTCCGGCGGCGCTGACAAGTCTGCCTCTGATCGGGAAGGACATGATCGCCGCTGCAAGGGAAACCGGCCGGAGCGGCTTGACTAACCGAAAGGCTCGACACCCGAGAGACCTATTTGATGCCTCCGTGGTCAGTTGACGGTGAGGGTTTAGGATTGCTTCCGACGGTATTACCCCAGCAAAGCAGATCCGTCCAACCCCTCTCCTGCTGATGGGGATTAGGTTCTAGATCACGCCTACCTTCTGATCAAATGAAGATCTCTATCGCTCATCTTCATGACTCAAAAGCACCTGGTATGCGGGGCGCGGAAGAGTTCCGATGGGATATGAAAGGTTGGCCATCTGGATCCAATGCGCGGATCTAAACCGGGCCCCAGTAGTGTGGAATAAAGTACGTGATCAAATCAGAACATTTACTTGCCGGAGGGAATTTTGATCACAAACCCCGCCTCGCGTGAACCGGTGGTTGCCAAAACCCCTACGAGGAATGGAGGGGTAAAACACACATGATCATTCTCATGCGGAGTGACGAGATTATATGTACGAAACGGGCGAGCCTATGTGACCGAAAAGAGCCCAAGTTGTCGCAGTGACGAGAACACACCAACAGAACAACGGATCTAACCTCTAAAGCAGGTATCGGAACCTTTGGACCAGTCGTTCCTCTTGACTAGCAGTGGCGTTGACCAAGCTGAAACGACGACTTAATAAAACGGGGATTCATAAATAGGAGAGAGACGCTACGTACTCAGCGGACATCGCAAGAGCCTTCTCATCAGCCTTGAATGCCTCCATTTCACCCTTTTCCAGCTTTTTGTTCAGATAACCAAGATATTGACGATAAGCTAAGCTTTCGTCAGCGGCTTTTCACCAACCCCTGATCAATAATGACAAACCTAAACCAATGGTCAGGGAGAAGGCAAGCAAACAGAGTTCGGTGGTGAAGCTTTGCCAGTATTTCGGCCCCCACTTAGATGGCCACAAATAAGAGGCGGGGATTTGTCCGATATTAGCGAACCCGTTGACCATCGCAATGGCAGCTGCACGTTTGACCGGGGGACGGGGGATACTTGTGCTAACCCACCCGATGAGGAGGATTCCACCTTTGGAGGTGCTGACTATCAGGTACGATCCCTGATGTGGTGGGAATAGAACGTACCGCTGTAGCCCATGCACATGCCAAACAAGGATATGTACTTTCCAGCAGTGGTCTTGGCTGTAGAGGCGAGGGTTAGCGAATAGGAAAGCGGGTCGGGCAAATCCACTGACCAGTAAGAGCAAGGATGTAACCGAGCATAGCAAAGCCATAGCCAAGGGCGATGTGGAAGTACTTTTCCCCAGTACGGTCTGAGTGCCAAGCGTTCGCGAGCGCGAAAATGGTGGCGAACGCCCAAGGGGGGAACGTGAGCAGCAAGGTAACCGTGGTGCTAAATCCAAGGGTCTTGGTGATACTCGGGAAGTATTGGCCAAATGACAGGCCCATGAGATAGGTGAAATACATGAAGCTGGAGGGAAATTAATTCAGATTTTGGGACACGGAGAAAGTTGATCAACGTACGCCAACGCCCAAACTTTGAGGTCCGTAACGGCGAGTTTCAACCCATGGAGAACCCCCGAACCGGTCCTCTCAGCTTCGTCAGGGTTGTCAATGAGACCAACGTCTTTCACCAGTCGACCTTGAGCGATATGAAGCTCCCTTTCCGAGAGCCATTTGGTGCTGTACAGGGGCTAGATCAGCTCTGCTCTCGAGGGTCTTAATGAATGAGGAACCCACCTGCTGGGGTAGTCCGCAAGGACGAACGGGACAAGCAGTCCGAAAGCAATAGTGATGGAACCTTCAATGATGAAAAGCTGCGTAAGATGAGCCAACGCTTGCCACAAGGAAGAGTGAAGAGCAAACCCATCGCCATCCTCGGATCCCGCGAGTCCCCTCCATTCCGCCCAACACACCAGCAGCAATCAATCCGCCCAAGCCTTGGGCTGACATGTTACCAACGTTCAACCTACCTAGACGTGAGTCCAAGAAACGAGGTGAGATCTTTTTAGTTCGTACACTGCAATCCTGAAGCCAACTTCCTTCCTGGTATACCATCGGGAGAGGTAGTAGATAGCACCGGGATAAAATGCAGCCTCTATGATACCCATTAGGCCCTAATAACGTAAGGAAAATATGAACAACTTGCCTACGAAACCTAGGAAGAAACGGCAGGCGACGATGTGGGAGAAGTCTTGACAGAGCTGCAGGACAATCAAACTTCAACACATGAATCGCCGGAGTGGGGGGGGGCTGCCCCATACCGCAGTCAAAGCCGAGACCAATCCCCATGTGACGGTCACGAGGGCAAGATACAGCCGAGGTGCTGGGACGGTGTTCATGATCAAGTTCGAGGGTACTTGCATCTAGGCTCATGGTCAACACCAGCGGCAAAGTTAGGGATCGCAAAAAAGGCGCACGAAAATATAACCGGCGAACAGGATTGACAACGAGGTGGCGTATTGGGTGTCATTGAGATTCAAGTCCTCCTGAAGGCCCTTGAGACGCGCGTTGGCCAAATTACTGCGCTATGACGGAGTTTCAGCGGCACGCCGGAGGCGGAACAAAGTGTAGAAGACTGACGTCCTGTGTGTGATATGGGTGATGAGCGGGTCGGAACAGCGCCGTGGTGGATGAAACGACTCACCAGGAAGTTCAAAATGAACAGCTATGTAATATGAATGGTCAGCCGCCCGCGTCGCCCCACAACCTGGGAAGGGGAAGAAGGAAACGTACAATCATCAACGCGGGCTGTATGAACGTGACTTAGGAACGACCGCCAGAAGAGCGGGAGGAACGACTCACGAGACAACGAACGTCGATTTTACGAACGAGACGGCGTTCTTCGCCGTCATCCCAGTCTCCGAGAGTGGAGGCTTCGTCGGGGACTGAAGCGGAACCCTTGGAGTTGGCGGATTTGAGAGAGGTCATGAGTGGGCTGACTACAGGATCGACCGCTGAGCAAACCGGGGGCGGCGTTCGCGCTTTTATAGGGACGGAGAGAAGGGCGTCGCGGGTTGAACAGAGGTCACTCAGCGTTACTCAGCGTCACCCGCTAGCTGCTCCTCACGTCGGACGGGGATTCAATCCTGACAACAAAGTCCGAGTTGCCGCGTCCAGAAACAGCATGCGGGGTCGGTGACAAACCAGAATGGAAAAGTGTGATCGGGAGGATCTGGTCCGCACCAACTGCTATATAACCTGCTCCCTTCAGTCGTCGGTGGGTCCCACATCAGAATCCCTCCAGAATGCCCCCCAGCAACTTCGGACTTCACAGGCTCCTCCAGAACGGCAGAGAGGCGAAGAAGCCTGTTGTGGGTAAGCCATGCCCTTCTTTTTCGCTTCACCGGACATACGACCTCATGGTCACTTCTTTTATTTGAATCGTAGGTTCCTGGCTCATGTTGCCCGGCGCTTCCCTCGCCAGGATGGTTGCACAGATGGGGTTCGATGTGAGCCTAGTCTTATCGATTCCCCCAGTTCTGTCAGGAAGTCCCTGACCTACGTGATCACAGTTCGTAATCATCGATACTGAACACGGAAATATCGCGGATGACGAAATGCACACCTCTGTGGGCGTAGTCGCATCCCATCGTGTTAGCCCAATAGTTCGGATCCCCGCTCCAGAGAATTGGATCGTCAAACGCACCCTCGATACCGGCGGTAAGTCGATGGTTACCCATAAGTGTCGTGCGGTTTTAAGATCGCCTCCAAAGCACATGCGATACTCTGCCCAATGATGTCTAGTCCTGTGAGTGGCGGCACGTTCCTTGGAATCAATACGTCTGCTGAGCTTTCCTCCCCCCATAGGAAGAGGCTCGCGCGCTTGTCTCTTTCGCGAAGTTCCCTGTCCCACTCAGCCGACGAGAGCCTGGAGTCATCTCCGGTATCAGGGGTGTCGGTTCTCCCTTTGCCCCGGCAGTCTTCGGACAAACCCCCAGGGAATACACTGCCACCGCCAACGACAACATCCTTATCGCCGTTCAGATAGAGACCGTAGAAGGCTTAAACAACTGCGAGGAGATCGCCAAAGTCGACGGGGTCGGTATGTCATAAACCACGTTGCTTTCTCACGTACCCGGGAGGCACGCTGACATCTCGCCCAGATATGTTGTTTGTTGGGTAAGCAATGGCCCGCATGTAGACAGACAACATCTAGCTCGCGTTGACGTCCGGAACTTCCCAGACCGAACGATCTGGCATCGTCGATGGGATTCGTCTCCAGCGACCACCCTAACATACCTGAAGTCCAGGACGCGATTGCACGTGTCTTAGCAGCTGCGAAAGCCGCGGGTAAATACGCCGGGATGGTGCGTTCCCCATCCGTCGCATAATGACAGAACCCTGAGCGTTGTTCATTTCATCGCCATCAGTTCTGCTTGACAGCAGATGAAGTGCAGAAGCGGTTTGAACAAGGGTGTATGTGACCCAGTTGTACTCGATCTGCCGCATCACTGATTCCAGTCTAGTCGATTTTATGAACCTCGGAGCAGATATCGTCGCGCTCGCCATCTGGAATGGAACCGAGTTGAACAAGATCGCTCACCTCCGGTGAAGAGGGTTGGGACGATGAGTCTGCACGATTAACTGTGTACAAGAAGGATCGGTCAATCCTACATTTTATACTCGAACATAACCTATACTGGGCGACTGTCCGGAAGGCTACAACCGTGTATAGACGTGCGTAAATGAGTATTTGAAGACCATTGAGGAAAGTGCAGAACTCAACCCCCGCCGGGCCGTCAACAGCGCAAACACTGGGTACTGGCACGCTAATATGGCGGACAGAAATCTACCTGGCTGTGCAGATAATCACCTAGTTACCCACTATCGTAGGTACATAACAAGTAAGAAAACAGCCATTTGGGAAAATTAGGAAAGGGGGAGCGCCGATAACAGGAATAAAGTGCGAAAGACGTAGGGATGGTGGCAAGGTCAAGGTGAGGAACACGGGTACAAAACACTGCGACATCAAATAATAATGCTAGATACATGATAAAGTAACCCCGGCAGGTACTCATTGCTGTTCCTGTCCGAGATGTGGGCCAGCCTGACCATAAGCTTGCCACAAGAGCTGGCCGTTTTCTTCGTAATGTGCGGGAAGCTGTTCATTTTGAGGTCGGAACACGCTACCCAAGAGCGCATAAACATCGCCACCTAGGAAATCGTAGCCTGAAAACGGCAGTCCATCGATCTCCCGACCAGCAGAAAGTGCGTTGAGGTCCAACGATATCCTTGGCGCTTCTTGGTATTGCGGGTGCTGCTGGGGCATAATAGCTTCACCCGGCTGTTGAACGACAGGCGGCATCTGTCCGACGCCAATGCCTGGTACATGCCCAGAAACGCGTCGCGCGTCGGCGTCACGATGGTAATGTGGCTGTTGCTCATGAGTGTCGTGGTTGACCGGGGTCCTGACGTTCGATAATTGTTGGTGGATAATGGAGTCCTGCGAGGTTGGCTCGGTACTGCCACGAGGTTCAGGATGCCAGTTCCCGACTGGTTGAGGAGGACCGTCGCTCTCCCTTCGATGGTTGCTCGGTTGGGGAGCCCAGGAGTGGTACTGAGGCTGTGGACCGTCGAGGCGAGGACGCGAATGGGAGTCCAGAACCTCGAATTCTGGAGGGAACTTGCGCTTCCCCTGGGAACTTTCAGGTGTAGCGGAACTGGTAGGGGTCCTTCTGTCGAGAGTTGAAGCATGAGACGCCGATGTCTTTGGCACAGAGAGGAATATGGTACCTCGATTCACCCCTAGCCGTCTGTATGTTATCCAGGGCGGACAAACCACCATAATGCCTGGTTTTAACGACGACCAGGAGGTCAGAGACGATCTCTTTGCAACGTCTTGCGCCGTTCCAGATCTCTTCCATACCCTCCAGTAGTTCAACACACTTCTCGGCGTCCACGATGACCGCCTCGACAAGACCCGCCTGGTGTCCGTACGCGACGCAACGCAGGAGCAGAACGCCGCTCAGCGTGATGTATTGAACAGCGAATGCGAGGTGGTGGGATGTCGGCAACATCTGAAGGGTGTCAGGGAATCCTGCGATATTCAGAAACATGATGGACGGCGAACCTCTTTAACCATCTCCCCGATACGGAGACCTGTGAGCGGTGAAAGGGATCAGGTCCACCTGGGGCAACGTCTTAAACCGCTTACAGCTCTTTGCGGCACTTATGCACTGCTTAAGGGACGATAGGTCGTTGGTTGACGTATGAGAGTCGGGAATGAACGGACGATCTGAGAATTGTAGCTGGCGCGTCAGCAAACCCAGAAAATGAACAAAACGAGAGGAACGGAGGGTTGTACATACGGAGGTTGATAATTGCAGAGTAATACACGAAGAAGGCGGTCAAACATAGCGCCAGCATCTTTGGATTCTTCCTGTCGTTCGTTGCGTGCCTCACGCTGTGGGGCAGGTTTTCGACCCATTCCGTCAACTCCCGATCGAGTGCGTGGACAATTTGGTTCATCTGATCGTCCTTCGACGGGTCCTCGATCTTGGACGATTGCACCTTCCGCACAATCCTCCCCGCGATGACGTAGATTTTGGATAACCTGGAGGTGGCATGTGATGAGTAAATTATCGTCCCCGTTGATGAAAACAATCGACCAAGGGGATAAAGAGGGGCGAGACAGAGAGCCGAACCAAAAGAAGCTTACCAGATGAACCCAGTCATGAAGTTCTCCCCCGGAGACAACGGATTGCCTTCGGATGTGCTCTGTAGTTGCCCGTCGTCAATCTCAACCGCTGAAATAAACGAATTTGAGTCGATGGATCTCAACGGCAGGTGTTAGGGCCTACGTAGTTCGACATCGCAGTCGTCGTCGTTAGTTCCGCTTGGCCGACCGAGGGCCATCGACAAAACGCGATCAAGCCCGTATACACACCACCAGACTCGCCTTCTGATTTCTTTCTGAAGAGAGGGAAGTTGAAGCCTCCTCGGCGATCGCTAAAACGGCACGCATGGTGAGGTTTTTGCGAGAGCGTGTGTCCCTCCACATACGTGCAAACCAATGTCTTGCGCTCTCCTTAATGCCTGACCCGCATTGATCCAACTGGTTGCAAGCGCTATACATCGAGGGAGAAGGTCAGTTCCCCATAAAAACGACGGGAGACCCAGCCATGTGCGTACTGTTCCAGCTGGCGTTACAGATCGCCTGCAACGCGAGAGCCTGCACACTAAGGAGGGTAAAAAAAACCCAAGTCAGCCTAATCCCGGACCAGCGGCACACAAGGTCACTACGTAGCGGGAATGAACTCACTGCTCAATCTGATTCGACCCCGAGCTCATCCAGAAGAGGACTTGCGATCGCTCATAAAAACTAGAAAGGAAACGCAGGCGTCCATTCAGCGATCGTGTCTCAATTCGAACCGATACAGCAATCCAGATCATATTGTGCCAATAGACGGGATCGGAACCGGAAACGGAAGGGGATTTGTACTTACTCCATCCCGTGAAACTGTGGTGGGGGATCCACCGATTTGACAGGAGCTGGGGGCGGGGACCCCTTCCCTGTCTTGGCTTGCATAGTTGATGCGCAGGCAAAGACTGCGAAGAGGCACGACAAGAACGGGTGGTTGCCATACCCCTTGTTCGAGGCGCGCGCCTCCATCACTTCAATATACGTGTTCACGAACGATTGCTGATGTAGTATCGGGAAAGTGTGGTGGATGTACGTGAAATAGGTCGTGATCTATACGTGTGCATGAGTTTACGGGGGAATGAAGTGACGGGTGGGGTGACGGAAGAGCGGGATGTGTAACGGATCGCGTTATCGGGAAAAATCGAGATCCAGATTCCAACCCAGATAAGCGACCGAGATCTGATGGGGAAATTCCGGTCGTTTTACTCACGAGTTCATCGGCGACGGAGGCTGAAGGAAAGATGAGTTGTTCGGGGAGTGGTCTTCGTGGGGGAGATCGGTGAGTATAAAAGGTCCGAAGTGCGCGATCGTTGATGAAGAGACCCACAGTGTTGCCACCCGCCGGAACTGATAGTTAGGCTTGAAGAAAGGTAGCTCGGCCTCCACAGTCGCCTTCGGCATTCTATCTGATGAGCTCGATGCTGGAGACCCGTCCGTTGGCGCTAAATCGTTCAAAGAATTCAGCGCCTCAACCAACATCATCGACGAGGCTCCGCCGATAAAGCTGAAGGCTCGCGTCAACGATCTCGTGCTGACAGAGTGGACGGATGGAGCGCTTACCGTAAGTTTCCATATGAATCCTTCGCCACGAACGAGAACCGATCTGACCACCTTTCGTTCGCACCATCAATGTCATCATCCAGCAGCCTGTCCATAACAGGGCTGCTGAGCTGACTTGTTGACCCCCCGGTCATCTCATTCGCTCCTTTATTGCCGGGCGCTCCACCGCTAGGGTACTGGGTAAGTTTCTGTACAAATTTCGAGGGTACATAGGGGTTTCCCGAGGAGGAGGGTGGGTGTACGCCCTGCGAATGCGGAAGGAGGTAGGAATGGATTGACGGGGCCGGGGGTTGTTGCGAGGGACCGGGACCAGTGACCGAAATGGACGAGTGCGAAGTAGGGGGTGATGCATTACTTGTCTCTGGAGAGGCCCGAAAACTGAACGATGCAATTGCGCTTGATGTCAGACGTCTGAAATGGGGTACAAGACTGGTTAACCCACGGTAAATTTTGGTCGCTCGTCTGTAACCAGTTGTCGAACGCCTGAGCCACGGGCATTAGGCGTTGGATGGAGTCTTCGACGCGCGCGAGCCGGTTGTCGACGGTGATGGCATACCTAGGTCGAGGAGCACAAGGTTGAGTACGTGGGAACGAAAGATGGGGTTAAACTCCTCGGTGCCGAGGGGGGAGTAGTGGAATGAGAGGGGCTTACTGTCTTGCGCCAGCAGCGTTGTCGTTGATCTCCTTGACTAGGAAAGCAAACAGATCGTCAACTCCAAAGATCTGTTACCGCCAACGGGGCGTGGAGTACGCACAGCTGCATGTTTTTCCCGAGGACTGACAATATGCACACGGTTCCTTGGCGTCCAACGCCATGTCAACCTTGTCCTTGCATCTGAAATGGAGAGAGTTGTTACCTGTCCGTCACACTTGATCTGTGGGATACACGCAAATTAGCATATGAGGGATTACGACGGGAGAAACGGGGAGGTTCCAGGTATATAGAAATACAGCAAATGCGGATGGGTGAGAACGAACCTTTCGTTTCCTACAGACCTCACAAGCTCTCCAGACCCTGGCACGGACGACTTTGGATGGACTGTAATGCGGGGAAATGTGGAGTTGGTGAATTAAGCGGCGATCAAAGCGGATGGTTCAGTTCTCCCTGGTATTAACTCTCGAGACGAAATCAGCACGGACCCATCTTCCTGCTTCGATGGAGGGACACCGCTCTCTTGAGGCATTGAGAGACCTGAGGCAGGGGCGAGCCGTTCCGTGAACAAAGGATGGTGACTCTCTCAAGGCGACAAAGCGCGGGAGTCTTGGGGATGGAATGAGTCAAGGCTAAGATCGAATCCGTTGTGTAGGGGAAAGGGAAGAGGAAAGGGATACAAAAGGCGGAGTGGGTGTGGGTGTCTCCCCTGCTATAGCCCCTGGCAGTTGGACTCTGAACGTTTGAACGGTGGACGGGTGCAAACCTTCCCCGATCACCCAATAGCCGACACCAAAAGGGGACCCACGACCCGGGTGCTCGAGCTCAAGCTCAAGGCTGAAAACGACTGAAAGTAGTGTTCATGTGATTCATACAGGGACCATATGCATACATACAACGACACAACCTCTATACACCCACACACACAATACGCCACGCGAAAGAAACACGATCACTCGTTGCCTTCATCACCTTCCATCACATCCGAAAACGAGCCAGGCGTGGTTGACCCTCCCTTCTCGTGAGCGTCCAATTCAAGGTCGAGGTCGAGGTTACTAGCTCCGCCGTCGACACCTTCCGGCACCAACAGACGAAGCCTTCGAACCTCTGTCCGCAGTTTCTCGATCTCAACGTCCCGCCTCTCCACGCGGCCCTTGAGGACGCGGATGTAGTCGTTTCCGTAGCGTAGCAGTTGCAGTTTGCTGACAGTCGTGTTGGGTCCTCCCCCGGGACGTGGAGGCCCACGTGGAGGCATGGCACCGGGCAAAACTGGTTCTAGGCCTGCTTCCTCAGAAGGCAATGGTACTGGGGGGAGTAGGAGTCGAAGATCGTCAAAGGAAGTCTTCAATGAATCCCTCCGTTTCTGTTCAGCATCTTTGTGAGAGGTCTTCTTAATCACCACAGGTGGCTGCGGTTGGATTGGCGTGGCCTCAGCTAGACACTCCCGTGTGAAACTTATGCTCTCCTAAGGGCTCAGCGGAGACAAACCTGGTAGAATGGGCTTCAAGTTAGGGCTTACGACAGACGGCTTCTTGGCGGCCTTTGAATCTGTGACGGGCTTGGTTTTAGGGGTGGTAGTTACCTTGTTCTTCCTCTCACTGATCCTAGTCTTCGGAGGGACAAGGCTGCTGTTGACGCCGAGTCGACCGAGGTTCATAATGCTCGCAGGCGTGACGGGTGCGATGGTTTCCTCGACATCGGGCAAGTCAGGCCTCTTCGGTTCCACGTTGGAAGGACCGTTGGGAGACGGTGACGGGTTAGCCGGGGGAGGCATGGAGAAGTCACGCCCTGATGAACAACCACCCGTCAAATTTGGGGTGACACTTATCGGGGTCGAGGTTGCAGATTTGGTAGCGCGTTTTCGAACGACAACCGAAGCGATAGACGACCTCCGCTTGGGAGCAGGTTTGTTTGAAGAATCTTCGTCACTAGAGGATGCACCCCTCTTGTTGGAAGTGACCATAGCGGGTTGTTGTTGGGTATACGCTCCAAGCCATGGACTGGTGAGGGGAGAGACATCAAAGTCCGTATCTCCGGACATTGGTGTCATTTGGAAGGCAATATTGGCAGGGGCAGAGTTCGACAGCTGTTGCATGTGTGAACTGGACATTGGTGATCTCGGTTGTGGGAAGTGATGGGGGAGGGTAGACATCGGGAACGATGGAGTCTGTTGCTGGAGCATCATCGGCGACACATACTCGTGGTCCGCCTGAGCGCGAAGCTCGGTGGAGGAGGCTGAAGGGGGAACGAGAGTCTATGATGGGGTAGCGGGAGACGGGAGAGGGAATCCTTACCGGGGGTCGGGAGGCCGTGTAGATGCTGAGGCCGTTGGGGGTCAATCGGGCCGGGGTTGGACATCTGAACGGACTGTACGGCTCGTTGGGTCCCACTCAGTATTTCCATCTAGCTTTCGTGAGCGAAGATAAGAATTGGAGACGTGCCTACGACGGACCTGCTGTTGGAATATCTGTTGTTGTAGTTGATGCAACTGTTGCAGCTGCTGGATCTTGAGTTGCTGCTCCCACAGATGGCTGGTGCTCCCACTATTTTGTATGGCAAAATTCTGCTGTTCGTTGGAGGAGGGCAATGGATCCGAGATGGTTTGAGCGTTCTGGAAGGATTGGCCATTGAAAAAATCCGGGTGAGGACTTGATTGTTGGTTCTCCTGGGAGAAGAGGGCGGCGATGAACTCCTTTTGGCGGAGTTGGTCCGTTTGCATAGCTGGGGGTCGAGGAGGGAGATGGGCAGGACACGGGACGGTTTGGTGGTGGTGGTGGTAGACGAGCCGCGAGGACGGCGGGGTAAATCCGACCCAAAATTTTGGTGGGAAATGTGAAATAAATATTCGGGTGGCAAACCTTTTTTACGTTAGCAGATTACAGTAGCATTGCCTTCCCTTCGCCCACCACCCTGACGTCCTCCTCCTCTCCACCGGTCTGAACCAGACCATCGCCGTCCTAGAGGATCTTTTCTTTTTCTCATGATTTCTCTCCTAATTTCCATCTTCTTCTCCTCTCTCGCCAACGCATATACCTTCAAATTCACCGGCGTCCCCACTCAGTGCCAGGACCTCTCTCTCGTTATCGATGGCCAAGGCTCTCCCCCATACGAAGTCCTAATCATCCCCGTTGGCCCGTCCACGGCTCAAAACAATGTAGAGGTCCGGAAGGTCATCGACCAGACCTTCCCTAACGACGGTACCACCATATCTTTTCCACTCCGATTCCCCGCGAATTCCCAGTTCGTCGCCGTCGTACGTCTTTCCTCTCTCGTTACCTTTCCCTCGACCCCTTACACTCACCCGTCCCACAGGTATCCGACCAGTCCGGTTTCGGCACCGGTGGAACGAGTACATCTGTAACTGTTCAGTCTAGTTCCAATTCCTCGTGCTATGATACCTCCCAAAACGTGCAACCTCTATTTGTGTTCAGTCTCTACCCGGACAAGTCCCTCACCCAGTGTTCCACCACTCGGTTGTGGTGGGACAACACCACCGTCAAAGGGTACGACGATCCAGGGGCTTCGCACGGAAGCGCTTCATGATCACATCACGCTCACACCCCTATCTCTCCATACATTTTAGCACCCCTACATTCCGTGGCCTCATCCCTGGCGGCCAGAGTTTCCAGATTCCTCAGGGTAGCATATCATTCATCGATGGTCAAGGCACTGGCTTTTCTTGGACCCCTTCCGTCCGGGCTGGTAGCACCGTGATTATCACAGCGGGAGATGATAGAGGTCGCGGTGACGGCGGGAGTGCACCTTTCATTGTCGGCTACGGGGACAATTCCTGCCTGAATGATAACTCCCCCTCCTCGACACCTGGTTCTCCCGCCGGCGGCTCTTACCCAACAACCATAGGCCATGGGGGTAATGGTTCATCCGGGTTTGTCCTTTCCCCTCTCCTCTCGAAGTTTGGCTAATTAGTCCGATTAACTTTCTAGAACCCACGTCGGTCCTATTGTCGGTATGTGCTCATGCCCATCCATCCCCACTACGTTCTGACAAACTTTCTCTGTAGGCGGTGTCGTAGGAGGGGTGGCTGGTCTCTTGATCATCGCCTTCCTCGTGTTCTTCTGGTTTAGACGTCGTCGT
>Ga0307509_10002806_pt1 | contig 27590 bp, 24 predicted proteins | sample 10_EM_MG_FD_202245 | JGI IMG/M metagenome (GOLD analysis project Ga0307509, IMG submission 202245) | Populus trichocarpa ectomycorrhiza microbial communities from riparian zone in the Pacific Northwest, United States - 10_EM | ecosystem: Host-associated > Plants > Roots > Unclassified | place... | reverse complement strand
AAAAAAAATAACTTTTTTAAAAAAAAAAAAAAAAAAAAAAACGACCAAGAGATAGGATCTTCACGCAACCATCTAAGTACTTTTCTATACTAAAGATATTGCAATACGATTACGCTATACTCTCTTTACATATACTACTCCTCTACGAGAGCCTACACTCTAAGAACCTGGAGGCTATTGTGATAGTCTCGACAGGTCGCCCAACATAGGACTATTATGATAGTTCTATCAAGCACGACAATCCACCCATCTTACTATCTGAAGAGATAGTACCTCTCACGGAATTACCAAGACAAGCAAGCCAGTTCCGTACTATCTGAAGAGATAGTACCTTCCTACGCCTTGGTGTAGAAAAGCGAGACTCGCTTACGCAAGAGAAGACGGTCGTTGCCTGTTGCATACGTGATCAACAATAGGATTGTTACAGGTATCACTACGTTCGAACAGTAATTGAGAAGTCTCTTGTTAATCTCCGCTATATATCTACTACTGAGAACCCGCCAGATCTTCTTACACAAGTGTTATCATCAGACTTATATCAACGAGATGTTAGTCAACTCGGGCTTTACATCTTAGTATGGTATTTCTCGGGCTCAGTAGGGGATATCTTTTCTTTTCTTTTTCTTTTTCTTTTTCTTTTTGTTTTCTTTTATGTGAAAGTGCTCTTTTCTCTTTCCGTATTTTTCCCTCACATCCTGAGCTTTTTAGCAAAATGAGTTTTTAACAAGGCTTTCTGTCTACTGTATATGCTTTTACTTTTCCTTTCATTTACTCTTAATTTTTACAACCAAAACCTATAGGGATTGAAGGCTAGTCTACTTTTATACTACAGGGAGATTATACCCCTTGACTATTTTACTTTTACTATCATCTAAGGTAAAGCAGACCTTGGTATCTTGAGTTCATATTTGCGAGAGTGGGGGTGTTCGTATATGATTTCTTGGTCCTCTCAAATATGGTTTCTTTCTCCTCTCAAATTCTTCTTCTACATCATTCTATTCTTCTCAAGCAAGGTACATGTCTGGACTTCTTTTTACCTTCTTTATTTTATTTTTTTGTTCTTATATGTGTTTTCTTTCAATGCTTTTGTTCTTTGTTACCGAGACTTGGTGGAAGTGGAACCAAGTCATCTCACTATATAGCTTGTCTATATTGTTCCTGTCATTGAAATTAGCAGTTCACGGTAATCTATGATCTTGACTCTTTTGCTATCATCACTTCTTCATTCGAGTTCCGTTCGAATATTACAACAGCAGATTTTCCCTGACATCCGAGCGAGCTTCCATGACCCGGGTGATTTACCGCCGTGAGAAGTAGGTTGTGATGCTTGGCACCATCTCAGACTCTGGCCCTTTTCCTCCTATAGTAACAAACAAGTGACGGAGTGACGACTCCTAGATTCCACATACACACTTCGCTCCCTATATCGCCAAAATCTTCTACCCGCGATGGAAGTTGTGTGGGAGACTCAATTAACACTTGTCTATCCTAATCACGTTATGTTTTCCAGTAAAACTCATATCAACCTCGATCAAGCTAACACCCCCCAGACGAGGTTTCTGGTGTGGAATCTTTTGTCCCAGACTTGAATGCCTACAAATTATCCCCGGTGAGACAACTATGAGGTCCCGCCTCTTCCAGTAGCTTAAGCGGCCGTCTATGCAAAACAGAATTCTAGATGGTACCCCCGGGCAACCCAAAGAGGTGTAAGTGAGATACCTTTGATAGAAAGCCCCATTGCTATCCTTAAAAAGTTTTTCTTTTTTCTCACCACTCCCGGCGAACCCTATCACGTGGCTTCGCTAATTCCCCCTAATACTCTTCCAGTATCGGTAGTCTTTGAGGGTAGTCGTCCAACGCGATCTAAAGAAAAGAGTTTTTTTTTAACCGCAAGTTTTGGTGTCAATTCTCCACGCAAAAAGGCATCACAGATACCAAAACCTTTCAGCTCGAAAAAACTTGCATAAACTTTCCCCAATCCTGGGGCTAAATGCCTACCCCCGGGCATATGTAGTCCGGTGGTTTTGTCCGAATTATGGGCAGGATTGAAGGCGAACTCCGGGCTTTTGCAGAATCCCTTCGGAGCCGCCCCAGACAAATCAAATCTACACCCCGACAAGCCCACAATACCGCTCAGGGCTTGTCTGGATGTCCTTTCTTTAGAGATTGTTGCACTCCTGAAACATCTGAGATTTAGTGCTCACCTCCGGGGATAAAAATCTCGGAGACTGCACTATAGCAAGCTCAATACGACACTTTTCACCTATCTTTTTTAAGTTTTCGGCTACACAATACATACCACCTTGGGCCTTCGTCATTATGAGATTTCCAACAATGATGCCGTTTTATTAAGTACAGCTAAAAAGGATTTATGAGACTCTAACCTCTCTTGTTTATTGTTCGGTAATACCTAAATTTCGAATAATCTCATCAATTCTAATCTCTAGACATCCGGAGATGCCATTAATTCAAACCAGGATAGCTGAACAACCGCAGCTACAGTAAGATGTTCCACAGATATTTTCAATCTGCTACCCCTTAGAGGGAGTTTTGAAAATATAGATTCGGGAGGAACTAGGCTGATTTTAAGTTTTCATGGAGCTAGCACAATTAGGCATGAGGCTAACTACAACAATATCTTGAAATCACCATTCCAGCCGGGAAGTAATAAAGGCGCATATCACAGCTATCTACCGTACTCGTACAGTGCTTAGAACTATGTGTTTTTAGGAACTACATGTGTGGTGCGAATACCCAGTCATTAGGTTGGATTGGCTAAAATTGGCGGATGGGGCGTCTTGCAATTGGAAAATGCGCAGGGAGGTATATAGTGAGCAGGACTTAGCGGGGATCTATTCCTCCAACATCGCATCACATCTATTAGAACACTGTTTGACACCCACCCCACCCCTTCACCCACCGAAGGAAAAAAAGCCTATATCACCCACCTACGTTGACCACCGTTGCCCCCCCTAGTTTGCCCCTCCCCCTCTGGATCTAACGATGTCCACAACCAACATCTGAGCGGGATGCGCCCTATCCACGATTCTCCTCTCCCGCCACACCAGCTTTACCACAATCGCCAAATTCGCGCTACCAACCTCCCTAGCCTTAACCGGCAAGCTCCTTTACCGTCTCATTCTCTAGCCTAAGCTCCTCTCCCTAACGCGACACGCCCCCTGACTTATCAGCTTCCTCAGGGGGCAGCTTTGCCATCTAGATGCGTACGATCCTGAACGGCCATGATCTTCAACATGGAGCAGGTGTTGTCAACAATGCCAGAGGTACTGAGGGAAGTGCTGTACACGGGGGGGTGCAGCTTCATCATCCGTCGCCGCTGGTAACGAACGAGATGGGCAATATTCTCTGGAGGGAAGGGCGGCTGTCAGTGGAGGGCGAGGGGCACAGGATGAAGAGGAAGCTGCTGCTGCCGGGTCCCGCACGCGCATATTCAGGACCGGTTCCTGGGGTTTGACCTAAGGGGAGCGGAGATCACAGGGAAAGTGGCGAGGGTGGTATGATACGCGCTTCCCGGAGCGGCGCTGGGGGTGGTGGTGGAGATGAGGAAGCGGTGCTCATTGGAGACGCCATTAGCTGTAAGCGGCTCTTCAGGCTTTCGCTCGCACAGGGGAGTGCTTACATAAGCAGCAGCAGCATTCCCGAGTAAAAGTGCGACTCCAGGTCAGCAGACGCATATACCACAATTTTCAACACGGATAGTCCATCCTGGGCCGTGGCAACCCTATTCATGACGTTTCCCTCCCGCTTTTTGCAGTTTCTCCTCTCGGCTACCCTAAAATCGGGTGCCTACATAGGCTCGGATGGGGGGCCCATCATACACTTCTTATCCTAGTAGAGAATAGACGTCTTCGATCCCGCCCCCGTGCCGGGATCCACACCACATTCCCCTCCGGCCTACCGGCGGCCATCACAACCCACAGATCTCCAGCCTGGAATATCTCTCCCACATCATGTCTGAGGCGCTCCACCCGTGCGCTCCTGTTCGTGTGGCGCTGCGCGTGGTGGCCCGAGATGAGTCTGGGTGGGGTGTTCATGCCGAAGGGCATGCCGATCGTGCTCTCTTCTTTCGCGATTGGCAGAAGCATGTGGCTGTGGGGCACCGACGCCGAGGAGCCCGGGCCTGAGCTGTGAGCAAGCGGAGAGGATGGGGCAGCCGCTGTCGAGAGTAATTGTGGGTTTCTCACATCGCCGGCTGGGCCTAGGGTGTGTATTGGGAATGTGTTTGCCAAGATGGAGTTTAAGGGTCTGTTTGCGGCCGTGATTTACAGGTTCCAGCTTGAGCGGGACTGGAGGAGGGAGGTAACTTAGTTGTTAAGACCCGGATAACCTCGAGACCCTAGGGGGGCTGCCAGGGAGGTGGTTCGGGGGTGGGCCTTTCGTTTATTCCTTATGTATTATTGATTATTGGGGGATGGGATGGGGGGATAGAAGGCATGCATGGAATCATGTGCTGTCACTCGATGCTTTCTGCCCTATAATTTTCAAATGGATGAATATTCGGCAGCGGAAATAGTTGATTCGTTAACCTGCCTCAAGATACAATGACTGGCACAGCTCTTACACAGCCGCACTCCTTGTGCATACTGTTGTAAGCAATGGCTGGTATGCTTCTAGATAACTGCTGAAATGGAATGTGGGAATTCGGAGTTGGGTAGAATGGTTGGGATGAACGGATTGTCTGGAATGATGTTGGAAGAATGGAATGGATCTGATGGAATGGAATGTACTGGTGGAAATGGTGTAGACAGGGCGGAATGTCGTAGGATGGCGGGAATGGGTTGATTGAGAAGTTGAAACGGATATCGTTCAGGTTATAGGTCCCTGATATAAAAGATAGTCGTCTATGAGTGGTCTTAGTATGATAAGGCGAATAACTATTACGAAAACTTTCACTCTTTACCACTCGCAATTCACAACTTTTTGTTCTCTATTTATTATACCTTTTTTACTTTTTACTCTACATACCCAGAATGCCCAAACGAGTGACAAGGAAGAACACTCAGGACTAGCGTATCGGAACAAAGAAAAGTCAAACAACAAAGAAGACGCTACAGCCCCATATCGCAACACGTCCAATGACCGGTGGTAAAGCTATCAGACAACCTGACATCACTACACTCGGGTAAACTGAGAGAATATTATCGCAGAAGCGCGGTGCCACTGCTCGAGTAGAACGGCATTTTGCGAAAGTGTAAGAAAATAAACCAAAACAATAAAAACTGTCAAAAAATTCATCAAACGAGTATAGCTAACTCAAGCAAGATCATAACCATAATACACCACCAACACTAAAGCAACAAACAAGCCAATAAACGCGAGCTATCCCTCCCCTGCTGAAGCCCTCTCGCACAGCTAATCGCCAGCCCAACCTAGCTATCCGATACACTCACAATATACCACCAATACGCCAAGTCCAACCAATCCTACAAACCAATCGAACAAAATAAATAAATAAGAGAGCACAACTCCTCAAAAAAGAGCGAAAGTAAAGGCTCGGGAGAGACACCACCCCAGAGAGTCAAAGAATTCGCCACTAAAAATAACCGAGCCAAGTGAGAGTTCTCCCCGACACCACGATACAAAATGAATGATGAACAACACAATCCTACGACCCAGAGCTGAGACGGTAATCTCGTCAAATTTCTAGAGCAAACGATGGGCTACCGATATATTCACTTCCGTATAAAAGCAACGGGGCGCGCGAAAAGGATAAATTCGTATCTAACAAGTGAAAGAAAGAAAGGAGATGATATGAATGAGATCTATGTCAAGAAGCACGAGCAAGAGTCTGCCAAAATCAGAGAGACAGAAATGGAAAAGGACGGAATGGAAAAAGTAGGAAATCCTCCACTGTCTCGCATCTCTAATAATACACATACTAATTGGGTGTCATAGTTGACAGCTAGTGCCAGTCTGTTCGATCTCCAATATTCTATATTTCCACTGTGCGAGTCAAACGTTCAACAGAGCTTTCCAAAACACCTGGTGATTCCGGTGAGAGTGCGAAACACTTGGGCCGGCCATAGTAGGCTTCAATAAATCTTAGTTGAATAATTTTAATGACAAATCATGGACTGGGAAAAGCTTCTAGATTCCTACTGCACAACGGAGGTAGAGTAGCCTCTCTTCTCCTGATGAATTAAGTATGCATTGTTACAAAAAACCGGATGGGGAAAAGGACAGCCCCAATGCCTAATAGTACAGTAGGTCACTAGCCAGCAATGGTTCGGTGGTGGCTCCGGGTTCTCTGGTGTCGATGTCGACTGTCTCCCCCATGACCCCTTCTACCACCCTCCCGGCCATTCCTCCTCCGGACGCTTCTGGAGCTCCGTCTTGGGTCTCCCCATAAATCTTCATATAACCTCCCGCACAACCTCTCCAAACCCCTTCCTAGAGTCCTCCACAGGCTCCTCCTAGGCTTCCCCGCAAGCTCCTCCGCAGGCTCCTGAGGCTCCGACTCAAGATCATCCAGAGCCTGCTGAATCTTCCCATGCTCTTTTAGAATACCCAAACTGTCTGCCCTCCCTAGCTCTGCCCCCAATTGTGATGCTGTTGCCCGCGCATTGTTCTTGATGGTCGGATCCGCACCATTCTCGACTAGATGCCTTACTATTTCTGGGTAGTCGAATTGAACAGCGAGGTGAAGCGGGGTGTTGCCGTAATTGTTCTTCCTGTTGATTTCCTTACTATATGCAGTATTCTCTGTAAACTTTTCCACTAGGCCCTTCATCATGGATGAGTGGCCGAAAATAGTAGCTTGGTGGAGTGGTGTGTTGCCGTCTTCATCCGGATTCGTGAGAAGCCATCGTCCGCCCTTGGCAATCAGGATCTTATGTGCCCCAGACATGAACTTGGCTGCTAAGTGCAGTGGTGATTGAGTGCTGTTTGCTTCCTCGTTGAAACACAAGAGGGCCTCTTCTACCAGGGGCAAGATCCCTAGGCATACTGCGATGTGTAGTGGTGTCTGCTCCCCTGCCAAAACTTCCATTCTGGGATCTCCGCAGAGCTCAATCCAGGGCTTTCGTATTGTGTCACCGGTTTCGAAGAACGGATACTGGAACCAGTTATGAGTTGACTTGTCATAGAATTTGTCCTTTGAAATCTCGATGCTCCGGCGTGCATGGATGAACCACGATTCTGCTGCATATCGGAGATATTTCTTCTCAGAAGCAGCTTCCTCCGCACGTTTCCGCACAAATTCCCACCCAGTCTCTCCCGGCTCTTCTTCCTGGTACACTCGCTTTGAGTTTGGGTTTCTCGGTTTATCGCTGTGCCCCCCAACGCCTCTATTTTGTGCTCCACCAAAAGTAGCGTGAAGGCATTGGAAGCACTCCCAGGAAATTATGAAATCGAGCCCACTTTTTGAACATACTGGGAGGCCGTCGTCGCGCTCTTCGTCAAACAGGTATTCGACTGCCGTATGATGGACCATGGATACAGTCCCAGCGACACTCAGGAGGAATCCCTGGCAAGACTGAATGGACTTCTCGATTTTCTTCTCTGTTGGCTGACCTTGGGCACTTTCTCCCCGGCGGGAGGACCGCTGTTTGCTTTTTGATTTCCCTTCTATGCGCGCCAGGATATAGCCCAATTCGCCAAATGTGAGTGGGCGCACGGCGAGCGCCACACACCGAATCATGTTAAGAACTTTTTTCGATCTCCCACTCTCTGAGATGCGGCGTAGCATTTTTCGGTATATTCCTTCCAGCTCTGGCGGAGATTCCTCTAGAAAGCTGGCAAAATCAGGGCCTGAACAGTAGCATGCTAGATTTTCAATCGCCAACGACGCCCAGAGGAAAATGCCTTCCGCCTTCGCCAAAAGGGTTTCCCTTACTTTCTCCTTCAGGACGTCATCCCACCCCCCTAATGCATTTACCCTATGCTTGATAAAGGTTTCCACATCCCCTTTTACAAAATCGTTCCCATCAAGGTTGATTGCCGTATGTGCAGAAAGATTTTTCGAAACTTCGGGCACAATACGACTGGAGAGGAATATTTTGACCTTAGGGATGTCCGCAAGCCCCAAAATCCTTTTGATCAAGCCCTTACATAAGGTCCCCTGGAGCCCGTCTATGCCGTCGATGAGAATACATATGGGATCGGTGCGGCAGTCCTCGATCGCTTTTCTAAGAGCCTTCCATAAAGAACTTGGGTTGGTGAAAAATCTATCTCCTTGCGTTTCGAGTTCGGCCTTGCAGCTGTCGAAAAGGCTCCCATCCTGCTGCAGAATGCCATACAATAAGTCACTGGCTACCTTGGCAAGTTTAAGTCGTCGTGCCTGGGGATTATCAATCGAGATCTCCTCGGTAGGAAGTTCGGGTGAGACGAAGTGGGAAACCAATTTGATCCCTTCCGGATGACTACTAGGCCCTTTGAGAAGTTCGGCGGCAATGCTCTTGGCTAACATGGTTTTTCCCGTTCCAGGGCCACCACAAAGCCAAAGGATCTTGGATTGACTGCTCTCCCACCACTTCTTATATTCAACGCTTTCGAAAATCCATTTTCCAGTGTCAACCTCTGGCAGGTTGTGCTTGTCGCGGAGGTGGTCTAAGTCAATTTCCGGTGGTGGCACCCCCCAGCCGTTGCTCACAATCAGCTCTTCAAAGGTCGCTGCAAAGTTTTAGCCATAAATTCCAAACGGAGATTAGCAATGAAAGGCTACATACTAGGTACATATCTAGATACTTGTATACCATAATTATTTGCGGTAGTTGTATTGATGCTCATTCGATTGAGTGAGGAGTACTCGCCACTGGCAATTGGGTCCTGGGCACTTTCAAATTCGTCCGAACTGATTCCTATTAGCCGATCTAAATCAATATAGGCAAAATCACCCCGTGCCCTACATCATGCCCATCTCCCCACAAACGTTCGCCCACCACGACGTCTTCCAAGGTCCTCAAAATGTAAATGTGCCAATTGCCACCTCAACCCGTTTAAGCAGTGGATAACAGAAATATTCGGAAATAGCAGAGGGATGGAGGGAGGAACACAATTCCAGTGGAAGAGAAACAATCATACCATAAGTGTTAAATAGCAGATAAATGTGCTAGGAGGCTAAAATCTTCCTTCTCCCCTTCGTAACTGAAAAACGCTGCCAACTCAGCCCTATGTTGTGGCAAACCGGATATGCATGACATCCGCCGAGGAGATGCCGCTGTCGTGGTGTTTCGTCCTTTCGGAGTGCGCAAAAGTCTGTCGAACATTAATGCGTTGAGCGAGGATGGGATTGGTGGGGTTTTGGCGGGACTGAAGGAATTGTGAGTTGTGACGGCTCACTGTGGTTGGTAGGCTTTGCCGTTTGGGTTTGTAGGCAGGTGGTAGGTGGCGCTCGGGGAAGAAGTATGTGGCAAACGGATGATGGTTGTTGGAGGAAGATAGTGAGGAGAGGATTTGGCAAGGGTGGAAGGAGGTTGGAGCGAGGAAGTTTGACCCTGGGGCGAAAGGGGGAAAGCTGGCGGAGGAGAAGGATGTTGTTTGGAGATGAAGTAGAAGACATGGGGGGATCGGGAAAAGCTTTTAGGTTTTGATGTATTTTGGGGAGAGGATTGGGTTGACATCTTGGTTTAGCATAGAATACGGTACCTGAAATGGACAAAGTTTTATAAAATAAGAAAAGAAAAAAACCCCCCCGTGGAAGCTGTACTTGGTTGGTCCAAATTGTGTGTGTGTAACGCTAAGTCTAACAAATCTGGTGAGAAAGCACAGTGAATAGCCGTACAAATCCGGGATCCCGCTACGTACCCAGGGCTCATCCAAGGATACAGATCGTCTTAGCATGCACCATTCACCAAAAGAAGGAGATTACAACAATTGAATCCTCTCCAGAGAAGAAACCTCACAGCGCGCTCTGGAGACCAAGCTGAGCATGAATTGGGAAAATAGACCAGCGCACATGGAGTGCTGCCTTCTGAAATCACAGACCGTGCAGTTAATCCACCGCAAAAACCATCCATGTAAGGGGTTTTCTGGGTTTGTGTGAAGCCAGCATATGCGCTCTTACAGTTTTAAAACAAATTGATTCACTAGATGTTGGGTTTTTGTATCACACCCCTCCTCAAATTCAGACTTCCGATGCCATATCTCGCTTCTTCAACCTGCAGTGTATGAATTATGGGTGAGGTGTTCCTCCGGGTATGACGAACTGGGGCTAGATCTTAGATCTTCCCTGACATGCAAGCGAGCTTCCATGATCCCGGAGACCTATCGCAGTGCGCAGTAGCATGTGATGCATGGGACCATCTCAAACTCCGGCAATTTTCCTGGCAGCAGACAAGTGACGGACAACTCCCAGATTCTGCACATACTCGAGTACTCTCTGCTCCCGATTTCGCCGAAAACTTCTACTGGCGAGGGAAGCTGCATGAGAGCCCTAATCAACCACACTCGCATATCCTAATCGCGTTACTCGAGTACGCTTGTAAGAGAATCTCATAACATCTTCGACCATGCTGACCAACAAGCTACCCGAGGGAAACTTTTTAAAGTGAGAAATTCTACTCCCGGTACAGTACTTGAATGCATACCAATAACCCCAGCGAACCAACCATGACATTAGAGTGACGGCGCCCCGCTCAAGAATGAAAGTTGGATGTTAGAAGTTGGAACTCTTAGCGAATATTTGAGAGGGAAGAAAACTTTTCCACAGCAAGAAGTTTGTGTCATTGCGCATTCGTTGCTCTTTTCAAGCGTTGCCTCGGGCATGGCTGCCAAGGCTTAGGACCTCTGACTTCTAACTTTGATTTATGCATGGGGGCGCCGTCACTCTATTGTGCCCTTCCAGTAGCATACATAATCAACTGTGCAAGACTAAATCCTAGGTGGTTCCGGCGGTACCCCCCCCCCCAAAAAAAAAAAAAAAAAAAAAAAACAATTGATGCCTGATAGAGATATCGCTGATAGAAAGCCCATCGTTGTCATTAAAACCCAATTTTCTTTTCTAGCACCACCCCCTAGGGCGGTCGCCACATGCCTCAACCAATTCTCCCAATACCCGTCTACCGGCGGTAGTATCGATACTCTTTTGCAAGAGTCGTCCAATCTCACCAACTTGCGAACCCCTGGCATTAAGGAATCCCTTCCTATTGGCTCTAGTCACGACAAATCCACACCCCAACCAACGCACAATACCCAGCAGGGGTAGGAGCCGCAGAGATGGCACCATAGCGAGCACAACACGATACTTTGCATGACGGTTTAAGTTTACTATTACACACAACCTGTGCCACCTTAGTCCTTTGTTGTTGCAAAATTTCGACACAAGATAGCCTTATTAAGCACAACTATCTGTTTCGTTTTGGTTGGATAATTCTTGGACTTCGAATTTCATAAACCCCAATCTCTAGACGTTCAAACAGGCCTTCACTTCAAGCACAGATACCGTAAAAACTCAAATAGAAGATAAATGTGCTAGGACGTTGGAGTTGCCTCTCCTAGTAAGGCGCCTCGTATATTCCTTTTGTTATGTCTCGACGGGGGGGTGAGTTTGCGGTGTTTTCCCCTCGCGTAGCTGAGAAGGGAAATTCCAACGTCCTAGCACATTTCTCTTCTATTTGAGTTTTTACGGTAGTTGAACCACCACACTTAAGATCTCCGTAAATGCGTTCAATTTAATGGCGGGCCAGAACAACCTATTGCCAATTAGGCAAAGTGTTTTGGAGTAGGTGTGCCGCCCGAAAACACAAGCGTTGTCTCGAGGATGGGGGAAAAAAGGTTTAGCCGGTCGGTTGCACTCCCGGGAGTCTTAGCTCAGTACCCACGGGCCCGGGAACTCCTAGCATATAGTCCCAGAAAGCCCCCCGGGACCGGAGATCTCGAAGCTCGCTGCAGCTCGCGTTCCCTGTCGTCCCGTCCATCACCCCGAACTTCCTGACCGCGCCCTCATTGTCACATAAGGAGATATCGGTGGCAACTATCTCAAGCGACAATGGCAGCGACACCTCAACCAATGCCTCCGACAGTGGAATTACCTACGAAGAGTGATGGAAGGATAGTATAAGTAGGATTGTTCCGGGTTTTCTGACTTCTCTCTAATTATGGTTTTTCACTATCTTTCATATTGGCTACTATCTCAATGTATTGGTTTGGCTTTGGAAAATTGGTCACTCTCCAGTGATTTATAGAGCGGGTTTTGAAAATATAGGTTCGGGGAGGAGCTAACTTAGGCTGATTTTTTTAAGTTTTCGTGGAGCTAGCACAACTAGGCGTGAGGCTAGCCGTAACAATATCTTAAAATCACCCTCTCAATCGGGACGCAAAGCTGCATATCACAACTAGATTATAAGGTAATTAACCGGCGAATAAGTAACTTTGAATTAAATAGTGTTGATTTGTTGTACCTAGAACTATGAGATGGGCAATATTCTCCAGAAGCAGGGGCTGCCGTTCGTGGAGGGTAAGGAGCAAGGGGCACAGGGGGCGGCTTTTTCTCATGCGCATATTAAGGGAGTGGCCCAGGGTTTAACCTAAGGAGGTGGAAATGATAGAGAAAGTGGGGGAGGTAGTGCTTCCTTCCTGAAGTGGCGCTGGGGTGACTGTGTGGGAGAGTGGGGGGCGGTGGATATTGAGAGAGGGGTGCCCATTGGAGAGGCCGGATCACTTCCCTCATGATAACCACCACCGTGCTCTTTCTCCTCTTATATAACCTCACTTCCCCTCTCATCTCTTCTCTCCATCCTACTTTTTTTCCTTCTCTCTCGACTCCCACTTCCTCCTCCAACTCCGATATTATCCTTGTCCGCCCTTTATGCCAGATATGATCAATTCCAGGTATGTGCCGTCACGATTCTTCTTGATGTGCCAAGGCCACGCCGTCGATCACATGACTAAGGGTCGGTGATCTGCAACAGTCCTCTCTTTGTTCAAGTGCCTGCCTGCGGTCACGAGTGGCGGGTTCGAGTTGGAGTAGTATAGGGAGTGGGAGGTGGGTGTTCAGGTGGGGCTTAGGGAGGAACCCCAAGGGGATATACCCGTTTCGTTTAGGGAGGTGGTTTGAGAGTGAAAATTTTGTTTATTTCGTAAATATTATTTGTATTTCAAGGAGTGAAGGAAAGGATGGAACCAAAGAAGGAATACATGAAATCATGTGTGGTCACTCGACTCTTTCTACCTTATCCCATAACTGAAGGTAAAGCTATCATAGACAACCTCACCTCACCACCCTCGGATAAACTGGGAGCAATTCCATCGTAGAAGCGCAATACAACGTGAACTACATTTCGCTAAAGACTAAGGAAAACAGACGCTTAAAAATGTCAAAAAGTTGATCACACTAGTAAAGCTAGCCCAAAGAAGAACATAATCCCGATCGGCTGCCAACCTTAAAACAACGAACAAGCTAGTGAAAGAGAGCGACTCCCCCCGCCAGCAGCACCCTCCCACAGCTAATGGCTAGCCCAACTTAGCTATCCCATAAACTCACGATATTTCGCCAAAATACCAAGTCAAACTAATCGAAAAAACAAACCAAACAAAAAAAACAAACAAACAAACACAACCCCACAAAAAAAAGAGTGAAAGTAATAGTCTGCGAGAGCTATCAAAAGTCAAAGAATTCGCCACTGAAAATAAGCTAGCCGAGTGAAATCCTTCCCCACAGCACACTACATAATGCATAAAGAATGAGACCAGTACAGGACACACAGTTGAGATGGCAATGTTAGTTAAAGTGTAATGCCGGATGGTGGAGTTGGGGAAAGCTCCTGGATTGCTACTGCACCGCAGGGGCAGAGTGGCCTCTTCTTTCCTCCTAATGAACTACGTACTGTATAAATTGTTACAACAAGCCTGGCGGGGAAGAAAAATGGCGGCCCAAATGCCTAACAGCAGGTCATTGTCCACTGCTAGTTCGGCGACGGCTTCGTGTTCTCTTGCTCCGATGTCGTCCGTCCCCGCTCTGCCTTCTCGTACTATCCTCCCTGTCCCTCTCCCGGGCTGTTCGGGGGTTTCGTCTAGGGACTCCCCAGCGCTCTTGCCACAACCCTACCAGAAGCCTTCCCACACTCCTCCACAAACCCCTCCCAGGCTTCCGTGGAGGCTCTGCCGGAGGCTTTCCGGCAGGTTTGCCCGCACGCTTCGGTCGCCGAATCCTCTCTTGCTTTTTTAGAATATTCGCAATGTCTCCTCTCCCAAGCTTCCCCCCCAATCCCGAGGCTGTCAACTGGGCACTGTTTTTGATGGTTATATCGGCACCCTTCTCGATTAGAAACTCGACTATCTCCTGGTGATCGAATTGAACAGCGAGGTGAAGCGGGGTGTTTCCGGAGTCGTTTACCTTGTTGATTTCCTCCCTGTATTTATTATCCTCGGTAAACCTTTCCATCAGGCCCTTCATCATCGATAAGCGGCCAAAAATAGTAGCTTGGTGGAGTGGCGTGTTGCCGTCTTCATCCGGATTCGTGAGGATCCATGGTCCGCCCTTGGAAACCAGGACCTTGTATGCTCCAGACATAAACTTGGCTGCTAAGTGTAGTGGTGACTGCATGCTGTTCGTTTCCTCTTTAAAACGCAAGAGGGCCTCTTCAACCAGGGGTATGAGGCCCAGACATACAGCGATGTGCAGTGGTGTCTGCTCCCCTGCCAAATCCTCCATTCTAGGATCTCCGCAGAGCACAATCCAGGGCTTTCGTATTGTGTCGCCGGTTTCGAAGAAAGGATACTGGAACCAGTTATGAGTTTTCTCGTCATAGAATTTATCCTCAGGCTTTGAAATCTCGATGCTCCGACGGGCGTGAACGAACCACGATTCTGCTGCATATCGGAGATATTTCTTAGCTGCAGCTTCTTGTGCACGTTTTGGAGCAAGTTCCCTTCCAATCTCCCCCGGCTCCTCTTCCTGGCTCTCTCGCTTTGAATTTGAGTCTCCGGGTTTATCATTATGTCCACTGACACCTCCCTCTTGGGCTTCCCCTAGATCATCAAAGGCAGCGTGAAGGTATTTGAAGCACTCCCAGGAAATTGCGAAATCTAGTCCACGTTTTGAAAATTTTGGGAGGCCGTCGTCACGCTCTTCGTCAAAAAGGTATTCGATTGCCGTGTGATGGACCATGGATACAGTCCCGGTGACACTCCGGAGGAATCCCTGACATGACTGAACTGACTTCTCGATTTCCTTCTCTGTTGGTTGACTTCCGGTACTTCCTCCCCCGTGGGGCGACCGCTGTTTGCTTTTCGCTTTTCCCTCCATGTACACGAGGAAATGGCTCAATTCGTCAAATGTGAGTGGGCGCACAGCAAGCGCCACACACCGCATCATGTCCAGAACTTTTTTCGATCCCCTTCTCTCGTTGATACGGCGCAGCATTTTTTGGTATACTCCTTCCAGCTCTGATGGAGATTCCTCGAGAAAGGCGTCAAAATCAGGCTCCGAACAGTGGCTGGCTAGATTTTTAATCGCCAACGACGCCCAAAGAAAAATTCCTTCTGCCTTAGCTAAAAGGGTTTCCCCTACTCTCTCCTTCTGACCCTCACCCCACTTCAACCTATTTACTTTCTGCCTGATAAATGTTTCCACATCCCCTTTTACAAAATCGTTCCCATCAAGGTTGATTTTCATATGTTGAGAAAGATTATTCGAAACGACGGGCACAATACGACTGGAGAGGAATATTTTGACCTTGGGGATGTTCGCAAGCCCCAAAACCCTTTCGATCAAGTCATTACATAAGGTCGCCTCGAGCCCATCTATACCGTCGATGAGAATGCATATGGAATCTGTGTGGCATTTCTTGATCGCTTCCCTTAAAACATTCCATAGAGAACTTAGTTTCGTGAAAAATCTACCCCCTTGCTTTTTGAGCTCAGCCCTACAGCCATCGAAAAGCCTCCCATCCTGCCGCAGAATGCCATATAATAAGTCACTGGCTACCTTGGCAATTCTGAATTGTTGTGTCTGGGAATTATCAATCGACATCTCCCCGGTAGGAAGTTCGGGCGTGACGAAGTGGGAAAGCAATTTAATCCCTCCCGGATCGCGATTGGGACCTTTGAGAAGTTCGGCGGCAATACCCCTAGCTAACATAGTCTTTCCTGTCCCAGGGCCACCGCAAAGCCAAAGAACCTTGGATTGACTGTTTCCCCGCCACTTCTTATATTCAACGCTGTCGAAAATCCATTTCCCAGTGTCAGCCTCTGGCTGGTTGTACTCATCGTGGAGGTAGTCTAGGTCAATTTCCGGTGGTGATACCCCCCAGCCGTCCCTCGCGATCAGCTCTTCAAAGGTCGCTTCACAAATTCTTAGCCATAAGTTTCAAATGAAGATTGGCAATGAAAAGCTACATACCAGGGATATCTTTAGGAACTTGTATACCATTAACATTGAGTGTGGTGCTTCGATATATGTTGTAGCTGCCGCTATTTCCCCAGAAGTTCCCGGAACTATTGCTTTGGATGGCCCCGGAATTTTCGCCCCGGACGGATTCCATACTAATGTCCCATTAGCCCATCTAGACCCATATAGAAAACCCACTGAGTGTTATACCTCATGTTCACCTTCCTACGAGCGTTTTCTTACCCAGAGGTTCCTTTGATGTCCTTGAAATCAGATGTGAGAGTTGTTGCTTCAGCTCGTTTAGGTAGTAGATAATGGGTTCGAATATGGTGGGGGGAAGAACCCAATTCCCAGAGAAGGGGCAGAAGCAACCATATTAATACAGTGAGTACCCACAAGAAATGGTAAATGTGCTAGGGCGCTGGAACTCCCTTTCGTAACCAAAGGAGGAGAAAGCGCCACTAACCTTGCCACCCGTTTGGGTGAAAATAAAAAGAATATCCACAACTCCCTTCTAAGAGACTGCCATTACGTTACACCGTACGACCCCCCTAAAGCACTTATCTTTTATCCAAATATTTACCTGTCACAGCGACCTTGGTGGGAAAAGCACAGTGAGGCGGTCACCTTACAAACCCAAATCTCCCGCTCTACACCAGGGACACAGGAAAAGATACAGATGGTCTGAAGCATGCAACATTGTCCAAATGGAGCAGGAGATTACAGCAGTTGAACCCCCTCAAAGGAGCAACCTTCACAGCGCGTCCTGGAGCAAGCTGAGCATCAACTGGAGAAAATATGCCAGGGTAAATTCAGTACTGCTCTCTGAAATCACAGACCATGCAGCTGATCTACCGAAAAAACCACCCATGTAAGGCTTTCGGAGTTTGTATGACGGTATATGTGCTCGTACATCTGTTTTAAAACAAATTAATTGACCAGATGTCGGGTTTTTGTATCACATTCCTCCTCAAATTCGGCCCCCCGATGCCATATCTCGCTTCTTTAGCCTGCAAGGTAAGGATCACGGATGAGGCGTTCTTCCGGGTATGACGAAGTGGGGCCTAATCCCTGTCTGGCAGATCTCCCTCCCCCCAAATGCAGGGCATCCCAGGCTACCCGATACCCCCCTCACCCGGACCGCTAAACTTAAATAAGAAACCTTCAAGTCGCTTACTTGGATGAACCATGGATACTGCGCTTAACACCGCTCGTTTACCCATACAAAACCTACCAATCAGCACCCCTCCGGATGGCTTTGGGAGGCCTTCTGCGAGCGAGCTTCTATGACCCACCTGGTATATGGCCGTGCGCAGTAGCACGTGCTGCTTGGCACCATCTCAACTATCGGCACTTTTCTAAAAGGCAGGTAAGTGACAAGGAGACGACTCTTAGATTCTGCAAACACGCTCTGCTTCCTATTTCGCTGAAAACTTCTACCCCCGATAGAAGCTGCATGGGAGACTTAATCAACCATACTCGTATATCCTAATCACATTATTCTTGTAAGGAAATCTCATAACAACCTCGATCAAGCTGACCAACAGCCATCCCAGGAAAATTTTCCAAAGTGAGAAATTCTATTCCCCGTACCGTACTTGAATACTAGTACTACCTCGCTTTATTAAGAAAAAAAGCTATGTATACAAGGCAATAAATCGGGAGAGGGGCAACAGCTTCCTTCCCAAGATAAAAGAAGCAATTATTATTATTTTTTCTATTCTTACTTTTATAGATTATTACTTATTTATTTATTTTTTACTTTTTTATATATATTTATTTATTTTTATTTATTTCATATTATTTCTTTCTTTGCCAACCCCTCCCATTTGCTTCTGCTACCCGCCGATCGCCAACCTTCAAGGTCTAGAGTCGGATTCTACCTCCTCGTAGCAGGATTGTTAAACCCCACGGCCCTATTGATGAGGGCTAAGTTCTTCAATCTCCCAGTCCCCATAGGGCAGGATTTTTAAATTCTCCTGCCCTACATGACGGATCGTTCAATAATAACTGATTGTCAGCATGGATTGAACTCCTGGGCTCCCGCTAATTGCGACAGGAGTGTTAACCACTGCGCCAGCTGGGTATTTCATGAAATGTCAACTTGGGAACTGGTATTTATCCTACCGGAAGCCCGATTTTGGGATTTTAATGGGCGGGTAGTGCGCACCGCCCCCGGAAAGGCCACCACATGCCTTCACCAATTCTCCTCAATACCCATCTTGTATCGAGAGTCTTTGAGAAGACCCCCCCCCCCCACACCAACTAAAAAGGGGGTTTTTGAAGCTGGAAGGTTTGGTGGAAGTTTTGTACTAGTACACACATCAAAGCTTTCCAAGCCAAAAAAAACTTGCACAAACATTTCTCAATTCCATAGCTAAATCTCTCCACTGAGCCACCGGTAGTGCAGTAGCTTATTCCCGACTTACCGGTAGTGTTGAACGCGAACTCCTAGCATTAAGGAATCCTTTCGTATTGACTCCAGTTAGGACAAATTCACACCCCAACCAATACACAATACCCAGCAAGGGTGAAAATCGCAGGGATTATACTATAGCTAGCACAGCATGACAGTTCCCATCAGGATTTCAGCTTTCAGCTGCACACAACACGTGCCACCTTACGCATTTGTTGTTGCCAAATTTCGACCAACAATAGTTTTATTAAGGGCAACTAAAAAATATCTACGAGGTCCTATCTCCTTCGCTTCTTGTTGGGTAATTTCTAGACTTCGAATCTCGTGAACCCCAATCTCTAGACATTCAAACACGCCTTGGCTTCAAACACTGATAGCTAAACCACCACACTTAAGATCTTCTGTAAATACGTTCAATTTATCACTCCCGAGAGGTTTATAGAGAGGGTTTTGAAAATATAGATTCGGGGAGGAGCTAAGCTGGTCTCAAGCCTCCTTGGAGTTAGCACAACTAGGAGTGAGGCTAACCTTAACAATATATCTTAAAACTGTCCTCCTGGTCGAGAGAAAGAGCTGCATCTCACTACCAGACGAGAAAATAATTAATTGGCGAATACGTAACTTTGAATTAAACAGTTTTGCTGTTCTTCCCGAGAGGCCCTAAAACTGAAGATTTCCTCTCAATAATGCTAAAATTGAACACCTGCCCAGGCTCGGATGGGGAGTTTGGCATGCGCGACCAAATAATCGTCTTTCCAGCCGCAGGGCACGAAACCGCCACGTTGATAACCATGGCCATACAATCCCTATCCCAGCCAGGCAATGGACACATCCAATCCCGCCCCTAAATCCATGCAGCGTTCCCCTCCGGCCGCCGAATGCCATCATATGAGCAGTCAAGCTCGAAATATCTCTCCCAGGACACATCCGAGATTCCTCGCCTGACCTTCCAGTTTGTGTGGTATTGCTCGTCGTTACTGAGGATACAAGTCTGAACGGGGCGTTGGTGCCGAAGGGCACCACCGGCATCCTTTTATTGATCGAAACTGGTGTCTGTCTCTAAGCGCACTTGGAAGCTCTTATGTCGGCGGAGGATATCATGATATCTACTCTATCCTCCCACCCACGGGGAAATATACATCCTTCAGTACATAAATCAGAAAACCTTCCGAGTTCACTCTTTCTTCCTCATCCTCACTTCCCTCACGATAATCACCACCATGCTCCTTCCCCTCCTATATAACCTCACCTAGTCTCTTCTCCTCCATTCCTCACTCTTCTCTTCTCTCCTCTTCTCTTCCGTCCATCCTGCTTTTATTCCCTCTCTCCCGACTCCCACTTCCTTCTCCAACGGTCTAACCCCGATGCCACCCTTGTCCGTCCCTTACGCCAGAGATAATAAATTCCAGATATGTACCGTCACTATTCTTCTTGATGCACCAAGGCCATGCTGTTGATCACACTACTATGGGCGGGTGATTCGCAATAGTCCCCTCCCTGTTTATAAAAAACCAGGAGCGTGTTACTGTAGGCGCCGACGCTGAAGAGTCCAGGCTAAGAGGTGGGCAGGTGGAGAACTTGGGGCGGCAGTTCTCGAGAGCAATTATGGGTTTCTGTCATCCCTAGCGGGGCCTAGGGGTATATTGAGAATGAGTTTGCTGGGGTGGAGTTCAAGTGTCTTCCAGGGGTCACTATTGTGGTTCCAGTTTGAGCAGGATGGTAAGAGGAACGTGGCTATTAAGGCGGGTCTTTGAGAGGAACCCCAGGGGGTATACCCGCTTAGATTTGGGAGGCGGTCTGAGAGCGAATTTTTAGTTAATTTCGTGAATGTTGTTTGTTATCAAGGGGTGAAGGAAGGAAGGGTGAAACTATAGAAGGAATGCATGGAATCATGTGCGATCACTCGACTACTTCTTCCATATTCAATCAGTGGTGGTAAAGCTATCATATACAACCTCACCTCACTACACTCGGATAAACTGGGAGCAATTCTATCGCATAAACGAAATACAACTAGAACAGCATTTCGCTAAAGACTGGGGAAATAAAACTAAGGTTTAAAGCTGTCAAAAAATTGATCAAGCGAGTAAAACTTGCCCAAGGAGGAACATGATAATGATAGACTGCCAGCAACCAACTGAAAGAGAAAAAACCACGCAAACAGCCCCCCAAAAAAAGAGCCAAAGTAATGGTCCCCGAGATCCACCACCCCCGAGAGTCTAATAATTCGCTACCCAAAATAACCTAACCAAGTGAAACCCCTTCCCAGAACCACAATACATAATTCATAATGAATGAGATCAACGCAGGACACACGGTTGGGAGGCTAGCATTAGTTAAAGAAGTGTAAGGACAGATGGTCGAGTTGGGAAAGGCCCCCGGGTTCCTTTTCCACAAGTAGGGCACAATAGCCTCTTCCTACCTCCTGATGAATTACGTAGGACTGTTACAAAAAGCCAGATAGGGAAGAAAAAGACCGCACAAATGCATAACAGCAGATTACACGCCAGGAATGGTTCGTTGGTGGCTGCTTGTTCTCTGGCGCCCATGTCCCTGGTCTCGGCTCCGATTTCTTCTACCGCCCTCTCTGCTATCACTCTCCCGGACCTTTCCCGGGTTGTTTCTAGGGTCTCCCCAGCACTCTTTCCACATCCTCCCCGACAATTTGAGCAGTGTCCTTCCCCGAGCCCTCCACCAACTCCTCTCGGTTCCCCTTGCTAGCTCCCCCACAGACCTCACAGGCTCCTGCACAGGCTCCTGCACACTCTCTTCCACTGATTCCTCCACACTCTCTTCCACTGATTCCTCCACACTCTCTTCCACTGATTCCTCCACAGGCTTCCCCACGGGCTCCTGCTGCTGAATCTTCCCATGCTCTTTTAGAATACCCAAACTGTCTGCCCTCCCTAGCTCTGCCCCCAATTGTGATGCTGTCGCCAGAGCATTATTCTTGATGGTCGGATCCGCACCATTCTCGACTAGATGCCTTACTATTTCTGGGTAGTCGAATTGAACGGCGAGGTGAAGCGGGGTGTTGCCGTAATTGTTCTTCCTGTTGATTTCCTTACTATATGCAGTATGCTCTGTGAACGTTTCCACCAGGCCCTTCAGCATGGATGAGTGGCCGAAAATAATAGCTTGGTGGAGTGGTGTGTTGCCATCTTTATCCGGATTAGTGAGGATCCATCGTCCGCCCTTGGCAATCAGGATCTTATATGCCCCAGATATGAACTTGGCTGCTAAGTGTAGTGGTGACTGCATGCCGTTCGCTCCCTCTTTAAAACGCAAGAAGGCCTCTTCAACCAGGGGTGTGAGCCCCAGGCATACAGCGATGTGTAGCGGTGTCTGTTCGCCCACCAAAACTTCCATTCTGGCATCTCCGCAGAGCACAATCCAGAGCTTTCGTATTGTGTCGCCGGTTTCGAAGAACGGATACTTCAACCAGTCATGAGTTTCCTCATCATAGAATCTGTCCCCAGGGTTTGAAATCTCGATGCTCCGACGGGCATGAATGAACCACGATTCTGCTGCATATTGGAGATATTTATGCTTAGACGCAGCTTCCTGTGCGTGTTTCCGAACAAGGTCCAATTCAGTCTCTCCTGGCTCCTCTTCCCGGCGCTCGGGCTTTGAACTTGAGTCTTCGGGTTTATCGTTAGGCTCCCTGACATCCTCGTTTCGGGCTTCCCCTACATTATCAAAGGCAGCGTGAAGGTATTGGAAGCACTCCCAGGAAGTTGTGAAATCTAACCCACTTTTTGGAAATACTGGGAGGCCGTCATCTCGCTTTTCGTTAAAAAGGTATTCGATTGCTGTATGATGGACAATGAGTACTGTCCCGGCATCACTCCTGAGGAATCCCTGGCAGGACTGAATAGACTTCTCGATTCCCTTCTCTGTTGGTTGACTTTCGGTACTTGCTCCTCCGTGAGAGGGCCGCTGTTTGCCTTTTGGTTTTCCCTCTAGGCGCATTAGGATATGGCCTAATTCGCCAAATTTGAGTGGGCGCACGGCAAGCGCCACACACCGGATCATGATCAGAACTTTTCTCCATCCAGCTCCCTCTTTGATGCGGCCCAACATTTTCTGATACACTACTTCAAGTTTTGGCTGAGGTTCCTCTAGAAGGGTGTCAAAATCAGGGCCTGAACAGTGGCAGGCTAGATTTTCAATCGCCAACGATGCCCAGAGGAAAATTCCTTCTGCCTTCTCCAAAAGGGTTTTCCTTACTCTCTCCTTCAAACCGTCATCCCACTTCTCCAATGCATTTACTCTTTGCTCAATAAAAATTTTCACATCCCCTCTTACCAAACCGTTCCCATCAAGGTTGATTTCCATATCTCGAGAAAAATTATTCGAAACTTCGGGCACAATACGACTGGAGAGGAATATTTTGACCTTGGGTATTTTCGCAAGCTCCAAAATTCTTGTGATCAAGTCCTTACATAAGGTCGGCTTGAGCCCATCTATGCCGTCGATGAGAATGCATATGGGATCGGTGTGGCAGTCCTCAATCGCTTTTCCCAGAACACTCCACACAGAACTTGGGTTGGCGAAAAATCTACCCCCTTGCTTTCCGAGCTCAGCCCTACAGCCATCGAAAAGGCTCCCATCCTGCTGCAGAATACCATACAATAAGTCGCTAGCTACCTTAGCAAGTTTAAGCTGTCGTGCTTGGGGATTATCGGTAGATATCTCCTCGGTAGGAAGTTCGGGAGAGACGAAGTGGAAAACCAATTTGACCCCTTCCGGATGACTACTGGGCCCTTTGAGAAGTTCGGCGGCAATACTCTTGGCTAACATAGTCTTTCCTGTTCCAGGGCCACCACAAAGCCAAAGAAGCCTAGATTCACTGCTCTCCCGCCACTTCTTATATTCAACGCTTTCGAAAATCCATTTCCCGGTGTCAGCCTCTGGAAGGTTGTGCTTGTCGCGGAGGTGGTATAGGTCAATTTCCGGTGGTGATGCCCCCCAGCCGTTCTTCGCATTCAGCTCTTCAAAGGTATCTGCACAAATTCTTAGCCACAAGTTTCGAAACGAAGATTGGCAATGAAAAACTACATACCAGGGACATGTTTAGGTACTTGTATACCGTAATTATTTACGGTGCTTCCATATATATTGTTGCTACCGTGATTATCCGAGTAGTCTCCAGAGACATCTTTGACGGTCAGGTAACTTTGGACAACAGGCGGGTCGCTCTGGGTGGCTGTGTGGCCGTGGCTCTCCTGAGTTAAGGCACTAGTCTCCTATTAGCCCACCTGGACACATATAAACAAACTGTTTTGTGCTATACACTGTGCCCATCTTCCCACTTGTATTCACCCACCAAGAGGTCTGAGGTCTTCACAATTAGATGCGCGAGTAGTTGCCTTAACTTGTTCAGGGAGTAGACAATGGAAATATTCGCATATGATTGGGGGAGGAATACTATTCCCAGAGAAAAAGCGAAAGCAACTATATTAATACCCCGAGCGCCCGAAGAGGAGGTAAATGTGATAGGACATTAAATTTCCCCTTCGCAACTATTGGAGGGAAACACCTCAAACTCAGCCCTCAGTTGAGGCGAAAATAAAGGGAATATCCACAACACCCTCCCAGGAGATGCTAGCAGTATGCTACACCTGCGACCTCCTAATTAATTATCTCTGATCCAAATCTTTACGCTGTGCGACAACCTTGGTCGGTGAAACACAGCGAGACAGTTACTTTACCAACCCTAAACTCTAACTATACACCAAGGACCCAGATAGAGATACAGAGGTCCTAAAGGATGCAGTATCGCCCAAAAGGATTAAGAGAATACAACAAATCAAACGCCCCCTGAAGAACAACTTTCACAACGTTTTCTGGAAATCAAGCTGAGCGCGAACTAGTGAAAATACCCCGGCATAGGTTGGGTACTCCTCTCTGAAATAACAGACCATGCAGCCAACCTCCCACTAAGACTATGCAGATAGGGTTTGGCTGCATAGCGAGTTTGCTGAGTTTATAATATTATTATGATAAAGGTATAAAGACTCGCACAACTGTTTCAAAGCAAATTAATTCACTAGGTATTTTGTCTTGTATCACACTTCTCCTCGAATTCGGACTCCCGGTGCAATGCCCCACTTCTTCTCACCTGCAGCTCAAAGGTTATGGGTAAGGCGTTCCTCAGGGTATGACGAAGTATGTCTCAATCTCCCGTGAACCTCCCCCTACCTGCGAGCGAGTTTCCATGACCCCACCAACTTCTGGTCGTGCGCAGTAGCATGTGATGCTTGGCGCCATCTCAACCCACGGCAATTTTCGTAGGAGGGGGCCCCCACTCCCGATTTCGTCAAAAACCTATCAATCAACAATACCGTACTCGTAAATCCTAATCGTGTTATGGCTGTAAATCCCACAACAACCTTAATCAAGTTGAGTAACAGCCACCCCAGGAAAGCTTCCTAAAGTGTGAAATTTTATCCCCGATACCTGAATGCCTACCAATCACCCCCGGTTAACCAACTACTAGCTCCTACCTCCCCCTAGTAGCCTAAGTGGCCCACTGTGCAAAGCCAGATTCTACCGGTAGATGGTATAAAAAAAAGATGTGATGGCACTGCCGCTGATGGGAAGCCCAATTGTTATCATGAAAAAAAATTCTTCCCCCCGAGCACCGCCTCCTGTGAAGGCCATTACATGGCCTCACTTATTCCCCTCAACACTCATACACTACCGGGAGTCTTTGAGTAGATGCACTCAGCCCTGGAAAACCAGTTTTTCGTTTTGAGTTGATCTGTCAGTTTTGTTCGCAAAAACGCGTTACACACACCAAAGCTCCCCCACCATGCCGGGATAGACGCCCCCCAACCCCGGTGCCAAATGCCTGCGCCCAAGATGCATGGTGGTTTGTGACCGATCTACTGGTGGTATCGATGGCGGACTCTTTGAATTGAGGAATCCCTGCCTCTTGGTTCAAGACACTGCAAATATACCTCAACCAGCAGACAATATCGCTAACTTCAAACCCGTCAGCCGAATAGCCCACACTCAAGATCTTCCGTAGATGCTTTCAGTTCATCACTCCCTAGAGATTTATAGAACGAACCCCATATATATTGAGCCGAGGGGGGGCTAGCCTAATTTTAAGTTTCCATCCGGCTGGGACAATTTTCGGGGATGAGGCTAACTCCAACAAGTAATACTTCGGCGTCCCCCTTAGTAATTAGGAAGTAAAAATTTGTGCGCCACAGCTGGATTGCTCACAGAAAATAATTGGCTCCTTAATAAGGGACTTTGAATTAAGCCCAGTGCCGACTTGCGCTCGTAGTACCTACCATACGTTTTCAAACAACTAAATTACCCATAATACTAGCGCCAAGGAAAGATGTTACCGTTCAAGGCACAGGGGGAAAGTTTCCGTACAGGGTGCGGTATGTGATTGAACAGTTATTTAAAGTTAACAAGCATAACACATCCCTGTCCGTTCATGTTAACACTTGCTGCCCCTGTACGAGCCTGGCGGCAAAAGAAATGGACCCCCACCGGGTTTTCCATACAAAATGCACAATAGAACCCTGGCATTCAGAATCCCTAGGATGCTTCCCGTAACCTGGTCAGTATGTGGATCCCCATGTTAGGCTACAAGAATACTGTACTAGTACTTATCTAAAAAAAATCCCTGGATTTTTCCAATATCACGGTGCCAAGTACAGTCGAATACCGTAAAAACCGAAATAATTGGGCATGGCGCTAGGACGTCCAGAATTGCCCCTTTTGATTAGGGGGACAAAACACACCGCGAAGATTCTCCTTCAGCCCTCACCTGAGACAGCAGACCTTACCAGGAGAGGCAACTCCAACGTCCTAGCGTGATGCCCAATTATTTCGGTCTTTACGGTATCAGCGGATGAAGAAACAGGGGTATTCGGCCAGTAAAAAATCGAGTAAGGGAACAAAAAATGCCTGCTAATCCCTGTTCGTCACCCGCTGATATTCGTCAAGACCTGATGAAAGACTGTAGGCGCCTTCTAAAAATGACCATTTTTTATGGAAAACCCTGCGGGGGTCCATTCCTTTTGTCACCAAGATCGTACAACACAGGGATTATATCGCCGGCTAACCTAAAGTAACCGTGCAGATATCTTCCCTTTTTCTTTTTCTTTAAAAAACCTTATTCTACTCGGGCTTTCTATGTGACAACTCCTTATCTGCCCAAACCATAGCGGGGGCCATTTGTACGGGAGCAGGGGTGGATATTCCCAGAGGGTTCATTCATAAATTTAATAGCGAGGGTTCCCTTATCAGCGGTCTATTATGGCGGGGTGCGAATTAGTCTCCCTTTGTAGTCCACGCACACTGGAGTCCGCCTTCAGGACACCAAAATCCCCCCCCCCCCACACACCCCTATCAAACAACAACTGTATAATTTGCTATTATTTCACTTATTCCTCCTATATAATGATCCCAATTTATGTAGGGATTCCACTCTAGAGATATGGTTCTTGCTATATATAATAACACTTAAAGCCGAGGTGAAATTAGAGTGGGCGCACGGGTTGGCGCCCCCGGGAAAATTGTTTCTAGGGTAAGTATTGTAACATGCGAAATATATTGCCTAGAGTAGTCGGGTCCAATGCAATATTATGGCCGGTACACTGACTCTGAGAGGCGCTGAGTGCTGATTCCAAGATGCTAACACCATACATATGCCCGAGCAACCGCATTGCTAACCCATGGGGCGCAAAAAAATAGGCCGCCATGTCGTGATACATCCTCTCCAAAGAGTTGACGGTTATTTCCTAGTCAAGATCGCCTTCCGTACTGGTATCTTATCCTTAAGCTCTTGCACCAATATCTCCGTTTTTTTCAGTGCAAAATCTAAAACAGATCAAGGGTTGGCAGAGATATCCATAA
>Ga0307509_10002805_pt1 | contig 27591 bp, 34 predicted proteins | sample 10_EM_MG_FD_202245 | JGI IMG/M metagenome (GOLD analysis project Ga0307509, IMG submission 202245) | Populus trichocarpa ectomycorrhiza microbial communities from riparian zone in the Pacific Northwest, United States - 10_EM | ecosystem: Host-associated > Plants > Roots > Unclassified | place... | reverse complement strand
CGAGAGACTCCTTGGGACGGAGTCCATAACGGAGAAATCAGGGGGGACGGCAAGTACCATGTGTAACAAGCGCCCCGGACTGGACTGGGTTTTTCCGGACGTGTGCAAGCGCAAATGAGCCGAACAACGGCCAAGATGGGTATAGTGGAAGAACCAAAAAAAAACAGGTGTCAGTGGTGCAACGCACCTTTCCTAGTAGAGTATGCTAGGAGACTCGGGCAACGGCGGCGGATTAATGACGCCAGGAGTATATTTTGGGACGCGTGAAAGCCCCATGGGCCTTTAGAAAAGGGCGGAAAAATGAGAGGCATGGGGGGTATAGGGGGAGATGGTATTACCAGGTGATACAGGGAGATATGTATGTAATACATGAGGGAGAATATTTTTTGCTGATGCACGTGCCTTGGGATTCTTGTTCCTTCTGCGCTGCCAGCAGCGTCCTATATATACAGAAAACTCTCATCCAAGAAACTCTCTTCCATCACCGTCTCCTGCCTTCCAAACCACACCCTCAACTTTGCAACAGATTTCCTCCTTCAATCCCTTTGCCCGTTTCAACTACTTACAGACTTTTCCTAAATTCTCAATCCCAAACTTTCCTGATACCTGTGCCTGTTTCCCTATCATCAATGTGTGACACTCGTGCGTTGAATCCTCTAGCTAACACTAGTTCCAAACCTTTAGTACCCCTAGTCTGATTCATGAATCCTCACAAAACATCTCCGCTGTATCTAACTATTCGTCCTTACATGACATCGCTTCAACTTCCATACTTCCAAACACTTTCCAAACAATAAATCTCCCTGTCCAACCATCCGGTGCTGTAGTGTGTGTCGTAGATATGAAACCTTCGGGCCAATTTTCAACAAAAACAAGAGCCAGAGGGAGAAAAAAAGAGAAAAGGGAAAGAAAAAAATAGAAGCGAAATCATTCTTAATATCCTGAATGAGCACCCTGAGCCAGCCTAGGCTTCGTTACAGGGCCCCGTTTCCGTGGAGAGGGGAAAAGGTAACATGGGTTATTCTGATTAACTGGTCGAAAGAATCATCCAAATCGGACAAGAACTGACTGAGATAGAGCTCTTTGAAGTTAGACATCTTCATAGAGCTCTATCTCACTCAGTTTTGGTCCGATTTGGACGATTCATTTTTTAATATGCAGTCAATAACCTGCTCTTGGCGCCCTGGTTGTCAGAAACGGGGCCCCGTAACGAACACTAAGCCAGCCCAAGCTATTCAGGATGGTTCTCTGAGTGTTAAGAACTTGTTGACAGGTAGTAAGAGTATTTACCACATGAAGATGAGTAGGAAATGAATCTACTAATGGTTCCAGCTCATTGGCAGTAATAGAAGCCCACTCTTCTACAATTGCAGCATGAAGAGCAGTATTGGTAGTTGGAAATGGATTCCAGTGGGGAATAAGTGGCTTGAAACAAAGCCATAGGTTTTCAATCAGGTTGCAGTTGGGGGAAGAAGGAGGCCAATCTATGAAATATCCTAGATACAGAGTGTATGAAATTGGTTTTGTGTATAAAGTGCTTGGTGTGGCCCAGGTACGTCCTGCTATAGATATACATAGTGAAGCTGAAGCTTAAATCGCTCCTGCCAGAATTGGAAAAAATACGGGACTATATGAGAAGTAAAAGATGTGGCCTTAATAGTCTTGCCCCAATGCTCCTTATCCCAGAAGATTAGTGGCCCTTTGGGACGTCCCTTCAAACATGCTCAAACCATTATTGTTTCTGGCTTTTTTAATTTTGGAACTAGACAATCTTCTATATACTTTTCTCCAGCCTGAGGTCTAACCAATACCTGGCGGCAGGAAGACAGACCCCCCACATTGAAAGCGGACTCATCACTCCAGATCACTTAAACAAAGTGAATATTATTAAACTTTCAAGCAAATGACAGCCCAGTGAGCCCACTCCCAGATGAGACTGCTGAGAGCGTATTTAGTCATTAAATTCTCTATTGGGAATCTTAAGTGACATTACTGCCTAAACAACAATAGGCAGAAGAGAAGTTGATTGTGAGATAGGGATTTACCGACAAATACTAATGAGCAAGATCTACTAAGCTCAGTGACCAAAAGCAATACTTGATTTGTATAACAGCATTTCTGCATCAGGTTTGGCGGGCTTAAATGACAACTGGAAGGATCTTAATCCAATCTCAGATGGTGGATTTAAAGAGTAAATATGGGATCACCTTTATCAGGCAGGAGTTATGCGCATGTAGGTTTCGACTACCATAGGAGCTCGAATTATGGCACCTGAAGCAAAGCTGTCTGATATTCCTTGTTGAATCCGAACTAAGCACACAGTGCCAAGTCACCTTCTTAGCATTACTTAAGACAATATAAAAACAAACCAGGGTCAAACCTGACTAGAAAATGTAGCTCCAAGGTTCTCATTGGAGGTCCAATTATACGAGTTTTTATCATATACTGTGGGCTCACTAAATGGTAAGACTCGGATACAGTATAGTAGTGTTCGTTAGGGGGCGGGGCAGGGCGGGTTTTCACTCACAAGACCCCGCCGGAACATGGGGGTAGGAGGGAATGTGTTGGGTAATCCCGGCCCTGCCCCCGTCCGGGGCCCACCCGCACTCATTCCCTGAACGGGGCCCCGCTTGTTACCACCTATTTTTAACAGGCACCTGTCTGGGGTATTGGTGGGACGGGGGCCTGAGCTGGGACAGGGTCAGAGAATACCGAAAAAGACACCCCTCCCCAGGCCGTTGAGTAGCGCGGGGAGGGGAAAAGGGCCCAGGGCCCGCGTTTTTCAGAGCCCCGTCCGCCCATAATGAACTCTACAGTGTAGTAATACGAGACAGGCAGGGAAACCTTGTACAAATCTGCGCAGGTCCAATCAGCATTATGCTAAGCCCAATCAGGCTGTTTTTCCTTACATTGCACCGAGAGAAATGCATGTGTGCGCGCAACATTTTTATGGTAACCTTCAGTTGCAAATACGATTCGCAGAACATTCACACTAGCATCTACCCCAACTAGATCAGCTACCTGGCAGAGTGGTAGAGAGCAGTTTTTTTTGACTTGCAGTGACAAAATCTATTAATCTTTTACAAAGAGGAGTGTTTAAGATTTTTGGTCTTCCTGTTTTTTTTTTGTCAGGTAGCAGGTGTCCAGCAGATCGCGAATACCTAGCAGGTGTAATGGAAATTTGAGGTACAATTAGCGTTCGTTACGGGGCCGTGTTTCTGACAACCAGGGCGCCAAGAGCAGGTTATTAACTGCAGATTAAAAAAAGTAATCGTCTAAATCGGACCAAAACTGAGTAAGATAAGGTTCTTTGAAGTTGTCTAACTTCAAAGAGCTCTATTTCTGACAGTTCTGGTCCGATTTGGATGATTCTTTCGGCCAGTTAATCTGAATAACCTATGTTACTTTGTCCCCGCTCCGCGGAAACGGGGCCCCGTAACGAAGCCTAGGTCCAATACGTTGGGATGTCTATAGCGCATAGTTCCTCAAGGCCAATATCTTTGAGTGCAAGGAACCTGTGATTGAGTGCCAGGAATCTGTGATTTTGTGCAAGGAACATGTGATTGAGCTTCGTGCTGGATTAGGTCTTTTTAGAATTCGAGACAGACAGGTGGAAGAAGTAGGGGACCTACAAGTGCTAGCAGAAGCTCGAGAAAAGGTTCTTGAACCGCTAAAGCCCACACTCATAGTGGTTGGTGGAGTGCTCGCCATTGTACTAGGATACAGTTCGTATGTCCCCGATATAGTGGATTTTTTAAACAACTTTCTTCTTTGATTTTACGATATCTTGTCTGCTTTTATCTTTTTGTTCCCTGGAGGAGGTCTTGTATTATACTTTATGAAACAGGATTTGCTGATAAGGTGTTCTGTTATGTTAGTGATTCTCAGGTCCCGATGCCCCATGTCTTAGTGTTCACTATTTTACCAGCTTTACCCATTACCCTACTGATTACTTGGCAATTCTTGTACCAAAACTGTTCAATAGGTAAATGCGGCACCATCTATTGTATGTGAATAATACTTGGCAAGTACCAGGGGGGTTGCGAGACACCCTTAGTGAGAACGTGAAGATGGGATTGGTAGAAGTTGCAGTTCTTAATCTTCTAAGCCAGGCGGGCAGTGGCACATGGACTTTCTTAATTCACGGACCATGTGTGGTTCCGACATCCTATGCACAACTTCAGTATGGAGCCCTTCTGGAATTTGCATAAACACTTTTTCCTCCCGCTGACTATGTCAAAACGCAGTCTTAACATCCATGCCGTCAGGTTCCCCATCGTTCTCAGAAACGAGGCGAAGTAGAGAGCCAAGGGAATTGAACTTCGCTACCGGAGCAAATGTTTCGGTATAATCAAGTCCTGGCTTTTGACTATAGCCCTTGGCTACCAGTGGTACTTTATATTGACCATCCTGCTTTCTTTTGAAGAGCCAGTGACAGCCAATCGTCTCTGGCCCCTTCGGTAATGCAGTAAGTACCCAGGTTTCATTTCTCACAAGAGAGTCGACCTCAGACTCCCAAGCCTCGTACTACACATTCCTGTCGTCTCTGGCCAGCACCTCATCCCGCGTTGGAGGCTCCTCGATATTGGCAACCATTGCCCTCCCCTTTGGTTTCCCTTAGTGTCTTTGTCACTCCGATCTTCTTAGTCCTGACTCACTAACTCTATCTCTTCCCGGTGCAACTATATTAGCCGGAGGTCTAATGACAATTACATCACTACCAAACTCTTCGGGGTTTGGCTCCTCTGGGCTTGGTTCAAGTGGCGCGATTGGTTCCAGGCTTCTTTCAAAAATTTGCTCCATTCATTCTTTTTCTTTCTCCTGGGGTAAACTATATTCGACCTCACTGCCTCTTTTTCTGTCTTGCCCATGGCTAACTTTCTCTCCGCCAGGCAATTCGTTAATAATTACGCTCCGTCAAGACAGGAGTCGCTTTGTTGCTGGATTGTCCAGGCAGTAAACCTTGCTCCCCGGGTCCTCATCGTAGCCGAGTAGGATATACTTGGCTAACTGTGAGTCAAGCTTTGGTCTTTTTGCTTCCGGTATCAAAGTATATGTCGTTGACCCCAATATTCTCAGGTGTTCTAGGTTCGGGCGATTCCCGGTCCAATGCTCCAAGGGAGCAATATCTTGATGTGGTGGAGATGGGAGCCTGTTATGGATATGTGGAGCCGCTGCCACGGCAAACCCCCAGAAGGTGCGATCCACCTTTGCCTCTTCGATCATACAACGTGCTGACTCCATTACGGTCCGATTCCCCTTTTCTGCCATACCATTATGACTTGGGGTATTGTTGAAATTCTTTGTATATTTCCTATGTATATTCAACACACTACCGTGTATTCTTTTACTTAGTTTGTGTTTCGGCTCCCCCTGTTCACCTCTTATATTACTACAGCTAAGATATATATTATGGTGTTTTATTGTTTATTTCAGGATAATATCTCGGGATTTAACACGTGCTTTCCAATCAGGTGTTTAGGATTTTACGGTTGTTTATGCATCTCTTATGCACCATTCTGGGTCCTGATATATCTAAAAATCGCTCCAGACCCTTTTGTTTTCATGCACATTATTTGGGATTTACTTGGTTGGATTTCAGGGTCAAACATGTTCGCACTTATGTTTCTTACATTGTGTTCCCTATATTTCTCGTGCGCATATGGATGCGCACTTTTCTATAAATAAGGTGCTACCACCCACCTGGCTTGAAAGAATTAAGAATCAGAACTCCTACCAATTCCTTCTTCACCTCCTCGCTAAGCGTGCCTTGCAACACCCCTCGTACTTGCGAAGTATTATCTAGATAGAATAGATTGTGCCGCATTCACATTTTGAACAGGTTATGAGCCCCGCGCTCTCCTTTCTCTATAAGAAATACACTCATACACTTGAACCTCCAACTGTGATCAACCACGATCGTATACCTACCTCTACCTCTATCTTAGCAACAGTTGTTGTGGGAATGGAAAATTCTTGGTATTCGGCTCTGCGCAACCCCTTTTCCTCACCTTAAAAGCACGCGTTCCCCCGTTGCAAGACTACTTCCTTTCTCCACTCAACAACCATCCTCAGTCTCTGCAGTAGTGAACACTTAGGTGCCACGTACTCTTCTACTTAATTCTGTCCTGCTTCGAGCGGGAAGGAGGCTTGCTTGAGCAGGCTTGTAGATTAGGAACGGCTATTTTGTGTTCACAAAATACTGAAAGACTCAGAGAACTGCGGAGACAGGTCCCTATCATTTTTCGAGGATTTTTCACGCATAAACATCACCAAAATGAGTGATACAGCAGCTAGCAGACAACTTCAGAACTGTGAGTCTGAAGCCCAAGAAACTGTTAGAGTGGCCTCTCGTCCCCCTACGCATTCTACCACAAGTGCTGGTGAATCCTTCTGTTGTCCTGCTCTTTCGGGTTCCAAACGACCAGCCAAATCGCCCCAAACCTCACCTCCAGCCCCGGCTAGTGTTCGTTATTGGCCCTCCGGGGCCCCAAAACTGGCCGGCCCCCGGCTCAATTCCCCGCCCCGCCCCGTTCAATGTCCGGCGGCAGTGCCTTTTGTTTTTCAACCCCTGCCCCTGCCCCTGTCCAGGCCCCCGCCGCGTTCAATGCCCCGAACAGCCTCCCGTCAATGAACTTTCTCCGCCCAGGGCCCCCTTTTTCGTATATTCCCCTCTCGAACATTGCTCCTTTGATACATGGTTGAGTAATTGTGTGAGCATATACACTTGTACCAAAAACCACATACCTCAAAGTATATACGGGGATTTATTTGCATGGAATGATTCATACAATATGAAGCGGAAGAATTCACAACACCGATTGGACGTCTGAGTTGCCTAGTCTAGTAACGTATATTGTCTCAGCAGGGCATAAACCGAATTCATAGGCCCAATTCATACACTCTATTCACCGGTTCAAATCATATGCCCAATTCATAAGCCTTATTCATCCGCTGGTGCCATATGCCCAAATCATACACCCAAGCCATACACTCAAATCAAACCCCCAATGTATACCCCCAAGCCATACGCTCAAATCATACGCCCAAACAATACACCCAAACCATACACCCAAACATACGCTCAAATGATACGCCCAAACCCAACGCCCAAATCATATGCTCAAATCATACGCCCAAACCATACGCCCAAACTATACGCGCAAGCAATACGCTCCAGCCATACGCCCAAATCATAACCACAGTTGTGCTATGGAGTTACTGTATTCAGAGTTCATATAGCGAAATCGTGAGGTTAAAGAAAGAGTGTATTTATAACAATAAGAGTTCTATAAAAGGTAATTATGCTAAGTTAGATGTGACTCGGAGGTTTCAGTTAGTCATATGATTTGTGTGAAAGTGAGAAAAGACTGCCCCGTCCCCCCCACCACATGGGGACAACACCATGGAGTAATAGAAAACAAGAAGAATGAAAGTCATAATAGTTGAAAAAATGCGTGAATTAAGAGAAAGAAAAGATAATCCCCAAATATGCTTAGGTGGTAGCGCTCCCACCAGCAGCAGCTCCTGCCCTCCCACCACAACCCCTGGAGCGCGTCGGCATCCTACCGCCACCACCGCTCCAACCACTCCCACAAGGGCCCGCAGAGCGCCTACGAGCCCCACTCCAACCACTCCAACCCCTACCACAAGTCGGCTGAACTGCCATCCGTGGGGTGCGACTACTAACCCCAGCCCGAGACGGCCCTGTTCCAGCGTGGTGTGGGGGTGTGCCTCCGACAGCCCTGCTCACCAACCTACTACTACTGCCACGACCCCTTTAGTACCCACATGCCTGGTATCATGGTCTCCCTGGGCAGCTCTCACATCACCTTCCTCGCTACCACTTCCATCTCCCATACCAGAACCCACACTCCCAACCAAATTTCCTTGTCTAACAACTCCCTCAGAACCCCCCTGATTACCAGTACCACCAGTCCAGCTAGTACTCTAAGGGGCACCATACAAGCGACGGCATACAGGTGGACGAGAGTTATCGCTGTCGTCACTGTCGCTGTCACTACCGTCATTAGCAGAGGGTGAGTGATGGGAAGAAGCTGACTGGCGACGGGGAGGGGCACAACGCCGAGGAAGTGCACCCCCAGGAGGAGGAGGAGGGGGAGCGCAGCTAGAGTTCGTTACGGGGCGGACGGGGCCACGGAAAACGCGGGCCCCCGGCCCTTTTCCCCGCCCTGCCCCGCACAATGGCCTGGGGCGGAGTGTCTTTTTCGGCATTCCCTGCCCCTGTCCCCGCTCATGCACCCGCCCTACCCATACCCCGGACGGGTCCCCGCTAAAAATGGGTGGTAACAAACGGGGGCCCATCCAGGGAATAAGTGCGGGTGGGCCCCGGGTCGAGGCGGGGCGGGGATTACCCTAAAAATACCCCCACTGGCCCAATGTAAGGGCGGGGCCTGGCGAGTGAAAACCCGCCCCGCCCCGCCCCATAACGAACACTAAGCACACACGGGAGGATGAACACCCGCAGGACGAGGAGCACCACCGGGACGAGGAGCACCACCAGGACGAGGAGCACCAGCTGGACGAGGAGCACCACCGGGACGAGGAGCACCACCAGGACGAGGAGCACCAGCGGGACGAGGAGCACCACCGGGAGGAGGGGGAGGAGGTGGACGAGGAGGAGGTGCACCCACGGCAGCACCGCCGTCCTCATTTAGATGACGTCTCATCTCTTCCCGAGTGGCACCATCTGGCTGCCCAGCCATAACGTTCATGACATCCTCAACTAATCTCAGGTCATGGACCATGAAGATAACGCGACCAGCATGTGCCGGACCCAGTGCTCCAGCTATGAACAAAGAATTAGTAAATGGGATAATTATACTAGGAGAGGAACTCAACTTACCAGTCATTGTCATGACCAGGAACTCTACCGCTGCCATTAGGAGGCATTCAACAGCTGATCTCTGCCAACGGAATTGTTGCTCGAGTGCCAAATCTGACACAATCTCCTGGCAAAGACGATTGAATGGGGCCTTGGGAATTAGTTACCCGCCATTGCGGGGTTAGTTTATATTCTGTGCCATTGCCACCCTGCCAGTTGGATACCGAGCGGGCTGCTGGACCCAACCAACAACCCTCCCAGCTCTTTTCCGACCTTGATGACGAGTTGGGGGCCCCCAATTTCCCCCACCCTTGCGGCCCATGATTCCATCATTTGCGCGACGTTTGGGAGACATTGAGCAGGATTTACTTTTTTGGTGTTTGCTTGTTTGTTGTATTGACGGACAGGTGCGTGAAGACGGAGGTTCACAGGAAAAGAGAGAAGTGTTTTTGCTCAGAAGGTAGACGCAAAATGATCTTTGGCGTGTAGGTGCCTGGAGTCAGCTTCCTTGGGTGTATGTGTATTTGTGCCTATGTGTATTTGTGCCTATGTGTATTTGTGCCTATGTGTATTTGTGCTTATGTGTATGGACCGTATACCTTCCCTGAAAGCTGAGTCGAATATTAGGGCTTGCCAAGAGGAAGAAGTGTGTTGGAGGAGAGCTGGGTAAAGAGTTATTTTATCCCAACGAAATAAAAATTGCGTATTTCATGAGGAGTGCCTTTCAAGCCCTTTCGTCATATCTGTCCGGGAGTCCCCAGGAGTTTAGGGGTCTATTGATTTATGATGTCTGGATGAGTAAATGACAGTTAAGGTTGATAGGGCATTGGTATATACATACAATTGAATTGTCCGATGGTTAAAGTCGCGTTAGACTCCCACCTCCTGTCTACCACAACACGCAATGCACCATCCCTTCCATGTAGAAATGGCTTGAAAATGTTGTACTAGACTTTGTATTTGTTCCAAGATGTTATATCTTCGGTGTTTATGTATCAAGTGTGCAATGGTAGTCACAAAATGAACCTGGAGAGTACGCCCCTCCCCTCTTCGCTCCGAACTCAAACACGCAGCTCTCCTTGCTATAATTTCCTTTCTCTGATAGTATGATGAAAGCAATTAGCAGAAGGCTTGAATCTGGGGGGTCATTCATATCATACTTAGAAGTTGATGAGCAGGGCTTTTGGTTAGGCTACCCGGGTAGAGAGGAGGGCTCGACGCGTGACTGCGGGTAAACCGTGAGGATGTTTTCAAGAGGTGAACCAACTTTTTCTTTTCGTTTTAAGAGAGGCCAAATTAACTCCTCTTCTTTCTCACCACACTCTTACCTTGTCTATCCACCCTCTCGCCATCAACACAATCCTCAGGTCGCTCTGCCCTCTGCGCTGCGATCCCGCCTCTCTTTTTCATACAGAAGCAAACGCCGCAGTTAAAACAAAAAAAATGAAAAATGAAAAGAAAAGAAACACCTGTGACTCTTGCCCCACCAACCCAGATACGCCCCTATAGTGGTACCACCCTCTCTACCCCCCTTAATGTCTCCACTACATCAGAAGGCACGCCGGCAAAAGCTCGCTGCATAGATTACTTATTGCCCGAGCCCAAATAGTAAGTTAGTCACCATCTTCACAATGGTCTTTTCTCCATTGCTCTTTTATCACCACTCAAATCATACACCGAGTTCATACGAACAAATCATACGCACATAATCATACGCACAAAGAAATCATACGCACACAATCATACGCACAAATTATATGTACTAACATTGATGAATAGAATACCTTTTTCCACGAGCAATGCCATCTGCTGATAAGTGGAGGCCGCTTCCGGCAGGCGCGTTGGGGCATTCAGTAAATCCTGAGACCATCCGCCGGAATCAGCATAGGCCGAGCCTTACCCCCTTGAAAACCGCTTTCAAAGGTGCAAGGGCGAACCGAAGCAATCGCCTAAAGCACCACCTTGGTTTTCCGCGAAGATATGATGAATACCAGGCGCTTGACGACGAGACCAAAGCCCAAGTGGATCAGGAGATGATCGTGGAGGAGAACGAGGTCCTGGAGCAGGAACGTGTGGCAATCCTGGTGGATTGGCGGCCATAACTATCCAAACCAGTTTTGCGACAATGGTTTACCACTTGTGAACCCCCCAACATCTATCGAAGTGGATTCTCCACGTAATTCGCCAGCATTACCTGTATTTGTGTCACCAAAGAGGAGGCCCGCAGCGCGAATCAAGAGTCTGCTCAGCCGCGTGGTGAAGCGACCAAGAAGCTCGTCAACTGGGTCTGCGCTGGTACCGCCTCCCGGGCCTTCGGTATCTCAGGAGGCTCCTCCCCGGCGCACCAGCCAGCTCGCGATTTGGGCGCGCAGTCATTCACTCACAATGGGTGGGGCCCCGGTATCCCCTACAGGGTCCCCTGTTGGACGCCCTGGGCCTTTGGCGAGCGCAGCTACATTTAATACAGGGAGCACAAGGGAGCCTATCTGACATCGTACCAGGTTTAGCATAGGACTAGGTAGCCTGAGGCTAAACTCCGGGCCTAATATTCCACAGTCAAGTAAGGAATTTTAAAATTTGCCTAATTAACTTGAGAGGTGCTTACTAATATTTAGTGTTGTTTAGCTCGGACAGGCCCCTCGATGCCTATCAGCGGAGAGGACAGTACTTCTGAGTACAGATTGACGGAGGAGGATATGGAAGGAGATTTGGACATGACTGTTCGAGAGGATGAGCTCGACCAAAAGGGGAGACCTTTGATTGACTAGGTGAAGCCTGTTGAGTGGCCTTTGCCAAATGCGGCGGTCTACGAAGAGTGGGAGGAGGATGAAGAGGATAAAGATGTCGATTTTATCGACCTGTATGAGTCTGGTGATGAGGGTGGCAATGGCTCAGAGGATTCCGATTAGGTCTATGGGGAAGAGGAGATTGGCGAGGACAACGAGGAGGATGTGGAGGGTAAGCAGGAGGATGTGAAGGGGGAGCAGGAGGACGTGGAGGGCTAGGAGGAGGGTGATGATGATGTCCATTTAACAGACGAAGGGGAAACCCCGGGCTCAGGTTTGGGAAGTAGTATGCGAGACTTAGGTTGCCCTGACTCTGCATATTCCTCTCGTGGTCTATACGGCGATGCGGCAGAACACCGTTTTCGTGCTAGCACTCAAGAGATTGGAGAGAGGCTGCTTGGGCGGGCTATGACACCCAAGGATTTCTTCACAAGCCCCGAAGACCAACAGGACAGCATCGAAAATATTGTCACCAAGAGAAAGTGCTTGGTTGCCGGCAATGCCCGTCTTATCATGGATCTCAAGGCAGCCGCTAGGGAAGACGCAGAAGAACAAGGAATTCACATTGAGGAGATGGATAGAATTGAGCGCGAGATGGATAGGCAGGCCCTCCTCAATATGGGTAGCCAGCACTTTCCTCACCGCGTGAAACAGGAGCTGGATGATTAACGATTTCTACTTCCATCTATTTTCTTTTCTTGTTATCTCCTAGTTGGTTTCCTGCCCTCTCAGGCCGGTACTCGCTTCCTTACTCTCCTTAATACAGTTCCCCTTACCTTGCCTTACCTGCACTCCCACTTCTGTATTTATCCCCCACAATATCTCACGTTTGGTTTCCTCCTTTACCCTTATTCTTTCTCCCATATCATAAGTCTGGGGCCTGTTTTCCTTGGGTTAGATTCTTACGCAGCACGCTCCCTCTTTTCTTGTTCTCTTCTCACTCTGGATTTCCAGAGACCGACGCTCCTTTAGAGTTTAATTTCTGTTGTTATCATACCCGGCCCCTATACGGATTCCGCTCCTTTCTTTTATGTCCTGCTTGAGTGAGTGACGTTACTCTTTGCAGTATCATGTAATAGGATAGCAGTTTAGAAGTTAGAAACACTCTCACATAACGATAAGCTTGAGCACAGATTGAGATTGTCTATTTATTCGCTTGCTTCTGGTTTCTTCGGCAAAATCCATATGCCCAAAGACATACGCCCAAAACCACGTACCCAAAGTGATGTGCCCAAAGCCATGCGCTGTAAAGCCATACACTTAAAGCATATGCTCCAACCATACGGCCAAAGCATACGCCCAAAACATATGCCCAAAGCATACGCCCAAAACATACGCCCAAAGGATACGCCCAAAACACACGCCCAAACCACACGCCCAAAACATACGCCCAAAACACACGCCCAAAGCCTACGCCCAAAGCATACGCCCAAAGCATACGCCCAAAGCATACGCCCAAAGCATACGCCCAAAGCATACGCTCAAAGCATACGCCCAAAGCATACGCCCAAAGCATACACCCAAAACACGTACTCAAAGCATACGCCCAAAGCATACGCCCAAGGCTTACACCCAAAGCATACACCGAAAATACCCGCTCAAAGCAGTTGATGTAAAGACGCTGTCTGCGAATGTTTAATTATAATTTAGGTTCAACTATGTAAGGGAATAGCCACGCATATTCCTCTAGAGAAGTTAAGCTCCGCAGCTTTCCGGATAGGCTTCTATCTCAGGATCAGAATCAGAATCCACAATGGTACAATGAACAAGACCCATGACAACTCTGCTACTTGTACTTCCACTACACATCATTTCCATTGAATGCACAGTTGCAGGGATATAAATTCCTACTCCTAGAGCATCAAGGATCCGGTTGTACTCTGTATCGTCACATTCCAAGAACCCCGAGACCTTCTCCTTCCCCTGTAGCTCTCCATTCTCAGACTTGTTCTCATGTACCTTGGTTCCCAACGAATACATCTGGCCCAAGACGGGAGCGTGCATCCCAGCCTCCGGACAACCCATCTTGCCAACCACATCATAGTGTAAGCTAGGTTCCTGTCATTGATATTGAATATTTGACTTACAGGAGAAGCGTATGACTTTATGACCCCAGGAAAGCGAGTAGAGATAAGGATGTGAAATCAAGGTTGGTTCCAGGTCGCCGTAGTTGTCTAGAGAGCTCTTGGGAAAGCCCTTGGCTTCAAAGAAGGTATGGTCGACTGAAGCATTGGCCATTGCGCGAAGCCGACGCAGTGGAACGATACTGGGCTCGGTATTACCCGGTGCAGTTGATGCAATCACAATATTTTTCTTGATCGTGCTCATGATACTAATGAAGGATGGATATGTAGAGATGCAGAAAGATCGTGCTTTTATAGTAAGAGTAAAAGGTTTTGAAGTAGGGAAAAACTATAAAATGATTTTATCAAAACCAACTACTTATACATTAAGTGAACTCGAGCAAGGCTGGATAGAATATAATTAAAGAGGGTAGAAATTATGGAAATTCAGAAGTCAGAATAAAGTTATTGTTAACTGTCTGAGTCGGGAACTAAGCCCCACGTTATTTTGCCTTTTACCACACGCCTGCCTGAGTCACACTGCGGAAATATTTCTAAGCTTGAGACCCGACCCTTAATCTCATACCCTAACTCAAGCGCCTGTACGATAGCGTGGGATTCCCTTGTTCTACATTCCAACATTCCAGCGATCCGTCCACCTCGTACCAATTTGACTGCCTTCCCCCCACCCTTTGCCCACTCTAATGCACACGTCTCCAATTGGTACCGCTGTCCTATCCGTGGTGACCGGGTATTGGCCCACGGTTTGTCTATCGCTTACTATCAGCTTTCATAGTTCTAGTTGGTGGGATCCAGTAACCGCTTACAGAAAAAAAAGTCCACCTTCATTTTGCCAAAGGAAATGGGAAAAAGGTCGATTATTTCATCACGGCCAAATGTCCAGGCACAAGACTCACCCATTGGAGCTTCCCCGATTGGGGCCGTTGTCATCGCCTTAGGTGTAAATAAAGGAAAGGGGGCAAAGGTAGATGGCAGTAGCAACAAGATGCTTATAGTATGAGATTCTAGTGAGTATCTAAGTGGAGGATAATTACATAGCATAATTACCAACCTATATATAAGGCTTATAATCAGAAATCAGCTTTAATCACTCTGAAAGGCACTGAGTCCCTTGGTCACGGCACGGTATTCAAGTATTAGATTCTCACCTTGGGTTTGCTTTCGATAGTTGTGACAGCTTAGAGAGACCCCGTACTTGCAGGTTTGATTAAAGATTTGGTTGCCATGTAAGAGCAAATACGCTGTATGAGAGTCTTCAATTGGAACTAGTCAACTCGCATTAATGATCAAATTTGGTTACCTCAGATTATGATTGAACAGGGTATATCAACCCCTACTGGATTTGAACTAATGCTATACCCCAAGCATAGCGGTGAATACTAATTCATGTAGCTGCTACCGAGCCTAATCCTAGAGTGCGGCTATTTTCAAAAACGTAATTCACATGCAACGATACACCACCATACGCACAAAATTCATCCGCACAAAATTCATACGCACAATGGTTGCTACGCATGCATATTCGTATACTCAATTGATACACTCAAAAATTATGCGAGCAATGAAATGGATCACAGAATGGAAGGCAGCTTGGGTACTTAGCTTATCTGGGCCACCTTATAACCTTCATTCATATGCCTACCACAGCTGTACTTTTATATGAATATCATTCGGGATCCAAGGGGATCTGTTACTGTACACGGATAGGTAGAAACATCTCAACATAATGTCTTCCCAACCACAATCTTCCACGATGGGCAGCCAACGGGGGCTCTACACCTCCGGGGCAAGAAGCCGCACATGTTTTTTACAGTTCCACAAAAGCCCTGCACGTGAATACTCTCCATCTTTATTCCAATTATCGGTAGAATCCAGCCCATATGCGAGTGAAGGCCTTGTAACACCAACCCCAAGGCCTCTGACTGGTGTGGCCCGCGCACCTCTGTCAAGTTCCACAACACCCTTGCCCTCCGATTCGCTAGCGCTGCCCCCTGGAAACGAAGATCACGCCCGGAATCTGCTTCATCCGCTAGCAGGGACTTTGTCAACAAGCGACACAGTTACATTTGAGATATTAGGAAACTTTTATCTCTATACGGAGGAATATCATGAGAGTTGGATGGAGTGGTGGCAAGGCACCCCAGGGTATATAGCCTATACTGCGAAATATGCTGGCAAGAAAAAGATACGGTGGAACTCGGATCTTCGAGGCACAACGGTGTGGAAATACTTTCAACAATGTGCCGCCCGTTTAGGGAGTGCTATTGGCACTCTGAGAGTAATGTGCATTATGTCCAGAAAGGTCCTAGCTCACCCAAGTGGCACGAGGACTAGCTCGATGCATGACCATAACAGGTCCTCTGCTTGTCTGAAATCGAGAAAGATTAACGGATATGATGGGCGGACTGGAAGCCCGCTTGTTATAGACATTCTTACACTATTGCAAAAAGTGATTAAAACTGGAAATAGGCGTAGGATTATCGATCTGGCCACAGCAGCAGGATTCAATAAGCATGATTTCGAAGAATACTTTCTAAAAGCATTTTTAGCAACGAATCTCCCCTTTAATTGCGCAAACAACCATGCCTTTCGTCGTGTCTTCAAGTACATTCGTCCCTGAGTCGAACTCCCAAGCCCAACGACATTAACACCGCATTTGAAACGGCTGGGAAAGTTTACGGTGGATGATATTGGAACATGTCTACCTCCTGCAGGAAAAATATCTCTGGCTGCTAATACATGGACTTCACCGAACAAACTTGTTTTTTTAGCAATTGTGGCTTATTGGATCTCAGATAGCTGGTAGATGGAGGAGGTGCTGATTGGGTTCGAGGAAATCAGGGGTTCTCATACGGGGGCTAATATGGCAGGGATAATTAATGACGTTCTAGCTAGATACGGGATTCGGGATAGAATACTGGGTTTCAGCACCGATAGAGCCAGCAATATGCGAAAGCTCACCGAAGCCTTAAACAATGCTTGGAGTTTACTATCGGTTGAATGGTGTCAATTGGAAAATCATATTCCGTGTATGGCCCATGTTGTTCAGCTTATCCTCGGGGCATTTATGAGTTCGATCAAGGTGAAATCACGGGATGGTCATATGCCGTCTGGCTTTAAGGCGGGCTATATCGAGAAGGTTATGAGATTGGATAACGGCTTTCACAAAACAGTAGAAAAGGTAATGTGTCTAAGATCTCATACCTAGCACCTATATTACAAATGCATATGCACAAATTCATACCCACAAATTCATACCCACAAATTCATACCCACAAGGCTATATGCACAAATTCATTATTCCAAATTGAATGCCCGCCAATGTGAAAGTAGAAGCAATTGTTTTCCCCATTGTTCTCACCTAAGATACCTTTAGTCAGAGATAATAATAATAATGGTTTATAGCATCGGAAAATGAGTATTGCGATTGGTGCTTCACCTAAACGGCGTAAACACTTCATCGAGATACCGAATAACCGGGTTAATATCCCTAATACACTACTTTATGATGTCAAAACACAGTGGAACTCAACTCTAAATCTGTTCGAGAGATCTGTACGGCTACAGGGATTCACCAAGGACTTGTTCCAAATGTATACCGAGTTTACACCTCTCTGGTCAACCCTGGAAGAGAGGAGGCAGATTGAATACATCTTGGGGGTACTTCAACCGATACAATTTTTGACTTTGTGGATGTCAAAAACATGTGGCGTCACCATTCATCGCGTGTTTCAAGTGTATCAAGATATCTTTGATCATTTGGAAATGCAAATTTCCAAGTTAGAACGGAAGCGGATGCAATAAGGGGTTGATATTCGTGAGGGTCTAGTGAAAGCTAAATTCAATGCCGCCTCTTACTATGGTAAAACCAAAAGTCCAAGAGGTCTTCTGTTCGGCATTGGAACTTGCCTAAATCCCTATTGCAAACTCAACCTTTTTCGAGAATGGGATCTTGATGCCAGTGGGGAGACTGAGTATGAGAACTCACATAAAAAGGAGTTCATAGCGTATTATGATCTGTACTATCCACTAATAAATAATCAGGCAGCTGACATGTCAATTCCACGGAGTGGTCTGCCCAGTGGATCCAAACACCTTTACTCTTCGAGATACAGAGCAGTTATCCTGAGTGAGGCACTAGCGTACATCGAAAATGATTCCGAGATTGAGCCGCCCGAGGCAGATACTGAGGCTACGGATCCCACACGTGAGGCCTCTCGAGCTGGGATTTTTTACAAGGCAAATATACTGGAGTGGTGGAAGGTTAATGCGGGAAGATTCCCGAATTTAGCTCGGATGGCTAGGGATATTCGCGCTGTTCAAGGGGGTAGTGTTGGAGTAATGCGGGTGTTTAGTATGGCAAGAGATGTGATTCCCTATCGGCGCTCACGACTCAAAAGCAGTACAATTCAATCTTCAATGCTTGTGAAATCCTACGAGAACGATGAATTATGAAGAGGGTTAGCAGGTCACGATAGTCAACGGGAGGCCGAAAAAATCGAAGAAATGGCGGCTGGAGAGGATTATCGTTATTGGGCCGATAGGAAGGAAGAAAGTATAGAGAACTATAATGGCTGTATCTCCGATGATGCCGAATCACACAAGAAGGACAGGGAATGGTCTTTTGCTGATCAGAATGGCAGGCGAGCATTTGGAAGAGAGGCAAAGGCTATACTACCTGAGCGTGGACTTGTTGAATCTCAACATACATGGCCTGGACCTCCTCGAAACCAAGGTGTACATCACTTGGGAGGCTGCGAGGCATCAGATCCTGAAGAAAGAATCTGGGATAGTACAGTCAACATATATGTTGCATCCGACACTGATGAGGAGGAAGGCTCACAAGAGAGTGAGGAGGAGATGCCCGGTGAAGGACTGAGCGATCCTGAAAGTATCGACCCACAGGGTGACGAAGGTTGCGGGTGCATACCAGGCTCAAGGGCAGGCCTGGAAGAGGCTTGTTCGGAAGAGGAGGCTCTATTGGTGTAACGGGGGCACTCTGTAGGAAGACGGATCCTAAGATTGCGACGGCACCGAAGACTCAAAGTAGAAGTAAGGATCAAAATAAAGATAAGGATAATTCAAAGTAGAATCATGCTGTAAAACTTAATATCGTTAAGCCTGAAAGCTTCACTCAATAAGTTCTCTCGTGGATCGTTGGGTATCAGAATAGGGTGTCTCTCGCTTTAGTTAAGTAGAATAATGTAAAGCCAGAGGACACCGGTCAACCATTCTGACCTTTCGCGAGCACCCTGCTCAGCTCAGGGCTGTCCAACTCTCCTGCCGAGAATGAGCTAACACTCGGAGGCAGTCGGACCGCTCGGATATTAACTATCTCCACCAATAGGAAGTGCTTTCGGTGATGTCGCGCCAACTACATCTGCATGAGCGAAAACTCTTTCCCATCGGTAGCATATCAGTGCCGACCGACATGCCCACCGTAGAGATAATATCCATTGGGACTCACTGGCCCAGGGGTGGTTTCGTCTATACAAGCTATGCAGTCCATCGGCAAATCTACTTGCCTATACTAAGCTTCTAAACCTGACTGCATGCTCCCTCGATAAGAAGTCTCCTGCTGCCTGACTGCATGGGCGCTACCCACAGTCCACCATGCGGGACCTTCTTAAATCGTGACAAGACTCACACCTCTAGAGTCCACTAATAACCCATGGTAATGCTACAGTTCGCGGGGTAGCCTGGGACTGGCTTTGGGGTGGTTGTCCTGGAAGCCTTGCAGCTTCCCCGGTCAGCCCCAAGCCCTCTACTGTTAACCATACAACTACCCAGAGGTCAAAGTATGCCCGTAGGTGGTTCCCAGGTGTTATCCAGGTGGCGCCCCAGGAGGCGGTCACCCTCACACCCCTCATATATCCTGCGAACAGCTTCTGGTCGGTTGGACGGCCACAACTCTTACCGTGTTGTGGGAGTCGTCCTATGGATCTCACTTTACTAGGAAGCACACAACTCCACAGCCGTACAGTGCTGTCGCGCCGTACCAACGCTGGGGCCGCAGGGGGGTGTTAGGAATATCGCCTGAAGGTTACAGGAGGTTCGGACCATTCCTGCTCCGTCAGTAGTCCGTTTCGTACCATACGCAGCAGCCCTATGAACATCTAAGAGTCCCACGATAGTCGGATAACTTTCCCCTAAGTCCGCAGATGACTTTGTCGGTGAAGGTAGGGTAACTGGGGTACCTCAGTAGGGTAACTGGGGTCCCAAGGTAGGGTAATCATGTTTCTAAGGTAGGGTAACTTAACCCCTCCATGCCTTTATTTCCTTCGGGAGTCCGCGCGACCACGTATAATGTTGCCCCGGAGACCCGTGCAATGTTTACTATGGGTCCTTTGTTTTATGCGAACATACTCTCCGAAGGTTACCCTGCCTAGTAGGGTAACTTTGGTCTACCTCGGTTACCCTGTCTAACCCTATGTCACCAGGTCACTTTGTAGACACTTGTACCAACTCATGTCTACCTGTAGTATACTAAGTATACTGGCCTATCCTCAATATGGTCACCACTTGGTATGCCATACGGGCTTGAGTCTAGTCCACTGTAGCTACCTATCTGTAGGGTCGTTACAATTGGAAACCACTGATTGACTATCGGTTATACGTGTAACGCGCGGAAGAGACCAGAGAGGCACTAATACCACGATTCAAGTTCCGCCCAGGAAGCGTGCCGCAACTGGGGGGAAAGAAAAGACAAGATCCCGTTTCCACTAAGTTAACTTTCCTGTAAAATAATTATAAATTCATAGAAGTTGACTGAGTAATTGAGAAGGAATTGTTACTATCCCCTAAGTTATCCTAGTGGCCAAGACATGCCGAGGAGGTGCCAAGTCAACAATGTATACCGTAGTGAATGACGAGCCGCCATGGATTGATTGCCAAATGCCCTATATAATCGGGGGACTGCATGTCTGATCGGGCAGACGGGGTCTATTTTCTGCCCCTCGTCCACCCGATCAGACGTGCACACCTCAAGTAAATGTAAGAGTGAGTAGAAGGATTCTATGTTTTCCGAGGCGGAAATTCAAGAAGTCTGAATAGATTGTCTATTTATTCGAGTTCTTACAATAAGCTACAGGAACAGGAGCATCGTCATGAATATCATACGCACAGAAAAATCATATGCACACAAATCATACGCTCAGAAAAAATCATATGCACAGAAAGATCATACACACACAAATCATTCGCATACAAAATCATACGCTCAGAAAAATCATAGACCCAAAATAATACACTGGTAATGGTGTCGTAGATAAAATGCACTAGTGCAAAGGCTAGTTGCATTGGCTCTAGTTAGTCGAGTTTGTCAGGTCATAGCGTGATTAGTCTTTCCCTATATTCTTTATGTTTTCCCTTTTCTCCCAGAGACAGAGAAACCATTCGCTCCGCCACCCTCTGAATCTATGTCCCGCGCTGCACCCTCTTGAACCCAAGTTCCTCCTTGCCCGAGTTCCTCCCTGCCCAAATCTCTCCTTACCCGCCATGCACTCGAGCACATTTGAATACCTTTATTGTCGCTCTATACCAACTGCACTGCATTCTATCCTGCTTTGAGTGGGAGGGAAGGGTGCTTTGAGCAATTTTGTATGGCTGCGGAAGATTACGAGAGGGCTATCAAAAATGAAGAAGACGGATGCGGAGAAACCCAAGCGGCAGCACCAACGAAGAAAAGCTGTAAATCACCTGCACAACTCTGAACATAGGAGTGAAGATATTGCCAATTCTACCATGGATACCAAAGGCGTATTATTCTCTGCTATTTAACCGATCTTTCTACACCGGATTGAAATTAGCAATTATTGTATTTAACTTTCAACTCGGTCGCATATCTGTATTTAGGGCATATACGAATCTCCTCCTCGCTTGTATTAGATTCAGGGGCACCATGTCTACAGCTCGATATGGATAAGGTTTATTAAATGAAAAGGAATATTTCCCCCATGTTGAAAACCCCTGATCGTCCAAGCGTCAGATACCACCAATGTGACGATTTTGAGGTACTGGCCTCAATCCTTTCGCCACGCAAACTGCAGCCGGATAGCAACTTGAAGGAGCATTTCGAAGAGGAAAATGAGCCCCAATTACACCGGATCACCGGTGACATTGTTATAATAAAGTACAAGTAAGTAATTCATCTTTTGGGCTAAAACTAGGCTTATATACTAAACTATGTTTAAGCAAAGCATCCCAAGTGTAATCAAACCTGGGAATAGCAAGGCAGGTTGGCTATTACCGCAAGTTGAACCCGCGGTACACAAATATGGCGGGTCACGGAATATAGTGGCAGATCATACCCGACATGGCGCAAGCGGTACGCGGAAGCGCTATAGGCCAAGCGAGATGGAAGGCGCTCATACGACTCACATGGCTGCCAGTGATAGTATGAAGGATGCTACAACCCTGAGTGCTCCTGCAGGAAATGGGAGTAGCGAACATAACCCGGATGGTACTTTGAGAACAAGGGGCTGCGTCATTGGGCACCGTGCCTTCGTTCCACGAATTGGATCATGAACGCAGGATATTATTGAACTTGGACCCGGGCCAGCCCAGTCATATAACACAAAATCAGCAATTCACGCACTATAAGCATTAGGCCAACAGCTTTTACCATTGACTCAAACCGTTGAGGCGCTATTTCAGACTTTCCTCCTGGAGGGGCATTCCGAATACACAGCAGTCTATGAGACCATTTATGATGCGAAAGCTGACAATGTTAACGAGGCATTTGGAATATAGACCTCCCGCTCACTTGTCATTAACGCGAATACCAATAACCATAATAATCTGGAGGACATATGCCATGGGTGGTGTGCGATAGTAGTATTCAGAGACTTTGAGGGCGGCGATGCCTGCTTTCCTGAGCTTGGAGTCAAGATTGATTGTACCCCTGGTATGTAGAGACTCCCGCCGATCTTATCCAATTCCAATACGTGAGTTAGATATATTCTCTAGGTTCCCTTATTTGCATGCGTTCCTATGCAGTGGAACATTATATTGGCTCGTTTGTGGGAAATCGGTGTAGTGTTGTACACTTTACACATCAAGCAGTGCACGATGCATATGTGGAGAAGACGCGGACGCCATTATAGGAGTTCAATAAGATGCCAAAATGGTAGCAGAAGTTGCGCATGCATCTGAATGTATAATAATGTTCCTAATCATTGATTTTTCTATTTAGTATGGGTATATACTTTTGAGCTTGGCCTGCCCTCGTTTGCAACGCTGTACTCCTAAATTCATACGTCCAAACTATACGCCCAATGCCATACGCCCCAAAGTATACGCCCATACCCATACGCCCCAAACAATTCGCCCAGAGCCAAACCATACACCCAAACCCATACGCCCAAAACTATGCGCCCAAAACCATATGCCCAAAAGCCATACGCCCAAAGCCAAACCATACGCCCAACGCCATACACCCAAAACGATCCCCCCAAAACCATACGCCCAAAACCATACTCCTAAAAACATACGCCCAAAAGCCATACGCCCAAAGCCAAACCATACGCCCAAAGCCATACACCCAAAACCATACGCCCAAAACAATATGCCAAAGAGAGTCACCTAAAACCATAGCTTTTGATACCCCATAGTGAGCGCCCAGTTTAACCAACTATCTGCAAGTTTAGGGTAAGTGATTGCCTGAACCGCAGACCATATTTCAATAGTGGCTAGTATTTGGGTGGATGGCTTGCAAGGCATGTGAGACGTGACGCCTAAACCAATAGTCTTAGAATGAAAAGCCCAAAAGTAAATGCTCAAAGCCATAAGCCCAAAGCTATACACACTGAATGAGATCACCAAATGATAAGCCGGAGACCATATCCTCAGGCAGATAGGAATCGTGCATGCACGACTATACAACTATACGCTTAGAGTTATGTCCCCGGAATCATCTGCTTAGAAGTACTTAGAAACATACATAGATTGTACGCTTACAATCATACACTGAGAGCGATTTCCAAGCAGTATTTATCTCAAACTAGAAGCCCAAATCATGATGAGATTGTGAGCACTATATTGAAATCCTATCTTTTGAGATAGCTGCTGGATTGCTATATGAAATATCCAAATAGTACAGTCATCATACTAGACATACAAAATAATTAGGGGGTGTTTGGCCAGCCAATTCTCATCTCAAATTGTGATTTCAGATCAGAATTGCAAGGCCAAACAACACTTAGATTTGAACCTGCCATTTGTTTAGTCACAGAATATCACTCGTAGGAATAGGTGGAGCCCCGCAGAGGGGCAAGAGTGGGGGACGAGAAGACCGGGGCCGTCTAGACAATCAGCGGGAAAGTAAAATACCTGCCCCGCCCCATGGCCCGGCCAGGGCCGCGTGTCATATGGGGCGGGGAGGAACGGCAAAGAGTTGACCCCGGGCCGGAGCAATGGCCAGGTCCCAAAGTGAAAACCCACCCCAACCCGTCCGTAACGAACACTACACAGACTTCAATCCACTTGCGATACCAGTGATAACCCCAAGTCCCCAAGATCCAACTGTGCGGGAATTGAATGGCGGAGGACAGCAAGTCAGCGGTAGGCAAAATATGGCAACAGGGGTTGAGCGTACCATTCTAGCCCGATCCCGTGACCGGATGTGGGACTAGACGATCTTCGTCAATCCGTTTCAAGACCCAATTACCCTGACCGAAGAAGTCCGCACATGTTGGATATATATGCGCGGACCAAATTAGGCTTTCCTGAATGTGCTGATACTACCCCAGCCTCAAATGACCAGGTAAGTTACCCTCAATTGATAACTGACATCCTATCTAGACTAAATGCGGTGGTCGCTGATAACTGATTTGCAGATCCGGACAAAGCACACCTGATGCAGATCACACTCTCAGCATAGAGCAAAGAAGGCCATAACAGAACTCTCTAAGATCAATACTCAGGATCCTACAGCCTGTGCACGAAGACTGGAATACCTACTGGCAGAGGATATGTTCATTTGCCCACCGGGCAGCTATGAGGTATCGTTTTGACAATTTTCGAGATTGTTTCTAATTGGGGTAAGACTAAATCGATCTAGCCCGGCGGACAGCCAATTTCCCTCAGATTCCCCGCACCCCAAATTGCCGCTGTGAGAATTGCTCAATATTAATCTGGCCCAAAATGGTAAGGCATGAAGGATGAGTGTTTCCTGGATAAGATCGATGGCCCGTTTATCTGTCTGAGAGCCGCCATATTATGCCATTCACTGTGATGTTGGCGGACTGGGATCTGTATCAATAATGAGGCTTTCACAAGGGGCACTTCAGGGGGTAAGAAAAACAATATGTACTGGCAGGTTTCGAAAGTGTCCGGATCCCCCGACGGCACGGCCATCCGGACACTTTCGCCAATACCAAGTACTCGAGTTGGGTGAAATGTTAGCTAACGGAGAGATTACCCTGCTGGAAGGTCAGACGCGATCCTGGGGCAAAATGGGAAGAGTTTGGCAACGTCGCAGACTCCAGAGGATAAGGATGACATTAGAGGCTACAATCGCAAAGGAGTGGGGGAAGCGGGTTGAGAGAACGGCGGGATATGACAATCATGAGGACCCATTGAGGTGGGAGTTTGGTAGTGATACGGAGCTGGATGAATTGGAGGCCGAGGGCGGCCACGTGGATACAGGAGGAGGACATGGTCGGCAGGAGCCGCGGCGAGAACATGGGCCCAATCCAGTTGCACTGGTTGGTGCAGCGCAGTTCCAAGACACTGGGGAGGCGGAATCGCATGTTGAAGAAACTGATCCAGAGGATAGGGAGAATCGTTTTATCACCACTCGCTGATCGTGTATATATATGTAATTAAATGAAATTAAATCACCCGTGCTGAAAGGGTCAGCAATGGTCAAACAATAGTAGTGTGCGAGTCGGTAGGCAGGAAAGGCATAAGAATAAATTGCGCGGATAGTTATAAGCTGCGCAAGTATGAGCAAGGAATCTAGTGGGCAATGGGAGGTTCGGAAGGCATGGATATGTGTCGGGCAGATGGTTAGAAACTGGGCAGGCTTGGGTAAGTCATCTAGCGGGCAGCTGTAGGTTGACAGGCATGGGAATGAGTCTGGGGGGCTGTTAGAAGCCGGGGAGGATGGCCGGAGCCCGCGAGTGGACTGTAACCAGAGTTTATTACGGGGCAGTTGGGGCCACGAAAAGCGCAGGCCCTCGGCCCTGTTCCCGGCCCCGCCCCACTCAACGGACTGGGGCGGGGTGCCTTGTTCGGCATTCCCGGCCCCTGTCCCCACTCAGGCCCCCACCCCACCCATTCCTCAGATGGGTGCCTGTTAACAATAGGTTGTAACACATGGGGCCCGTCCAGGGAATGAGTGCGGGCGGACCCTGGACGGGAGCTGGGCCGGGATTACCTGCAACATACCCCCCCGGCCCCGGCTAAGGGCGGGGTCAGGCGTGTGATAACCTGGCCCGCCCCCCCCGTAACGAACACTAACTGTAACAGGCCGGGAAGGCGGCGAGAGCCATGGAGTAGACGAGATAGGATGTCGAGAGCAGAGGAGAGAGCCGCAGGAAAGGGCAAGAGAGGGGGGACGTCCGCCGGAGATGGGAGGAGACGGGCTGGGATCTGAAGGTGGAGGAGGATGGGCTAAACGTGTTGGGAGAGATGAGGGTGGAGGAAGTAATAACAGGAAAATGTCCGCCGAATACGGTAGAGGACTGAGGCAATCCAGGAGTGTGGGAGAAGCTGAGGTGATGTTGGTAGGGTTCCGGATGAGAAATGGATTCAAGGAGAGGTTAGTGACAGAGTTAAGGGATAGAGGGTATCATGGAAAGAAAGCTGGCGGGCGAGGGAATCGGGGGGGAAGGATGGCAGGAGAGATGTCGCAGCCACAAGACGTCTGCAAAAGGGCAGCATGGGAACGGGTGCAATCGGAGTGAAGGTATGAAGAGGCTGGGCGCTGGGAGTAGAGTATCAGGGGAGTGGCTGCGCCAGGGGGGGTCAAATGAGTTAGGACTCAAAAAGGGCTGCGTCCAAGGCGTCCGGACGGGCAAGTTAGCGTCTGGACGCAATGAACACGGCCCTGTCACTTCTGGACTGATTGAGGCCGGGCGGACGCACCCAGAAAAGGAGTTTACGTTATAAGTGCCTGGAACGTCTGGTGCACAGGGTGAGCGGTGAGAGACAGAACGCAAGTTACGTTTTTTGCTGATGAAACCAGTATTGGACGAAGCTTTTTGCCCCAGTGCTTTATGAAGAGCAGAAGCAGAGCTCATATTACGATGCAATTCTAAAATCCATGGGGGATTAGTGTTCGTTACAGGGCGTCCGGGGCCCGGAAAAACGCCACCCCGTGTCCAATTCCCCAACCCGCTGAACGGCCCGGGGCGGAGGGTGTTCTTTTAGGGTTCCCGGCCTCAGGCGTCGGCCCGACCCGTTCCCCAGACAGGTTCCTGTTAAAACAGGTGGGGAGAAATGGGGCCCCATCCAGAGCGTAAGGGGAACTTGACCCAGACGGGAGCGGGGCCGGTATCACGACCAAAATAACCCCTCCAGGCCATTGTAAGGGGGGGGTCAGGCGAGTGAAAACTGGCGCCGCCCCATAACGAACCCTATTGGGGATTACGCAAGTATCAAGGTCCATCCTAGGTCTGTAAAATCAGTTCGAATACAATCCAAGCCAGGGCCAGCTTCAATCCCAAACTATACCATGGGTACAACCGTTACTCAGTCATTCACGGGGATGTGGCTCATCACCGGGATCTGGCTCACCCATAGCAACTATGAGAAAATCAAATCTACTTGTAATTATCTCAACAAATAAATGAGATACTACCCTGAGAATCAAGCTACAGGTACTTTGAAATATAGAGAATCTGACAATCCAGCTTTTATTTCTTGGTGATAA
>Ga0307509_10002804_pt1 | contig 27593 bp, 24 predicted proteins | sample 10_EM_MG_FD_202245 | JGI IMG/M metagenome (GOLD analysis project Ga0307509, IMG submission 202245) | Populus trichocarpa ectomycorrhiza microbial communities from riparian zone in the Pacific Northwest, United States - 10_EM | ecosystem: Host-associated > Plants > Roots > Unclassified | place... | reverse complement strand
CTCAGGTAGTCTCAGAAGGCCAGGGTGCTTTCGAGACAAATACCTCAGTAACCAGCCCGGACCTTCTCCCCTTGATTTGTAGTATTACTATGGGTTGTTATTGGACTCTAGAGGTATGAGTCTTATCGCGGTAGAGCATCTCCCAAGAGGATGGCTATGGGTAGCGCCCACTTAGCCAACCATCGGCTACATCTCACGGGGGGAGCTTGCATGTCAATTTATCACATTGGATAGTCGCGTAGATTAAATGATGGACTGCATAGCTTGTATAGACGAAACTACCACTGGGCCAGTGAGTCCACCACCTAGGTATTGACTCCGGTTGTTGTCATAACAGTTAGCCACTGGTATGACTCCGATAGGAAGAGTTTTTCCACCTGCGGTTGTATTGGAGATGCATTGCAGAAACTCGTATCCTATTCACAGAGTTAAGTGTACCCGAGTTGGTCCGACACGTCCGGCAGGATAAATCCTGAGGGAGGGTAGACATCGGACACACCCTGAGCTGGACAGGGTGCTCGCACAAAGGTCGGAAGTAGTGGTGAATGTCAAAGGCTTAAATCTGATATCTACTTAAGTTTAAGCGTTTGGCATTCTACTTCAACAACCAACTTTTCCTCGAGAGAACTAAATTGAGTGAAGCTTCGAGCTTAACTATATTAAGTTTTACCGTTGATTCTTGTGAATTATTTTACCTCATCTTTATCTTCTACTTTGAGAGTTTGGTGCGGTCGCAACCTTAGAGTTCACCTCTCTATAGGGTGCCACCGTTACAATAGATAGATTTAGTTTGGTGTTTGGTAAGGAAGCCTGTGGCTGTGCCTGTGAGGCGTAAGGAGTCTGTGAGGGTTAGGGTTATGCATAGGGTTGATGAGAGGATGGGTACAGTGGAGTATGGTTTGGCTAACGTCAACGAAGAGCAGAAGGTGAAGGTGAAGAGGTTTGAAGTGGGAATGCACGACAGGTTATCGGCCATGGAGTCAAGGGTCAAAAAGATGTTGACGGAGAGAATAGAAGTTATGGCGGCTGTGGTGTGACAGTTTAAACAGGACGTGTTGGAAAGTCTAGTTGGTATGGAGAGACGGTGGTTATTCCACAGGGTCCTAGAAGGGGTAGGAGGTTGCCGGCGTATAAGCAGAGAGTTATAAGGGGTGTTTGGGGTTATTTTGTAGTGTTTTTTGGTGGCAAGGCCCGACCGGGATTTAGGGCTGTAGGCACTGTATGTAGTGGCCTTGCTTTATTGTAGCTTTGTGCCCGAAATGGAAAAAGTTTATAAAAATAAAAATAAAAATAAAAAAGTACAGCGAAGTCTTGGCTGCCATTTACATAGAAATTCTGTGAGTCACTTTCAGTAGACTTTTTTTCTCTTTTTCTTTTTTTTTCTCTTTTATAAACTTTTTCCATTTTGGGCACACTAAGCTACAATAAAGCTAGGCCACTACATCCAATGCCTACAGTGCTAAATCCCATTCGGACCTTGCCATAACCCTATGAAAAACCTTAATCCCAACCCAAAGTCTCGGAGCACAGTTAAGATCCATCTATCATCGGGAGTCCCACAAAATCCCTATCCCAACAATAGACTTCAACAGCAGTAAAAAAGCCAGCCTAAATAAACGGTTAGTAAATTGTAACTTCGTCCCCAATTGGCCAGCGCGGTATATTGTCCCTTCGGTGAAGGGACTGTCCTCAGTCACGGTCGAGATGTCCGGTCCTCTCACACCTATTACGCCCAATTTCCCCTCCTCCATAAACCTCCACCACTCAACAAATGAAATTACAAAAGAAAATTAGCCCAAACCCTAGCTGAAACCCCAGCCCCAGAGGCATTTTACTGTTCTCAGGTCAAACCCAGACACCAGTCTCCCCTTCCATCTTGCTCCTGACAGATGATCCAGAGATGACACTTGCAATGGATGCCAACGCCTTCATACCCGCCACTACCAACCCACCACTGATGCGCTACAATGCTACCAGCCACCCCCTCACCGGTCTGTGGACCAATGCAAAGCGTTAAGCCCTTCTGTGTGCCCTAAAACAAAGTAAGCACTGAGATTATAATGGGGAAAGAACTCAACAGGAATCTAAAAAAGGCCGGGAAGGCTTTCAAGTGATGCAGTTCGAAACGAAGTGATGAACAAGCATCGTTTCAGACGAAAAATTGAAACCATCATAATGGAGTCAAAGACATAAGTCTATCATGAAATGAAACTCATGGACCCAACTGGCTGAACACCCAAATATGACACGTCACCCGAAGGTTTAGTTTCAAGCGCTGGGGTTGTAAGCACCATGGAGGATGTTTCGCCAGACTTACCCACAACCCCCTGTACAGTATAGACGTCTTGAACCATACTATATACGCCGGACCATAACACCTCTGGTTCCCACTTGGTCTACCATTTGGGCTAAGGTGGCAGTCATTGGAACTACCTATCGTAGGGTCGTTACACCCATTCTACCATCCTAGGGAAAAACTGAAATTCACAACCTCGGGCATGACTTTAGAAGCAAGCAAGTCCCTAGGGAGGTTCACATTCGGGTGGTAGCATAAGTGCATTCTGGGCTCTCCTCGTGCTATTTTCTTTGAGCTCCAGGGGGAGAATGTCCAAGAAGGCCTCCATGAGTAAGGCGCTGGGAGAGAGAAGGAAGGACGGCGTGTTCGCCCAGATGGTGTTTTCTGGGCCTCCCACTCGGGATACCGCTTGGTTGGATCGTTGTAGAGCTACCACCTTCTGCGGGCCAGGCGTAGGGGCGAATGAGAGAGGCATTTGGCCGTCAGTGTCTGGCTTGTCGGGATCGACATCTTGCGGCATGAGTTGTATTCTCACCACTCCCTCATGACCATTTCCTAGCAACGAACGCGAGCGGTGTTTGGCTGCAATCATCTGACCTGATGGGGTTGACCTCTTCCCGCATGAGTAACATTTTCACCACTTCCCTGTTCCCTGTCCACCAATGCCGTGTTTCTGAATACAGTACTCGTACTGACTTCGTGATGATGGCGACATAATAGCACATGTTCGCACGATATGTCTGATATTCATTTCAATCATCTGTAGAGAATATATGACTAATTTCAGACATCTCATATGAACACTGCTCTTGAGTCCCCACCATCGCAAGATCAGTGAATGCCATACTTGGGGGTGGTTGTTGGCTGAGAATAGTGGTTAGTATTCACCCAGCGGTCCAACATCCGGTATATGTTAGCGCTCAGATTACGTAAGCGCGCACCTAGGGCCAGGCTAAAAGGTTGTCTGATGGAGGTGGGTTGATTGATAAAAGGAAAGTGGCAATAGCGAAGGGCCGACGCCACTCTGGTGTGATCGTTGTGCGGTGTGCTTGGTCTTTAGTTATGGTAAGCGGGGTGGAGATTTTAGGTTTGCACTTTGAACTCTGGGGATTTAATAAATTGAAAGCTGAGGGGTTGCTATTAGAACGCATCCTCCGCGAGCTTTATAAGCTCCGGCTCGACTCCGCACACTCACAGTGGCTCATTACACCATTCCGCATCCAGGGGCCTCTTCGCACAAAAGATCTCCTGCGGCGAGAGAAGGAGTGAAAAAGGTGATGAAAGAAGTTTCATTCATGGCACAGAGGTTCCTTCACCCTGCACCATATTTAGTCAAACCCCTCATGGTAGCATATGTCAGTCAGGAAGGTAAGGACCCAGGTGGGAATAGGTCGCGGTCACGGCATATCACTCGGTATCACGACTAGCACTTACACATTGTCGAAGAACGTGTTGCCGCATGAATACATCGGGTAGAGATAGCGCTTCTGCGTCACCCGGCCCTACTGATCGTGGGCCCAAATGTGCAGTATACCCTGCTATGAAAGATGTAAATTCTTGTGAAAGAAAAAGGTAAAGTAAACAAGAAATACCACGAAAAATCCAACGACCGCCCTTATTAACTCTCCCCCTCTAAACTCCCTCCCTAGTCCTTAAACATTTCCTCCCATTTGCGGTTACTCCAGCGTCATTCTTACTCCCATGGTCTAAATTGTCCTATACTTTATTAGCTTTTGTAGGGTGAAGGGTTCCCGCTGGGCTGAAACACACTTGTGGGCTGCCAGGGTTTCGCGAATACCGGAGACTTGAACAGGTTTAGTGGAAGCAGTCATAAACGCTCTTATGTATGGAGACACCACGCGTACGTACCCCACCAACCTCCTTGTGGAAGGATATTACAACTAACTTACACCTCAACTTCGAAGACTCCGCAAACTACACATGGATTCCTCTACGCTCGATGTTATACTAGCTTCTACCCCAATGCCTAGTCCCTCCCCATCTGTATTTGATTCCACTCTGAAGCTCACTGCGGCCTTTGATCTACCGTGCTCTTTCATTCCTTTGCAATGTGTTGCCGGAACTCCCTTGCGTCTTTCCTGCTTTGCGAATAATCTGCTGGTACCGGAGGTTCCCCTGAATATCTCAAAAATAGGCCATGATCGGTAGAGAGTGTATTGGGGTCCTTATTGTTTCTATGTCGCCAGAGGTGTCCTATATATACACAAGCTCAACTCTACAGAAAAACTCTTCATCAACAAATTTACTACTCGTCTTTTCTCTCTGCGTTCTTCCCTTCCATGCTCTCACCCAACATTCCTGAAACTCTTTTTCTCTGACACCATCTTGCTCGTTTCCTTCTCTTACATAGTTTCCCTCAGCATCCATGATCCGTTACTGTACTGACCCTCTTTTCCGTTTCCTAATCATCATAGTGCGACACCAATCTGTTTCGTTTCCTAGTAAACCTTAATCCTAAACCTCTAGTCACCCCTGGTGTCGTTTCCTAAAACATCCCAAACACTTCTGCTTCGTCTAACTCCTAAGCCAAACATACTATCTCATTTCTCTTACATTCTTTCTTGATCGTGCAACTATTATCAAACGCAATCCTTCTCAGCCATCTACCATATCGGTTTCATCAATGCCCGATGTCTGGAACCTTCGTGAATATTCAACAGAATATACTGGTAACTAAGGTTGATGGAGAGAGGCGGTTGACTGCCGTGGAGAAGATCATGGATGGGCTATACGCTGTTTTGAATTGTCGGCGCAACTGGAGGTCAGGGATGTGAGGAAAACAGTGCATTGGCTAGAAAGGTCACACATGAACCTCCAAATTTGGAATTTGGTGGGGTTGAAGCCTGGCGATTGGGTGGTGAGTGGTAGTCTCACTTGAGTCTTAGCGATTGCATTGCGAATGACTTACTATCACCTCCGGATCCTGTTGGCACTTTGGCTATGGGTTATGCCGATTCCGAACTTCCTCGGGGTAATCAGGCATCGCTGTTAGTCTCCATCATCATTTGCCGTATGTATTGAGTGCTGATGAAATTTTGTTTAACAGAAAAGCCCCAACTAGGCTACCACCCCCCCCCCCTTTCACCGGGCATTGAAGCTTTAACGAGAATATCTGCGTCGCCGACGCTGTCTGATATTCTTATGAGTGCGACTCTGCTGGCACAAGTTGGGGCATGAGGGGGGTTAAGTGCCTCTGCGACTACAATTAAGCGAGCTTTGCAGAAGAAGGGTTACTCCCGCTGTAAGGCTTGTAAAAAGCCTTTCATCAATCGGAAGAGTCAGCAGAAGCGTAAAGCTTATGCAGATGAACATATGTCTAAGCCAATTGAGTGGTGGCGAAAGCATATGTTTTCCGACAAGTGCGTTTTTGAAACGTCCCAAAGAGGGAGTGTCTGGGTTACTCGACTTCCGACTGAGCGCTACCATGACCATTGCATGCAACACAATTTCCATAGTGGGTGTGCATCTTTTATGGTATGGGGAGCCATCAGTTATGACTGGAAGTCTCCACTGGTCTTTCTCGATGGTACAGGTCCAAAGGGGGTGATTGCTGAGGACTATTTACATTAGGTGCTAGAGCCCATCATTGCTCCAGCTCTCATAGACCTCCTTGAGTATGACGCTTCACCGGAGGCCCAGTATATCGAAGACCAAGCCCCAATCCATGGAACCGGTAGATGCCGAGAGAGACCAAGAACATTCTTTGTTTTCCACTCCACAAGCGACCCCCTTCTTCGCCTGACCTCAATCTCATCGAGAATGTGTGGCGGATACTTAAGCAAAGAATCAAGGCACGGGATACCTTTCCTCTAAACATTCATGATTTGAGAAAGGCGGTCCAGGAAGAGTGGGATCATTTACAGCCATCTGCATGGAACCAATACATTGATAGTATGCCTGTAAGACTTGCACAAGTCAAGGAACAGAAAGCGATGCAAACAGAGGTTTAATGCTTTTTGTTTATTCTCATTCATCTTCTCTACTGTATTTGATTTTTTGAATTTTCCTACTCCTTCTATTATTCAGCTATCGTTTCTACTTTGAAATATTTGATCGTTCATGAGATGAGATTTGTGGTTGCTACCGGTCATTTATGTCGCCAGCCTCGTACGACTAGTTATTAACGAACATCTCACCTCATACACGTATCACACATACACATCCCAACAACAATGACACGCCAATAATCGCAAATGGGAGGACATGTTTGGGGAATAGAGAAGGGGTTCAGATGGGAGAGGTTTCAGATTCATCATAATCACTAGAGCTCAAAGTATCATACAAACTTTAAAATCTCCACCTTGATAACACTTTGGCCCTCGACCTACGGAAACATCCCGATTTATAGCCCAAAGCCTGGCCCACCGCATAATGATATCTTGGTATCACACCAAGGTGACATCGGCCCTTTACTATTCCCACTTTCTTTTTATCAATCGACCCCCCTCTATCGAACAACCTTCAACCTTACTCCCCGGGTGTGGTGGTTACATAATCAGAGCACCAACCCATAGCAGATGAAAGACCGCTGGGTAAGTATATTAGACCATTGAGCTAAAATGCTTCTAGGGAGAGATCGGGGGTGGAAGAACGATACCATCAGCTTCTTAGGTTCAGAATGCTCATGAATGGCAGGTATCTCTAAATTCTTGAGAACTTCCACTGTGCGCCCAAGACCTTTGGGATCCTCGTATTCGGCAAACCCGAATTTGCAAAGTTCCCCATTCTCATTTGCGGTTTGGGTTCATTTCTTGAGCGGCGCGACAGACTAGAAAAAAACCAATGGTCAGTGCCAAAAGCTTGTTCTAGGCTTCAATTCTTAAAGTTTATAACGACCTACCTGCCAAAATTGTTAAACAAAAGAACCGTCTAAATGCCCGCAAATTCTAAAAAAAATAAAAGTGTCTGATTCGTCCAACATTCTCATACCCTTTTTCAACTTGTCTGAACGTCTGGCAAGGGTCGTTGTTTCGTAAGTTATATCGAGTGTTTATCATATTTGCAAGATTTGGGCTGTGTCTTGGCTTGTCAAACCTTTTCTCAGCCCGCGTATATCACCTCTTAACTTAATGGTTTGCCCTAACCGGGTAGTTGTCAGATGGACAATAGTGGGAGAAGCGGGCTTGGTGCGATTGCCTCCAGCGGCCCACTTCGCAAATCTCTATGATAGAAGAAAAAGGGTTTTGAGAGTTGTAATATTATATGATCAGAAGTTTTAAGCTAATTGAACCTCCAACTTTCATGGATGGGTTGTTGATATTTTTGGCGTGGGAGCCGGTTGGTTATTGTGAGTCAAACATTTCGATCTGATTCAAGGGCATCCGAAACCAGTCACATTATACTGATTGCAATTGCACACAACATCCATGTTGTGAACCGGGCTACTGAATAGAAGCAAAAAAGAAAAAAGGCAATGCAGTACCCAAGTCCCACCACTGCTTTTCAGGGAGCTGTGGAGAGGAAGTGAAAGTATGAAGTGAAAAAGGGAGAGTAGAAGGTATCTTGTTGAACTCCCTTCTCCTATCCGATCTCCGTACAGAAAAAGTGGCATTGGAGTAGAAATGAGAAACAAAGAGAAAGTCCTTGGAATACCCCCCCCTGAACTGCCGCGATTGCTGAGTAGAATCGCAATTGATCTATAAATACCTTAGCACTGACATTTCAACCCCAAAATCAACCTATAGAATATAAGAAAATCCCGAGAGTGAGTTTGCGCAGGCTGGATATTTCTTTATCACATAAACAGATTTAGAAACTTCGAGGGCGTGAGTTGGATGTTGGCTTCAAGAGGGCCAAAACGAAAGCCGATCCCGAAGCCCTCTTCGCGCTCCCTCCGCTGGGCTGCATGCATCCCTTCCAAGTGCCTCTTCTCAGCTTCTGCTCTTTCGAGCCTTTCCTGAGCTTTTGCTTTCTCCTCCGCAAGCAATTCCTTCATCTCCTCATCCTTTTCCGCTATTGCTGCCTGACGCTCTCTTTCTAGGTTTTCAATTTCTTCCTTATATTTCTTCTCTTGTGCAATCAATTCCGCGTTAATCCATTGTCCTGCATCGGTCTCAACAATGGTCTTCCTTTGTTCGACTATCTGATCCTGTATATCGAGCGCTTCTGGCTGATTCTGCATCATCTTAACGATAAGCCCCAATCCGGATTCTCTGGTGCCATAAAATCTCTGAACAGTGGCGCCCTTGTCGATAAGCCTTCCCCAGAAATTGGGATCGCCGCTAATACTACTTTCCCTAATCTCCCCAGCCGCTTGATCAACATTTGACCACTGTGTTGTCGTGAGGAACACGTTCTTCAGGGCACCAGGGCCGCACAATTTCTTGAACATCATAAGGTTCTTTACGGCGGAACCTTCCATGCGGAGATCAGTGATGCGGTGGAGGTAGATAATGCCGGAGAGAAGCCGCTTCTCCTTGTAGGTTTTCGATGACCAATCACAGATCTCGCTCAGCACCTCCGTGTCGCTTCTGGTAGTATCATTGAAGCCAGGAGTGTCGACTAGGGTAATCGTTGCACCCGCATGCTTGAAAGAGTAAGATTCGACCTTGCTAGTACCTTACTAGTGTCAGCAGACTAGTTCATCTTCTACAGCAGGGGATATCTTATTGTACAGGAGTAAAGTCCATCGCTCACTTTGACCTCCGACTGACCAGAGACTTCCTTTATGAAGTAACTCTTACCGGCGCCTGCCACCCCTTTTAGCAAATGTACTGTGGATTTTGGATAGTTTTTTTTTTGGATTTTACCTGTAACTCCCATGACGGCTATCAAAATTTCTTTACTCGGTGCATCGTGTGTCTTCATTGCGGAGGGTTGCAGAACAGACCCGGTGGTGAGTTTAGAGGATCGTTTGGGTAATAAATTGGATAGCAGAAAAATATAGTAACCCACGGTCAATCGAGGGCACAGTGAAGCCAGATAGCGAATGGGCTTTTTAGTAGACCCGGTGAATATTTGTATGGGAGTTCTCGTGATAAAGCAGAGTTGCTCTGTAGTGAGATACGTTGGAAGGATTAAGCCACAGGCTTTATACATTCAAGAGCAGCTATGTTATTATCGCACGAGAGAGGGGTGTGCAGTCGGGTTGGTTCTGGGATGGTCAGGGTTTTGACTTCATTCACCGCAGGCAGGTTGCCCGATCAAAGGTGCCCGATCAAAGGTGCCCGATCAAAGGTGCCCGATCAAGGGTGCCCGATCAAGGTTGCCCGATCAAAGGTGCCCGATCAAGGGTGCCCGCCGGAAGTCTCTGCTGAGCCCATGGTCCTAAAACTGATTGTATGAAAATGCGAAAAATGTGCGGGATTAATAGCAATGTTGGAAATCACAAGATGATGATCGGCAAGCCCTAGGCAGATTGGGAGTTTTAGGTATCATCAATGGAAAGCTCGAGATATCGGGAGTCCTTACTACTGTACACAGTTCATTTGTCCCGGAAGTGAAGGGAATGTTCTCCTCTTTTGTTATCATACGAGCAAGGGAAAGGGGACATGTATGGTGGAATATGGATGCCGTATGTGGAGTGTTCGATTGAAGGATAAGGATGATTTCGTTGGGTTTTATATATACTCCCGCCTTTACCGTTAGTTTAGAGGTTGAGGGACATCAGAGAACGAAGTTGCGAGCTATCCACCCGGTTGCCATTTGATGATCCTGTGTAGGAAGGAAGAAAATGTAATAAGATGAAGATCGGAACCGTCTTGAAACAAAAACACAACTAGATCTGAATGATACAGGGTGCCAACGAAATTTCTAACATCGCAGGGAGCAATTTTTCTCTCAGAGCTCTTATGAATTTGTTGCCTTCCCATCTCGCCAAAATGAGCGAGAGATTCCCTACGCTCGAAGCATCAACCCGGAGAAAAAACGTGGATAATCGCCTACTGGCATACTAGACCATTCTCGAGTTGTGGCAGTGATCGATCATTCCATGATTGTCTACCAATTTCATCGATCATTCGACCACGAGGCCCCCTTGATCAAGTCATAATTGAGCAGAACTCCCATGATTTGCTCAATCATGCTTCTGTCCATCCACTTCTCGTCATTGGCTGCTATGGACTGAGTATGCCTAAAAGTTCAATCTAATTTATGAGCCTAGGCGGCGAACTAGAATCTCACTGGTTATCCTCCAAAAACCACAAATAAATAAAACACTACCATGGGAAAACCCATTTCGTAACCCTCCTCTGATGCATAGATGCCAAAATTACTACGGCAATTACTCTCTTGGACGGCCCAAGAGATGTGCAACAACCTCTGTTAGCTGTTCAAATCGAGTCTTTTGTTGTCCTTATCCGTCGTACATATCATATCCGATGATTACACGATCTTTGGATACTGGTGTGTCCATCGGGGCATGGAACTAAATTATGAATCGTAGCAAGGAAGTACTATAGTACGGCACCCGTACCCAAAAACAGGAATTCTCAAGCCACAAGTGTGACAAACAGTTCGTGAATATGTAAGCGCCCACACAAACTCAGTATTCCTGTTTTCACATAAATTTATATGTTGTGCGTGGAAAAAAATTAACCGATCATCAGTGAAAGAGGAAAACTTCGGTTATGAAAGCACCACTCCCCTACCAGCCCTACTATACTAACAGCTAAAATGAAAATAAAAATCCGAATTTGACCCCACTGCAGAGGATAGGAGTCATAGTATCTTAATCAAAAAGAGGTTGACCAAACAGTTTGGTTTTGGTCAGGTTAGAGCGTCTTTGAAGCCCAGGGTGCCTGGGGGTATTTGGTTGCCATGCATCTTTTGTGTTCGGTTAATTTTGTTCACAGACAATACGAGGAACTGTACTCGTACTCACCTCGCCAGAATTAGTCACCGGTCAAGTGAACTGTGAAGTACCGGTACATTACCTGGAGGATGAGAATGGGTGCTTGAGGTTGGGAATCTCAGCTCCTCTGACTGAAATTGGAGTATCCATTGTGAAAATGAACAACGGTTCCAAAGCACTTGAAACCGGGGTTCTCGAATGCAACTTCGATGTTGATAGTTGCATCGCACCGAGCTTCAGGTTTAGTGACTTCACTACAGCTCACGTGACCGGTGACTAATTCCGGCTAGGTGAGTATCATACTCGAGCACATCTTGCCTGCCACCCGTCCAAGCTTCGCCTCCGCTATCTCCCTACCCCTACATTTCTCAACACCACATTGCTTCTGGTACAAAATCGCACGATACTCTGCACTCTCAGTGAGCTGCCTCTTCTTGCACTCTCAGTGAGCTGCACTCCGCCTAGCACTCCTTGTGAGCTGCGAAATGTCCGTCCATGGCGCCCCTCAGGGCTTCCCTCTCCCTCCTTCCTCGGTGCCCTCCACCAGGCCCAGCTCCGTCTCCCCTCCCTCGGAACAAATCATCTATGTGAGAAATTTCCTTGGGGAAACTCTCAACAAACTAGGCTTCAACGATGTTGTCCCCCTCCCCACAAGCTCTGAGCTCGGTAGGGACCTCTCTACGGGTGAATCCATCATCCTCCCTCTTCTCTGCTCCACAATCAACGCACTGGCTTCTCTCCTGGAGAGGGTCGACACCCTCAACGACCGCATCACGCACACGCATGACTCCATCAGCCAGGTGGCAAACTCGGTTCCCAACAGGGACGAATTAACCGCCTCTTTGGCCCCCATTACCTCTTCGGTTCGTGACCTGTCACATAGGGTGAGCACAGCCCCCTTGTCGCACAGACCTGCACCCCCACAAGCCAATCAGGCTCCGGCCCCAGCCCCCCCTCCCAGAAAGCCCTCCGCTCCCACGCCCGGCCTTCATCCCGACTTCCCCAGGCATGACCATGCCACCAACAAATACTATGGTAACCCCGAAGCTTTTGCCAAGTCCCACCCCACCTCCTGGGAAGCTTCCCACTTCGCCAACGGGGGTTACCCCGCCGTTTCCACCTTCCTTCCAGGCATTCAGGACCCTACCTGTCCTCGGTTGACTTACGCTCAAGTCTCGGCCCCCCCGTCAAAGGGAAAGAAGAAGTCCTCTCCCCAAGGGGTTGCCTCTTTGACATCTCCCCCCGCCTCCTCTTCCTCACCGGCCTCTTCCTCCTCCACCTCCTCCTCCTCCAGACCCGCTACCCTTCCGGCTGCTGCCAGAAGGTTCTATGCTCCCAGACAGGATCCCCTCGCTCACCCGGACAGGGAGACCATTGCCGCCACCTTCCCCGACATAGCCGCAGAAGTCCTGCGCTCGTCCAACTGCGCCCTCCCCCTTTCTTTCACAGCGAAAGTCAACTCGAATGGAACTGTGACTCTCCTGGGAGTCTCCTCCTCCACGCCTGCCTCTGATTACGCTCCCTTCTTTGGCGCCTTGGCTGCACGTCTAAACAAATCTTTTCCTGTCGGCTCCTCCCCGTGGCTCCCGTTCAGGCCCGCCCCTAACGAGAACCAATTTGCCATCCATGGCCTCCCCCTCCGATATCTCCCAGAGGACAATGAGGGACTCTTCATGTACCTCAAAGCTGCCATACTCAACGCAAAGGGGATCGAGATCACCTCGGCCCGTTTCCTCAACCCGGACCCTGAAGCCCGCTCTCTGAAACTCGCCTCCTCGGTTGTTGTCACAACCTCCCCCGAGGATGGCAAGAGGATAGGCACCAACATCTTCCTTCTGTCTCGCAAGAGAGAGGTCAAAACCGCCCACTCCGCCAACAAGACTACTCGATGCCGCAACTGTCAGAGATACGGCCACACAGCCCCTGTCTGCAAATACGATCACCCTGTCTGCTCGATTTGTGCCCTCCACCACCGTAAGGCGGAGCACCGCTGCCCCAACCCCACATGTCCCAAGGAAGGTAACCTTCGCCCTGTTGCGAACTGTTGCTCTGCCTCCCCCGCCCACTGTGCTAACTGTGGGGATGACCACCCTGCCACTGACCCTACATGCCTGGCTAGGCCTAGCCGTCTCCCTCCCACTGAAGAAGCAACCCACGCACGGGAACACCCCCCCTCCGCCCCTGCCGAAGGGGACATGGACACAACCGAAGATGAGGGTGAGGCTGTTGCTGAGACCCCTAGACCCTCTGCCCCATCAACAGTAAGAAGACTTCTCCCTGCCTTCGAGGTGGTTACTCCTCGTCCAACCCGCCCCTCTGCTCCTCCCTCGGTTTTGCGCCCTACTCCAGGGGCCGGCGGTCCACTCCCCCAGGTGGCCCCCAGCCCCTCCCCTGCTCCTTCCAACGATCCGGGCAGGGCCCGATAATGCAGTACAACGGCAGCCCTTTCATGTCCCCCCGGCCGGCCAGGGGTACACTTCGTTCCTTTTCCATCGTTCAACACAACAGGCTTGGGAGCTGGGATGTGTTTCTCTCCCTTATGAACAGCATTAGTCAGTTAGCCTCCCCTCCTATGATAGTAGCCCTCCAGGACCCTCCCGTCAGGAGGGGCCAACTCCCATCCTTCTCTACATACAAGTGTTTTCACCCCTCCTTCCCCAAACCAAGGGTGGCCTTTTACATCCACCCCCACCTACTGAACTCGGTTTCGCTCCTGCCCGGCGCATCCACACGCTCTGATTTATTTTCGATCGACATATTTGCTCCTCATGGTTTCTTTGAGCTTCAATTCTCTAGGTTCAGGATTATCAACGCCTACAATCTTCCTCTCAAGGCTGCCCCTTTTCGAACTATCAGCCCCCCAGATTTATTCCAGGATAACGCTTTCCCAACCATGGTGGTTGGCGACCTCAACCTGCATCATCCCGCTGCCGACCCTCTGCGCACATTCGATTCTGGGGAATATAACCTGTCACACCCCTACTACAGCCAGGCATCTGAACATGGCTACTCTCTCCTCAATCAACCTGGGTTATACACATATTTCCCCTTCGCACACAACGCCAGGCCTTCGGTCCTGGATCTCGCCTTCGCTAACGATCCGCTATTCCCTTCGTTCTCCCGTTGGGACACGCCCCTCCCCTCGACTGGCTCTGACCATGTCCCGGTGCTCATTACGCTGGAGTCTCCCAGGTTCAGGCTCCCACCCTCTTCCCCCAACTGGTCAAAAACAGATTGGTCCAATATCCTACCCGCCCTCCCCTCCTTGGTACCTCCCCCTCCTCCATCCTTTTGCTCATCCTCCACCTTTGAGGAATGGTTTGACACCCATGCCAATAAGGTCAAAACCCTTATCTCCTCCAACACTCCGGTGTCGCGCCCGTCCCCCAGATCCAAACCGTGGTGGTCCCCTCTTCTCTCTCACCTAAGAGCTGCCTTCCACTCGGCCTCTCGCACATATAGGTCTTCCAGAGACCCCTATGACCAGTCTGCCCTGCGCTCGGCAAGGCGCTCCTATTTTACTTCAATTAAAAAGGCCAAGTTCACCCATTGGTCTACCTACCTCTCGTCCCTCTCCCCCTCCTCAGTCTGGGAGGCAAGGAAGCTCGCCTCTGGAAGGCAGTCCTCAAGGTTCCCCTCCTTTCCCGACCAAGATACTCCCGAGGGCATCAACAAGGCCCTACTCTCACATTTTTTTCCCTCCACCCCTCCTCCAACCAACGCTCCCCTCTCCCTCTCTCCCTACTCTGACTACTTCCCTCTCAGTCAGGAAGAAATCACTCTTGCCCTTTCAAAATCCTCCAACACTTCAGCTCCCGGCCCAGACACGATATCTTACGACGTGTGGAAACGGGTTCACCAATCATGCCCTACCCTCCTCACCAAACTCCTCTCTCCTCTACTACAGTTCGGACATCACCCCGCCTCCCTGAAGAAAGCAAATGGCATCGTGTTGGACAAGCCTGGCAAGGCATCCTATGATACCCCTGCCTCCTTCAGGGTCATTGTTCTACTCGAGACTCTTTCCAAAATACTTGAGCGGGTAATCGCTTCTCGTCTCTCCCTCCTGGCCAGGCATGTAGGCCTACTCCACCCTCACCAGACGGGCTCCCTCCCGGGCCTCTCTACCTTCGACGCCACCTCCACCCTCACCCATGAGGTTCGCCTCCTCCAAAGACTTGGTTCCAAGGTCTCATCTCTTTTCCTGGACATCAAGGGCGGCTTCGACAATGTCGACCCCGGCCAGCTCACGTCGGCACTGCGGGCCAAGGGGGCCCACAAGTACCTCACAGCATGGGTTGGCAGTTTCCTTACCAACCGCATGTGTAGACTTCTCTTCCAAGGCTCCCCGAGAATATTTTCGCCGGTCGCCGTGGGTACCCCTCAGGGCTCCCCCATCTCCCCCCTCCTCTTTGTTATTTATGTTTCTCCGCTTCACCCAGTGATACCTAAGGGTATTGTAATCTCGTACGTGGATGATTTTGTGGTCACCGTCTCCTCCTCCTCCCACAGACGAAACGTTCAACTCCTTCAAGGCCAATACCGCTCTCTGTGCAGAATTGCGGCGCCCAGGGGCCTCACCTTCTCCGTCCCCAAGACTGAGCTCATACACTGGCGCACCCCTCAGGAGCGCTCACCTCCCTCAGCGGCGGGTGTCCGGTTGGACGACCTGTACTTCCCCCCCAAGAACACGGTGAGGTGGCTGGGTTATTGGTTCACGCCCCCTCTCTCTTCGAGTGCCCACTTCAGCAAGAGGCTATCCCTCGCCCAGGGCGCCTTCGACACGATCAAAAGACTCTCTCCTCCAGGGAAGGGCCTCCCACCGTATCTCTGCCATAGGCTGGCCTCCTGCCTCCTCGCGCCTGTCCTCCTGTATGGCGCGGATCTATACACACCCCTTGTGGGGATGCAAGACAAGTTAGACGTGTTTTGGCACCGAGTCCAAAGATGGGTCACCAATTGTTTTTCATCCACCCCAATCCCTATACTGGCCATTGAGTCCTGCCTTCCCCCTCTCGTCCTACTCATAGAACACCGACAGCGCATGGCCGCCCTGAGGATGGTCTGCTCTCCACCCGAAATCAACCCTGCGTCGGCTAGGCTACACAAGTCAGTCCCGAACCGGTCTTCCTTCCGCTCGCCGCTCTGCCATCGCTCTCTGCTGGTCAAATTGAACCCCGCATATCGTCCCCTCATGTGGAGGACACCCCAAGTCACGATCCGCAAACATCTCCCCATCGATGAGATCGCCCACAGGACGCTTCCCCTGCTTGGAAGCAGGCTTTTCTTTCCTTCACACAACCGCCAACTGGTCCCTACCCTATCCGTCCCTCCGGAGGACCCTCCCTCTGACTCGTACACCGCGCTCAAGAGAGAATCCCGGTCAATCCTCCTTCTGCAGTGGCGCTCGCTCGCTCCTCCCCCCCCAGGCTACCCTTACTCGCCTTCGCTCACACCGCACTCCTTCATGGGCCTCCCCAAATTCATGGCTGGTCGCTTCCACCAAATGCGGTCCGGTAAGAGCTACCTCGCAGCCCATCCCTCCTGGTTTAATCGTGACACTCCCTCCCTCTGCCCCAGGTGCCACGCCTCGGCCGAAACCTTTGAGCACGCCATCCTCCACTGCGAAGCCCGTCGCCGCCTGAAAGAGAGTCTCCTCCCGGCCCTCACCTCGCTTGATGCTGCCTCGCCCCTATGGTCCTCCGATCGGGATATCGCCATCCTTTCTAGATTTATCGCACTCACGGCCACCGGTTTTCCGCCCGACATGTTCCCCCCGAGCCCTGCTTCCAGCACTGCCCACAGCCCTGCTCCCTCCCCTCCCTTCTCCCCCTCGCCCCGTTTCAGGTTTTCTCCTGTGGAGGATGATTGACTTGTTTGGGTATTTCTATATTTGTTATTTCTTGACGGAGATCGTAAGGTCTGGTGGTTTTGGATATTTCTTTACTAGTTTATGATGTTTTCCCTTGGTTGGTTATTGCGTCATGGTTTGGCTACGCTTTGGAGAACTGGGTGGATAGGGTTTTCTTTTGTTGGTTGTTTTATTATAGGTTTTGTTTACGCCATAGCTTACCGCTGCATGCGAGTTCTTTGTACCTTTAAACAAACGAATACATGACTTAAACAAAAAAAACAAAATTGCCTGCCACCCGTCAAGCTTCGCCTCCGCTATCTCCTTACCCCTACATTTCTCAACACCACATTGCTTCTGGTACAAAATCTCACGATACTCTGCACTCTCAGTGAGCTGCCTCCTCTTGCACTCTCAGTGAGCTGCACTCCGCCTAGCACTCTTCGTGAGCTGCGTGATGTCCGTCCATGGTGCCCCTCAGGGTTTCCCTCTCCCTCCTTCCTCGGTGCCCTCTACCAGGCCCAGCTCCACCTCCCCTCCTTCCGAACCGATCATCTACGTGAGGAATTTCCTTGGGGAAAGGCTCAACAAACTAGGCTTCAACGATGTGGTCCCCCTCCCCACAAGCTCTGAGCTCGGTAGAGACCTCTCTACGGGCGAATCTATTATCCTCCCCCTTCTCTGCTCCACGATCAACGTGTTGGCCTCTCTACTAGAAAGGGTCGACACCCTCAACGACGGCATCACACACACCCATGACTCCATCAGCCAGGTGGCAAACTCGGTCCCTAATAGGGACGAGCTGACCGCCTCCCTGGCCCCCATCACCTCTTCGGTTCGAGACCTGTCACATAGAGTCAGCACAGCCCCTGTGCCACACAGACCTGCACCCCACTCAATCAATCAGGCACCTGCCCCACCCCCCCCGGCCAAGAGACCCTCTGCCCCCACGCCCGGCCTACATCCCGACTTCCCCAGGCATGACCACGCCACCAATAAATACTATGGCAACCCTGAAGCGTTTGCCAGGTCCCACCCCACCTCGTGGGAAGCCTCCCACTTCGCCAATGGGGGTTACCCCGCCGTTTCCACCCCCCTCCCTGGGATACAAGGCCCTACCTGCCCCCGTCAGACCTACGCACAAGTCACGGCCCCCCCGACGAAAGGAAAAAAGAAGTCCTCCCCTCAGGGGGTTGCCTCCTTGATCTCTCCTCCCTCCTCCTCCTCCTCTCCAGCTTCCTCCTCCTCCTCCTCCAAGCCCTCCACTCTCCCAGCTGCGGCTCGGAGGTTCTATGCACCCAGACAGGATCCCCTCCCTCACCCGGATAGGGAGACCATTGCCGCCACCTTCCCTGATATAGCCGCAGAAGTTCTGCGCTCGTCCAACTGCGCCTTCCCTCTATCGTTCACAGCCAAAGTCAACTGAAATGGTACGGTCACTCTCTTGAGGGTCTCCCCCTCTACGCCTGCCTCCGACTACGCTCCCTTCTACGCTGCTCTTGCGGCACGTTTAAACAAATCCTTCCCAGTCGGCTCCTCCCCGTGGCTCCCGTTCAGGCCCGCTCCCAACGAGAACCAGTTCGCCATCCACGGCCTCCCCCTTCGCTACCTCCCTGAAGACAATGAGGGTCTCTTTGTGTACCTCAGGACTGCAATACTCAAGGCCAAAGGCGTCGCGATCACCTCGGCTGGCTTTCTTAACCCGGATCCTGAAGCCCGCTCTCTAAAGCTCGCCTCTTCGGTCGTTGTCACAACTACCCCTGAGGAAGGTAAGAAGATGGGCCCCAACATCTTCCTTCTCTCCCGCAAGAGGGAGATCAAGACCGCACATTCTGCCAACAAAACTACGCGATGCCGCAACTGTCAGAGATACGGCCACACGTCCCCTGTCTGTAAATACGACCACCCCGTCTGCTCAATCTGCGCCCTGCACCATCGCAAGACGGAGCACCGCTGCCCTAATCCCACATGTCCCAAAGAGGGCAACCATCGCCCCGTGGCTAATTGCTGCTCTGCTTCCCCTGCGCACTGTGCTAACTGCGGGGACGATCATCCTGCCACTGACCCTGCCTGCCCAGCTAGACCAAGCCGTCCCCCCCCTCTAACGAAGTACCTCCTGCACAAGGCCACGTCGCCCCTGCCCCTGCTGAAGGGGACATGGATACAACTGAAGATGAGGGTGAGGCCGTTGCCGAAACCCCCAGGCCCTCCGCTCCGTCTACTGTCAGAAGACTTCTCCCGGCCTTTGAGGTAGTCACTCCTCACCCGACTTGTCCATCAGCTCCTCCTGCGGTTTCGCGCCCTACTCCAGGGGCGGGTGGCCCACTTCCCCAGGTGGCCCCCAGCCCCTCCCCTGCTCCTTCCAATGATCCGGGCAGGGCCCGATAATGCAATACAATAGTAGCTCAACCACGTCTCCCCGGCCGGCCAGGGGGACACTTCGTTCCTTTTCCATCGTTCAACACAACAGGCTTGGGAGCTGGGATGTGTTTTTATCTCTTATGAACAGCGTTAATCAGTTAACCTCCCCTCCTATGATAGTAGCCCTTCAGGACCCCCCCATCAGGAGAGGTCATCTCCAAGTCTTTTCTACATACAAATGCTTTCACCCCTCCTCCCCTAAGCCAAGGGTGGCTTTCTACATCCACCCCCACCTGCTAAACTCGGTCTCGCTCCTACCCACCCCATCCACCCGGTCCGACTTGTTTTCGATTGACATATTTGCCCCAGAGGGTTTTTTTGAGCTCCAGTTCACTAGATTCAGGGTCATCAACGCCTACAATCTCCCTCTCAAGGCTGCCCCCTTTCGTACTATCTCCCCCCCTGATTTGTTTCAAGATAACGCTTTCCCGACGATGGTGGTTGGCGACCTCAACTTGCATCACCCATCTGCCGACCCTCTGCGCACATTCGACTCTAAGGAGTACAACCTATCTCACCCCTATTATAGCCAGGCTTCGGAACATGGCTACTCTCTCCTCAACCAACCTGGGTTGTATACATACTTCCCCTTCGCACACAACGCTAGGCCCTCGGTCCTGGACCTCGCCTTCGCTAACAGCCCGCTTTTCCCTTCGTTCTCTCATTGGGACACACCTCTCCCCTTGACTGGCTCTGACCATGTCCCAGTGCTCATCACACTGGAGTCTCCCAGGTTCAAGCTTCCTCCTCCCTCCCCCAACTGGTCAAAAACGGATTGGTCCAGTGTCCTACCCGCCCTCCCCTCATTGATATTTCCCCCTCCTCCGCCTGTTTGCTCGTCCTCCACCTTTGAGGAGTGGTTTGACACCCATGCCAATAAAGTCAGGACCCTCATCTCCTCTAACACTCCTGTGTCACGCCCATCCCCCAGATCCAAGCCATGGTGGTCCCCTCTTCTCTCCCACCTAAGATCTGCCTTCCACTCGGCCTCTCGAACTTACAGGTCTTCCAGAGACCCCTATGACCAGTCAGCTCTACGCTCGGCAAGACGTTCCTATTTTTCTGCCATTAAAAAGGCTAAGTTCGCCCATTGGTCTACCTACCTTTCGTCCCTTACCCCCTCATCGGTTTGGGAAGCCAGGAAGCTCGCCTCCGGGAGGCAAGCCTCAAGGTTCCCCTCTTTCCCCGACCAGGATACTCCCAAGGGCATCAACGAGGCCCTACTTTCACACTTTTCCCCCTCCACCACTCCTCCGGCCAACACGCCCCTCACTCTCTCTCCCTACCCTGGTTACTTCCCCCTCAGTCAGGAAGAGGTCACGCTCGCCCTTTCAAAATCATCCAACACTTCCGCTCCTGGCCCTGACATGATCTCTTACGACGTATGGAAACAGGTTCACCGATCATGCTCTTCCCTCCTCACTGAACTCCTCTCTCCTCTGTTACGTTATGGACATCACTCCGCCTCCCTGAAGAAGGCAAACGGCATTGTGTTAGATAAGCCTAGCAAGGCATCTTATGATACCCCTGCCTCCTTTAGGGTCATTATTTTACTCGAGACTCTTTCCAAGATACTGGAGGGTGTCGTCGCTTCGCGTCTCTCCCTCCTGGCCAGGCATGTAGGCCTGCTTCACCCTCACCAAACAGGATCCCTCCCGGGTCTCTCCACTTTCGACGCCACATCTACCCTCACCCATGAGGTTCGCCTCCTCCAGAGACTTGGTTCCAAGGTCTTATCTCTTTTCCTGGACATCAAGGGCGGCTTTGACAATGTCGACCCCAGCCAACTCACGTCGGCGCTGCGGGCCAAAGGGGCCTACAAATACCTTACTGCATGGGTTGGCAGCTTCCTTACTGGCCGCATGTGTAGACTTCTCTTTCAAGGTTCCCCAAGAATATTTTCGCCAGTCGTTGTGGGTACCCCCCAGGGCTCCCCCATCTCCCCCCTCCTCTTTGTTATTTACGTTTCTCCAATACATCCTGTGATACCTAAGGGTATTGTGATCTCTTATGTGGACGATTTCGTGGTCACGGTTTCTTCCTCCTCTCACAGACGCAACGTTCAACTCCTCCAGGGCCACTACCACTCTCTCTCCAGTATCGCGGCGCCCAGGGGCCTTACCTTCTCCGTCCCCAAAACTGAGCTCATTCACTGGCGTACCCCTCAGGAGCGCTCGCCTCCCTCAACGGCGGGAGTCCGTTTGGACGACTTGTACTTCTCCCCCAAAGACACGGTAAGGTGGCTAGGATACTGGTTCACACCCCCTCTCTCCTCAAGTGCCTACTTCAGCAAGAGGCTGTCCCTCGCCCAAGGCCCTTTTGACTCGATTAAGAGACTCTCTCCTCCGGGGAAGGGTCTCCCTCCGTACCTCTGCCATAGGTTAGCTTCATCCCTTCTCGCCCCTGTTCTTTTGTATGGCTCAGACCTCTACACTCCCCACGTGGGGATGCTGGATAAGTTGGACGTTTTTTGGCATCGCGTCCAGAGATGGGTCACCAACTGCTTCTCCTCCACTCCGATCCCCATATTGGCCATCGAGTCTGGCCTCCCCCCTCTCGTCCTCCTTATAGAACACCGACAACGCATGGCGGCCCTAAGGGTGGTCTGCTCGCCACCCGAAATCAATCCTGCGTCGGCCAGGCTACATAAGTCAGTCCCAAACCGGTCTTCCTACCGCTCCCCGCTCTGTCATCGCTCCTTGCTGGTCAAGTTGAACCCCGCCTACCACCCCCTTATGTGGAAAACACCCCAGGTGACGATCCGCAAACACCTCCCCATTGATGAGATCGCCCACAGGGCGCTTCCCCTACTTAAAAACAGGATTTTTTTTCCTTCGCACAACCGTCAACTGGTCCCTACCCTATCCGTCCCCCCGGCGGACTCTCCCTTGGACTCGTACATCACTCTCAAAAAGGAATCCCGAGCGATCCTCCTCCTGCAGTGGCGCTCGCTCGCTCCTCCTCCCCCAGGCTATCCTTACCCACTTTCGCTCACGCCCCACCCCTTCATGGGCCTCCCCAAATTCATGGCCGGTCGCTTCCATCAAATGCGGTCTGGCAAAAGCTACCTTGCAGCCCATCCTTCCTGGTTTAATCGAGACACTCCCTCTCTCTGCCCCAGGTGCCGCGTCTCTGCTGAAACCTTTGAGCATGCCATCCTCCACTGCGAAGCCCGTCGCCGCTTGAAAGAGAGTCTCCTCCCGACCCTCACCTCGCTTGATGCCGCCTCGCCCCTATGGTCCTCCGATCACGATATCGCCATCCTTTCTAGTTTTATCGCACTCACAGCCACCGGTTTCCCGCCCGACATGTTCCCCCCGAGCCCTGCTTCCAGTATTGCCCACAGCCCTACTCCCTCCCCTTCCTTCATCCCCTCGCCCCGCTTCAGGTTTTCTCCCGCGGAGGATATTTGATTTGTTTGGGTGTTTCTTTACTTGTTATTTTAAGACAGGGATCGTGAGATTTGTTGGTTTTAAATATTTCTTTACTAGTTTATGATGTTTTCCCTTGGTTGGTTATTGCGTCATGGTTTGGCTACGCTTTGGAGAATTGGGTGGTTAGGATTTTCTTTTGTTAGTTGTTTTATTATAGGTTTTGTTTACGCCATAGCTTACCGCTGCATGCAAGTTCTTTGTACCTTTAAACAAACGAATACATGACTTAAACAAAAAAATTGCCTGCCACCCGTGCTAGAGTTATGAGGCTCATTGAGAAGACGGCAATTTAGTGACAGACTGTTGTGCCGCAAAAGACACACACAAGATGCATGGGTAATGGCGGGGCTGTTCACCGGTGTAATTGCTTTTGTATGTCACAATGTGATTGATGATTTATGTTCGAATATGCGGATATCATACTGTATTATTCTAGTATTGTGAAGCTCACGATGCTTCGCAGGCGAGCTAGTGAACTAGCGTTCAGAGGTCTGAGGGGCTCTCAATATGGACTGCTACAATAGGGGTACTCGGGTATATAGCAACCCCCCCGAGCACTATAGTTAATCAAGCAACTCTTCAATCCCATTTTCCTCTCTTGCTTGTCAATATCTCTCCTAGAATTTTAACAGGTTATGAGCCCTTGGACGCCTCGACACTGCATATACTATCAAGACCGCCTTGGTGATACAGACCTTAAATACTTCAAATGTCATACGAAAGAAGCCCTCATCTTGCATCTACCCCTACCGATGACGAAACCTACTTTCGTTGCCCAGCCGGAGGCTGCGCAAAGCTCACCACCGATAACTATAGTCATTGGAAGGCTGATATCACCATTATGCTTACAGCATCACGTGCTATAGATATAGTACTTGGAACTGAAGAACCTCCCCCAAACGGAAACTCGGTTGCAGCCGTTACGGCTACAGACAAATACCTATCACGGAAAGCGGGAGCCTATGGCATGCTGGTTGGATCGTGCACACGTGCTATACGAGCCTATGTTAAGGGACTTACTGAACCTTCAGAGATCTGGACCACACTATGTGATCGACTAGATACGAACTCCTCAACTGCGATCTCAAGTGTGGTTAGACAATTCAATCGTGCAAAGCATCTCCCTACCGATAAAAGTATTAGTACTTATCTTGAACGACTTCGTATCCTTCGTGAGGACTTAATGGATACCTATAGTCAGATATCTGAAGACGCTTATATCGATAAAATCCTTACCACAGTTCCCGAAACTTACTACACTATTAGAGACAGAGTATACGGCAATCCTAGAGACTTCAGAAACGTCGCCTATGTTGTGAATACTCTGTTGGAACATGAGAAGATGAAGCTTCTCGATGATCAGGTCAGATCAGATGCGGCTTCCTCTCTGACCTCCGGCACAGCTCTGTTCTCTGGCCCACACGAAATTCGGAAATCTCGCAGCTTCAACACCCATCGTCGTGTTCTGAAAAACAGAGTTGGAGATGCTAGTCGCTATCCAGCAAGGACTCTACACCAGCGAGTATCAACTGGAGACATCCGAAGCTCTGTGTCGAACAGCAGTGGAAGGGCTCCTATTCGAGGGAACTGTTGGCACTGCAACAAGCCAGGCCATCGGAAAGATCAATGCCGGAAGTATCAAAGGGAGGTTGGAGTTGCAACAATTGCTCATGCGAAGACAGCCCATGCCCAGTCTACCCAGCCCTCTCCATACCCAGCTACTAACTACTCTCAGCCTGTGGAGGGAGATAGGGAAGATGGGTTTATGGTGGCTCATGCTCGTATGGCTGGAAGTACCCCAATACAGGGTACAGGTTCTGGATGGTTGATCGACTCTGGGGCCTCCCATAACCTTTGCCCTGACCGGCACCTTTTCACTAAACTAGCAATACTATCAAAGCCGATTCCAGTATACCTTGGTGATGGGACATCGCTTCCGGGAATTGCCCGAGGTGAAATAAGACTGCGGCTCCCGTCTCAAAAGATCCTATCCGTTCAAGCCTTATTAGTTCCCAAACTCCGCACATCATTACTATCGGTAAGCGTATTAGCAGAGCTGGGAGCAGTACTTTCTTTTCATCCAGGAGGCCGGTGTCAGATTGGGTCTGAGTTGGTAGGGCTTACCGTACACAATGACGGCATCTATCACTTCCTTGGCAGCCCGATAGCATCACCATCACCATTTACTACTTTACCTCGCAAAGTACACAAGTTTAGCTATAGACTTCAAAACACTCTCGTCCTCCCCTCAGCCAGCCACTCACCCCAACGTACCTATTACAGTCTTGTAGCGACAACCCATTCACTACACTTATGGCATCAGCGTCTCGGGCATCTTGGAGCTACTGCAGTTAGAAAACTTCTTGGTATCTGCAATGAAAGTGGTGAAGGCCTTTTACTGGACCGTACAAGTAGAGAGAAGAGTATAGACAATACAGAGATACCTCAAACTCGTGCATTGAGTCAGTATGAGGACCCTGACCTTGGAGAATCGGACCCCCCATCTACATGCGAAACCTGTATGAAGGCCAAACAGCAGCGCCAAATTACCTGAACACCTGTTGAGAGAACTAAAAGACCGTTTGAACTAATCCATTTGGACCTTTGTGGTCCAATTACTCCTCTTTCAATGGCTGGAGCATGCTATTTCATTGTTTATATTGATGACTTCTCAAGATATACTTGGGTATATTTTCTTCGAACAAAGACTGCTGATGAGGTCACATCTAGATTTCAGGAATTTCAACACTTGGTTGAAAAGCAATGGCCTGACTGGCCGATTAAACGCTTTCGGTGTGAGAACGGCAAAGGCGAATACGATAATGGATTCTTTCGAGGAATCCTAAGAGTCTCTGGTATCAGCTATGAACCGTCACCCCCGTATACCCAGCATAAGAATGGTGTGAGCGAGCGTATGATACGCACTCTAGTAACGAAGGCTCGCGCAATGATGATCGACTCCTGCCTTGATGACCCCTTCTGGGCTGAGGCTATCAATACCGCATCCTACCTGCATGCCCGAAGCCCTTCACGGTCAATCGAAGGCAAGACACCATTTCAAATGCTCTTTGGAAAAGCGCCAGACATTAGCCATCTTAGACGCTTTGGCTGTGTAGTATATAGGCTTATCCCTAAGGAGCTTTGAACTGGGAAGTTTACCCCTCGCTCAGTAGAGTGCATTCTAGTCGGCTACGTTAACAATACAGTTAAGATCTCGCGGTTGTGGAATCCTGAAGGGGGACAAATAGGGAGAGTAGTCAATGCATCGGATGTGCACTTTGATGAGCTGCGGGTGGCAGGCAAAAGACTCCCAGAGTTACCGCCAACAGAAGTTCTCAACCCGCTCCTCAGTTCAGAGTCTGAGCCAATGCCGAAACTGCGTCAAGTACTAGGCATCGGCAATGAAGTAGCACCGATCAGATACCCTGTCCCAACAGAAGAAGTGGCAGCTACAGGCCCGATATCCCTCCCAAACGCAAGCCACATACCTGAACCCGCACATGCCGAACCCTCATGTGTCCCAAATAAAGCAACCCCCCCTCTACGATTACCAAAAACAAATAGCCTGCGAAAGCCGAAACTGCAGACAGCAGTATGTCCCAGAGCACGGGTGGAACCTTCTCTGAACACTCAAGGAGGTAAACCGGAAGAAACTAGTCTCCGAAGATCATCAAGGTTGGGTGGTATGGCACGAGCAAATGGGGCAAGGGTAACTAGCATAGAGGAGAGTGACCCGACTAGCTACCGGGAAGCTCTAGCTCATAAGTATGCGAGTAAGTGGGAGGATGCCATTCAGGAGGAGCTTAGCTCTTTGGAAGTAAATGAGACATGGGAACTAGTTGCGGCTTCGCAAGAGCTCAAGGCTATCAGTAACAAGTGGGTTTTTAAGACGAAAACAAACTTTGATGGAACCAAGAGGTATAAGGCAAGGCTAGTGATTAGGGGGTACGAGCAGGTAGACTACGGTGAAACCTATGCTCCAGTCGCGAAGCTGGCCACATTCCGAATACTGATTGTCATGACTGCCATCCACGGGTGGGAGCTGGATCATATGGATGTTGTCACGGCATTCCTGAACCCCCCGGTAGAAGGAAATATCTACATAAAACCTCCAGAAGGGTTGAAGATAACTAGGTGTAGCCAACCGGGTTAAGGCGCCTTGCAACTTGTCTGCAAGCTAAAGAAAGCACTTTCTGGGTTGAAGGAAGCTCCACGGTTGTGGAATGAGCATAATAACACTTTTCTATGCTCGATTGGATTTAGAAGATCCTTACACAATTTGAGTCTCTATATATCGTGGAACATGTTGGGGTCAGGCAACCACGAACCATCTCCCCTACACCTCCGGCGATTGAAATCTCAACACCAGGGAAATCATCGTGGGATTCCACCACCATCCCCTCTCCTCCCCCTTGATGGCTGCTGCCCAGGGGAGCGATGCTACATCCCCTCCTCTCCCTCTGGGGTCTACCCCCCCTCTCCACGGGGTTGTTCCTGTTCATCGTTGACTCCCGCTCATGAAGTTCAGTTCTCCCCTTTACCCCGCACTTCCTTTGCACCTCGCTTAGGTTTTGCACGGTCGGCATTCTGTCCTCTTCGCTCACGGTCGGCGCTGAGCTTTCCAAGCCCTTTGCGAAGTACCTTTCCGTCTTGATTGTGTGGTCCTGTCGGGGAACACTTCGGTTAGTAACTTCAGCACCTCGTCTTCGCTTCGCATTCGGAAAAGCATCGGCCGCGGTTACTCTAGTCGGTCGTCTCAAGTGTTCGGAAGTCCTTCCT
>Ga0307509_10002803_pt1 | contig 27595 bp, 22 predicted proteins | sample 10_EM_MG_FD_202245 | JGI IMG/M metagenome (GOLD analysis project Ga0307509, IMG submission 202245) | Populus trichocarpa ectomycorrhiza microbial communities from riparian zone in the Pacific Northwest, United States - 10_EM | ecosystem: Host-associated > Plants > Roots > Unclassified | place... | reverse complement strand
CCTCACCCCAACTATCATTCCCGGCCAAGATCGTTGGGCTTCGACGACTCAGCCCAACCTACGACGAGGCGGTCGCAGAGCCTGGAGTAAGTGCCATTCAATTGAACAAGGGCGGAGCACCGCCCGGGGCACAAGGCCTCAATCATCGACGATATCCTGCCCAGGAAACAGCGCCTCATTAAACCCGAAATTGCGCAGGTCCAGAATCCGCATCGGGTAGAGGACGCCCAGCAAATGATCCACCTCATGCTGCACAACGCGAGCGTGGAAACCGCCGACAGTGCGATCGATGGGCGCGCCGAACTGATCGAATCCGCGATACCGCAACTGCCGATAACGCGGCACCAGCCCCCGCATGCCCGGCACCGACAGGCAGCCTTCCCACCCTTCCTCCATGTCCTCGCCCACCGGCTCGAGCTGCGGATTGATCAAGACGGTGTAAGGCACCGACTCGGCCTGCGGATAGCGCGGGTTCTCGCCCACGCCGAAGATCACCACCTGTTGCGATACGCCGATCTGCGGCGCAGCCAGACCGGCGCCATTCAGCGACGCCATGGTCTCGTGCATGTCCTGCAACAGCGCGTGCAGCTCGGGCGTGTCGAATGCCTGAATAGGCGCGGCCGTCTGCAGCAGCAGCGGATCGCCCATGCGAAGTACGGGTCGGATGGCCATGGCGAATAATAAAACGAAAGCTTGTCGCCGGCGCTTGTCTTCTGTGGGGCGCGGCTCCGACAATGCAGCCATGTCCGCCAGCCTGCACATTCTCGTTCTCGCCGCCGGCGCCTCGACGCGCCTGGGCCAGCCCAAGCAGTTGGTTCAGCTCGGCGGCCGGCCGGTGCTGCACCGGGTGGTCTCGAACTGCGTCGCCGTCGCGGGCGGCGCCGTCACGGTGGTGATCGGTGCGAACGCCAAAGACTTGACGCGGCTGCTCGCCCACTCGCCCGCCTCCATGATCGTCAATCGCCAATGGGAAGAAGGCATCGCCTCATCCTTGCGCCGCGGGCTGGCATCGCTGCCGCCTACCTGCGACGCGGTGATGGTCGTGCTGGGAGACCAGGTCGCTATCACGGCGGAAGATCTGAAACGGCTGGTCGGTGCATGGAAAGAAGAGGCGGGCGTCATCGCGACAGCGGTGTACGAAGGCCACATCGGCGTGCCGGCGATTTTTCCGCGCATCTGTTTCAGCGAACTGGCGCAGCTGCGCGGCGACCAGGGCGCCCGCTTGATTCTCGAACGCAACAGCTATCGCCTGGCCCGCGTGCCCATGCCCAACGCGGCGGTGGACCTGGACACGCCGGAAGATCTCGCCGCGCTCAAGGAACGCTTTCAACTGCCGGCGCGGCCGCCAGTGGATCGCGCGGCGAACGCACCTCTGCTCGCTGACCCAGGCAGCGACGGCCTTTCGATTGACAGCCTGTCGATCGATGACCACGTGGATCACCAACAGGATGGGAACGTACCGTGAGAATGCTGATCGTTCTCGGCCTGCTGGCCCTCGTCGTCATCATCGTCTGGCTGCGCGTGAAGCGACCGCCCGATCGATAGACTGCTGAAATGTGAATTCAGCAACGCCGCATTATTTACAGCGGTGTGGCAGTGGCGCCGAGCGCAGCCAGCGCATCGATCAGCATCGGGCCGGTATAGGGCTTGACCATGACCGCGATCCGGCGGTCGACGGCAAAACGCTCTTTCAGTTCCCGCTCGCTGCGGCCGCTGGCGATCAGGATGGGAACATCGGCGAGCAAGGCGCGGATTTCGGCGGCCACTGCGTCGCCCGGGCGGTCGGGCAGGCCGAGATCGATGACGATGGCCTGCAACTGCTGACCCAGCGCATGCACCTTGGCCAACGCTTCGGCTGCGTTCCCCGCCTGCTCGACCTTGAAGCCGGCGTCTTCCAGCGAGTCCGCTGCGAACATGCGCACCAGCACCTCATCCTCGACGATGAGGATGCGGGGGTTGGAATTGCTATCGCTCATACGCGCACTCGGCTCCTCGATCCGCGGATCGAAAAAGACACGCCCTTCGGTTCACCCTCAAGTACCCGCCGCCGGCGGAAGCGCCGGCCCTGAAGTCATCGTTGTTCGCTGCGCGACCATCGAGGGTCGCTGCTTGCACGGCCAAGGTCCGTGGGCGCGAATTGTAGATGCCTTTGGCTCCGGGGCGAGCCATTTTCTGGGGTGCAGGCAATTTATTTACAGCTTGCCCGGGAACCTCCACTGGCAACCGCCCGTTGTGGACTTTACGTTGAAGTACGGCTTCCCCAGAACGAGCCGAGGCGCGCGTCTCCGGGACCGATACCGGCAGGACGCCACTATTGTCAAAGCTCAGTTGTTATAGCTCAGTCGTCACAAGCGGGCATCGGGTTGAAAACCACGCAAGAACGGGCGGACCTGGCGTCCTCCGGCGGATTGGCGAACGCGCCGGCGAGATGCGTCGCCAGCGTCGGCCCGTCATTGCCGCGCGGTTCAAGCGTCGATAAGACATCAACGCCGCACCGCATCTCGAGACTTCCCCTCACTCTCCAACCGCGTACCCCGGCACCGCGGCCGTGGGTTCGGAGGCACCCATCGTGTCAGCAGTAGCCGAAGTCACCACCCTGAATCGCCATGACATCCTCAAGGCGCTGCGCTCGCTGAAGCGCGGCGACTTTTCAGTGCGGCTGCCCGGCGACCTGCAAGGCATCGACGGCGAGATCGCCGCCGCCTTCAACGAGGTCGTGGAGCTGAACGACTCCATGGCCCACGAGTTCGAGCGCATCAGCGCCATGGTCGGCCGCGAGGGCAAGATTTCGGAACGCGCGAAGCTGCACGGCGCGACAGGCAGTTGGGCACAGTGCGTGGACTCCATCAACGGCCTGGTCGGCGACATGGTCTACCCGGTGTCCGAAGTGGCACGCGTGATCGGCGCTGTCGCGAAGGGCAACCTGGCTCAGTCCATGAACCTGGAAATCGACGGCCGGCCGATGCGCGGCGAGTATCTGCGCATCAGCACGGTCGTGAATACGATGGTCGACCAGCTTGCCTCCTTCGCCTCCGAAGTGACGCGCGTGGCGCGCGAAGTCGGTACCGAGGGCAAGCTCGGCGGCCAGGCGCACGTGAAAGGCGTCGCCGGCACCTGGAAAGACTTGACCGATTCCGTGAACCACATGGCCGCAAACCTTACCGGCCAGGTGCGCAACATCGCTGAAGTCACCACGGCGGTGGCCTCCGGCAACTTGTCCAAGAAGATCACCGTCGACGTCAAAGGCGAAATCCTCGAACTCAAGAACACCATCAACACGATGGTGGATCAGCTCAACTCCTTCGCCTCCGAAGTCACACGCGTCGCACGCGAAGTCGGCACCGAAGGCAAGCTCGGCGGCCAAGCGAACGTGCGCGGTGTCGCAGGCACCTGGAAGGATTTGACGGACTCCGTGAATCACATGGCCGCGAACCTCACCGGCCAGGTGCGCAACATCGCTGAAGTCACCACGGCGGTGGCGTCGGGCAACTTGTCCAAGAAAATCACCGTCGACGTCAAAGGCGAAATCCTCGAGCTTAAGAACACCATCAACGTCATGGTGGATCAGCTCAACTCTTTCGCCTCCGAAGTGACGCGTGTGGCGCGCGAGGTCGGCACCGAAGGCAAGCTCGGCGGCCAGGCGAAGGTGGAAGGTGTCGCGGGTACGTGGAAGGACTTGACCGACAACGTCAACCTGATGGCCGCGAACCTCACCGGCCAGGTCCGCAACATCGCGGACGTCACAACGGCCGTCGCCTCCGGCAATCTTTCCAAGAAAATCACCGTCGACGTCAAAGGCGAAATCCTCGAGCTGAAGAACACCATCAACGTCATGGTGGATCAGCTCAACTCCTTCGCCTCCGAAGTGACGCGTGTGGCGCGCGAAGTCGGTACCGAAGGCAAGCTCGGCGGCCAGGCGAAGGTGGAAGGTGTCGCCGGTACGTGGAAAGATTTGACCGACAACGTCAACCTGATGGCCGCGAACCTCACCGGCCAGGTTCGCAACATCGCGGACGTGACGACGGCGGTGGCGTCGGGCGACTTGTCCAAGAAAATCACCGTCGACGTCAAAGGCGAAATCCTCGAACTCAAGAACACCATCAACACGATGGTGGATCAGCTCAACTCTTTCGCCTCCGAAGTCACGCGCGTGGCGCGCGAAGTCGGCACCGAAGGCAACCTCGGCGGCCAGGCGAAAGTGGAAGGCGTCGCCGGTACCTGGAAAGATTTGACGGACTCCGTGAATCACATGGCCGCGAACCTCACCGGCCAGGTGCGCAACATCGCTGAAGTCACCACGGCGGTTGCCTCCGGCAACTTGTCCAAGAAAATCACCGTCGACGTCAAAGGCGAAATCCTCGAACTCAAGAACACCATCAACACGATGGTGGATCAGCTCAACTCCTTCGCCTCCGAAGTCACGCGCGTGGCGCGCGAGGTCGGCACCGAAGGCAAGCTCGGTGGCCAGGCGAAGGTGGAAGGTGTCGCAGGTACGTGGAAGGATTTGACCGACAACGTCAACCTGATGGCTGCGAACCTCACCAATCAGGTGCGCGGTATCGCCGAAGTCGTGACGGGCGTCGCCAACGGCGACTTGAAGCGCAAGCTGGTGGTGGAGGCGCAAGGCGAAATCGCGGCGCTGGCGAACATCATCAACGGCATGATCGGCACGCTCGCGACGTTCGCCGACCAGGTGACGAACGTGGCGCGCGAAGTCGGCACCGAAGGCAAGCTCGGCGGCCAGGCCAGCGTGCCGGGCGCGGCCGGTTTGTGGCGCGACCTCACGGACAACGTCAACCAGCTCGCCGCCAACCTCACCACGCAGGTGCGCGCCATCGCGGAAGTCGCGACGGCCGTGACCAAGGGCGATTTGACGCGGTCGATCACGGTGGAAGCCTCGGGCGAAGTGGCCGCGCTCAAGGACAACATCAACGAGATGATCCGCAATCTCAAGGACACCACGCAGAAGAACAACGAGCAGGACTGGCTGAAGAGCAACATCGCGCGCTTCAACCGCTTGCTGCAGGGCCAGCGGGACATCAGGAACGTGTCCAACCTGATCCTGTCGCAGCTCGTGCCGCTGGTGAACGCGCACCAGGCACTGTTCTATCTCACCAAGACGACCGACGGCGAAACGGGCCTGGAACTGGTGGCCAGCTATGCCGCGCCCAGTCGCCGCCGCCCGCCGCAACGCCTGCGCCTGGGCGACGGCCTGATCGGCCAGTGCGCGATCGAGAAGCGCAGCATGCAGCTCACCGACGCGCCGCACGATTACATGCGCATCAGCTCGGGCCTGGGCGAAGCGAAGCCGATCAGCGTGATCGTGCTGCCGGCGCTATTCGAAGGCGAGGTGAAAGCCGTGCTGGAGCTGGGCTCGTTCGAGCGCTTCAGCACCATCCACACGCTGTTCCTCGATCAGCTCATGGAGAGTATCGCCATCGTGCTGAACACGCTGGCCGCCAACATGCAGACCGAAGTGCTGCTCGCGCAATCGCAGTTGCTGACCTCGGAACTGCAAAGCCAGCAGGAAGAATTGAAGAAGACGAACGACCGTCTCGAACAGCAGGCCACGACGCTGCAGCGTTCCGAGGATCTGCTGCGCAGCCAGCAGGAAGAGTTGCGCGGCAAGAATGAAGAGCTGGTCGAGAAGGCCAATCTGCTGTCCTGGCAGAACAAGCAGGTGGAAGCCAAGAACCAGGAAGTCGAACGCGCCAAGGAGCTGCTGGAAGAAAAAGCCGAGCAGCTCGCGCTCACTTCAAAGTACAAATCCGAGTTCCTGGCGAACATGAGCCACGAACTGCGCACGCCGCTGAACAGCCTGCTCATCCTGTCCAAGCTGCTGGCCGACAACGCCAGCGCCAACCTGTCGCAGAAGCAGATCGAATTCGCGCAAACCATCAACCGCGCCGGCACCGAGCTGCTCGCGCTGATCAACGACATTCTCGATTTGTCGAAGATCGAGTCGGGCACGGTGACGCTGGACGTGAGCACGGTGCACTTCGCCGAAGTCGTCGACAACCTGCAGCGCAACTTCGAGCAGATTGCCACCGACCGCAAGCTCACCTTCAAGATCGAACTCGACACCTCGCTGCCGTCGGCGATGACGACGGACGACAAGCGCCTGCAGCAGATCCTGAAGAACCTGCTGTCGAACGCCTTCAAGTTCACGCACGAAGGTGGCGTCGTGCTGTCCATAACCCGCGCGAAGTCCGGCTGGAACCGTGCGAATCAGTTGCTCAACTCGGCATCGGCGGTGGTGGCCTATTCGGTGGTCGACACGGGCATCGGCATCCCCAACGAGAAACTGCGCGTCATCTTCGAGGCGTTCCAGCAGGCCGACGGCACGACCAGCCGCAAGTACGGCGGCACCGGCCTCGGCCTGTCGATCAGCCGCGAAATCTGCCGCCTGCTCGGCGGCGAAATCATCGTCGAAAGCAAGCCCGGCCAAGGCAGCCGCTTCACGCTGTTCGTGCCGCTGACGTTCGATCACACCTCGCGCAGTTCCACCCAGCATCATCAACACGCGACCCTCACCAGCAAGTCGGCAGCGGCAATTGCGTCGAACGCGAGTTCGCAGCTGCTCGTGAGCCACGAAACCACGCCGCTGCTGGTCGCGGCGGAGTTGACGGATGACCGGCAGAACATCCAGCCCGGCGAGCCGGTGCTGCTCATCATCGAGGACGATGCGAAGTTCGGCCAGATCCTGCTCGACCTCGCGCACGACCGCGGCTACAAGGCCGTGGTGTCGTCGACCGGCAGCGGTGCATTGCCGCTGGTACGCAGGTTCAATCCATCCGTCATCACGCTCGACATCAATTTGCCCGACATGGATGGCTGGCGCCTGCTCGACATTCTCAAGCGCACCGGCGAGACGCGGCACATTCCCATCCACATCATCTCGGTGCAGGATCCGCGCGACCGCGGCATGCAGATGGGTGCGTTCTCGGTGCTGGAGAAGCCCGTGGATCATGCGACGCTGCAGCAGACGCTGGCGCGCAGCGAGGAATTCCTGGCGCGGCCCATCAAGGAGCTGCTGCTGGTGGAAGACGACGACCTGCAAAGCGGCGAAATCCTGAAAGTGGTCGGCGAAGACGACGTGCGCGTGACGCGCGTGTGCACGGGCCGCGAAGCACTCGCAGCGCTGCAGGCGCAGACGTTCGATTGCATCGTGCTGGACCTGGTGCTGCCTGACATGGATGGCGTGACGCTGATCGAGACCATCCGCAAAGATACGATGCGCCGGCTGCCTGTCATCATCCACACGGCGAAGGACTTGAGCCCCGGCGAGGAAGCCAAGCTGCGCAACCTGGTCGAGTCGTTCATCATCAAGAGTCCGGAATCGCCGCAGCAGCTGTTCGACGAGACCGCGCTGTTCCTGCATCGGGCCATGCAGGACATGCCGGCGGAACGCCGCCGCATCATCGACCGCGCGCGCCGCCGCGAGCCGGGCCTGGCGGGCCGCAAGGTGCTCATCGTCGACGACGACATCCGCAACATCTTCTCGCTCACCGGCGTGCTGGAACAGCACGACATCCAGGTGCTGCACGCCGAGAACGGCCGCGACGGCATCGCCATTCTCGATGAGACGCCCGGCATCGACATGGTGCTGATGGATGTCATGATGCCGGACATGGACGGCTACGAAACCATGCGCCACATCCGCTCGCGCGAGCGCTTCCGCAAGCTGCCGATGATCGCCATCACCGCGAAAGCGATGAAGGGCGACCGCGAGAAGTGCATCGAAGCGGGTGCCTCCGAATACATGTCCAAGCCCGTCGACGTGGACCAGCTGGTCTCCATGATGCGCGTGTGGCTGCGGCGCATTTGAGCGAGGACGTCAACGTGCATTCGGGCAGCGGCATCGATACCGGGTTGGGCGGGCGCGCCGGCCTGGACTCGTTGCTGGAGTCCATGCCGGACAAGGCGACCATTCTCATCGTCGACGACGAGGCGGACAATCGCTATGCCTTGAACCAAGTGCTGAGCGACCTCGAAGAGAACGTCGTCGAAGCGGCTTCGGGCGAGGACGCGCTGCGTTTCCTGCTGCGCGACGAATGCGCCGTCATCCTGCTGGACGCGAACATGCCCGGCATCGACGGCTACGCCACCGCCGAACTGATCCGCCGCCGCGAGCGTTCGCGCCATATCCCGATCATTTTCGTCAGCGCCATCGACCGTGACGACAAGCACATCGCACGCGCATATGCACTTGGCGCGGTCGATTACGTGTTCAAGCCGGTGGACCCCGTCATCCTGCGCTCCAAGGTGTCCGTGCTGGTCGAGCTGTACAAGAAAACCATCGCCGTGCAGCGCACCGCGCTGCTGGAAAGATTCCTGCAGGAGGAAAATTTCAAGATTCGCCAGGAAAAGCTCGAAGCCGAACGCCAGCTGCGCCAGAGCGAAGCGCGCCAGTCCGTGATCCTGGCCTCGCTGCCCATCACGCTCTACAGCGCGAGCGTGGACGGCAGATTCGCCGGGCCGCGTTTCGTCAGCGACAGCGTCGCGCAGGCCACCGGTTTCGTCGCTCAACAGCTGGTGGACGACGTCGAGCTATGGTGCTCACGCATCGTTCCGGAAGATCGCGCGCGCGTGCTGGAAGAAGTCGCCACCATCGGCGCGTCGGGGGCGATGTCGACAGAGTATCGCTGGCTGTGCGCCGACGGCACGCAGCGCTCATTCCTCGATCGCGCGGTGCTGATCCGCGACGAGCACGGCCGGCCCATGGAGATATTCGGCGGCTGCTTGGACGTGACCGAGCGCCGCACCGCCGAGCAGCAGCTGTTCCAGTCGCAGAAGATGGAAGCCGTCGGCCAGCTCACCGGCGGCATCGCGCACGACTTCAACAACATGCTCACCGTCGTGATCGGCAATCTCGACGCGCTGGCGCGCACGCTCAAGGGCAGCGGCCGGAATTTCGATCGAGCGCAGATGGCGCTGACCGGCGCGTTGAGCTGCGCCGAACTCACGCGCCGCATGCTCGCCTTCGCACGCCGCCAGCCGCTGCAGCCCAAACCGGTCCACCTCGGCCAGATGAGCCTGGGCATCGCCAAGCTGCTCGGCCGCACGCTCGGCGAGCGGCTGACCGTCGAAGTGCACATCCAGGACGACCTGTGGCGGGTGATGGCCGATCCGGCGCAAGTGGAGTCGTCGCTCATCAATCTCGCGGTGAACGCACGCGACGCGATGCTGGAAGGCGGCACGCTCACCATCGATGCACGCAATACATTCAATGAACAATCCGGCACCGACCTGCCCAGCGGCGAATTCGTCGTTCTGTCGGTCACCGACACCGGCAGCGGCATGCCGCAGGATGTCGTGGACCGCGCGCTGGAACCGTTCTTCACCACCAAGAAAATAGGCCACGGCACCGGCCTCGGCCTGAGCATGGTGTACGGCTTCGTGAAGCAGTCCGGCGGCCACGTACGCATCGAAAGCGCGGTCGGGCGCGGCACCAGCGTGCGCCTGTACTTGCCCAAGACGGATGCAGAGTTGGAGCCGCAAAACACGGCTGCAGATCAGGATGCGACGACGTACTCCGGGCACGAGCGCTGCATCCTGCTGGTCGAGGACGATGCCGGCGTGCGCGCAGTGACGGCCGCGCTGCTTAAGGAGCTGCACTTCACGGTCATGGAAGCGGACAACGGCACGCGCGCGCTGGAAATCATCGATCGCGAGCCGAACATCGACCTGCTGTTCACCGACATCGTCATGCCTGGCGGCATCAACGGCTTCGAACTGGGCCGGCGCGCGAAAGAGCGCCGCCCGCAGATGCCGGTGCTATACGCGACTGGCTACGCCGCGTCGTTTAGCGCTTCCGAGCAGGGCGCAGACGTGCTGGCCAAGCCGTATCGCGAATCCGACCTGCTGATAAAGCTGCGCCATCTGCTGCCCGAGAAGACCGGGGCGGCGACGCGCTACGCTAACTGAAGCTGGGCGGCTGATCCCCAGCCCTGGCGGACACCGCCGGTCGCGCGGTTCCTTGATGCGCCGCAGCCACACCTCGTGCGGATCCCAGCCGCTGGTTGCATTGGTCGCAGCGGCAACCGAGGTTGACGGTCGCTCGCCGAGCTGGTCGGCGTTAGCGGCAAACCCGTCATTTAACAGTGGAATCTGTAGGGATTCCGGTGTGCTACTCATAAGTGGCCAGCGTCCTTTCGTGTTGTGACCGCTTAATTCGGGATCCCGCGTCGGGCTGGATTCAAAACCTAACGCGCGGCAGCAGATAAATATCCACGATCTGTATTGGATTTAATCGAACCCGCCGGCGGCGCGGAGCGCACCCCTACCGGCACATTGCCGCGTCTCGCCGATAGCTTCTTTCACGCACCGCTCGCCTGCCGGATGATGGCGTCGTTGGTTTGGCGCGATGCCGCTGCGCGATTACCGCGGCGAACAGGAGGGTTCCTAAGATGACTGGCTTCAATGCTCCGCTCAGGCGCTCGCGATCCAATCGCATGGTCGCGGGCGTCGTCGCCGGACTGGCTCGCTACCTCGGCATCGACGTGCCGCTGGCGCGCGTCCTGTACGTGCTCGTATCCATCTGCTCCGCCGCGTTCCCCGGCATCCTGGTGTACTGCATTTTCTGGGTGCTGGTACCGCAGGAGGAATTTGAGGAGCCGCGCACCCTGTCTCATCCCTGAATAGACGGCTCTAGCCAACTCCCCTCCCCCCGTTCGACGGGGGGAGGCAAGGATGGGGCATCTTCAGTTATCTGTAGGTTGGGCTGAGTCTTCGAAGCCCAACATTCTGACGCCGCAATGATCGTTGGGCTTCGCGGACTCAGCCCAACCTACGACTACTGCGAAGCCCAACCTACGACTGCTGCCCCGTGCGAAGCGCCCAAGGGAGGGGGACATGAGCATGTAGGAGCAGACGTTTGTAGGAACGACATTGTCCGGACCGTCCTTGAGCAGAAGACTTCTCCCGGCTGCTCATACAGGACGACCTCATGGCAACGCTCTCCGCTGAATCCAGCGCACCCCCTCGGCGCCTGTTGCGTAGCACAGGCGCTATTTTTTCGGGCTTCATCTCGGTGTTCGTGCTGTCGTTGGGCACGGATCAAGCGCTGCACGTGCTCGGCGTCTATCCGCCGTGGACCGAACCCATGTACGACTCCGGTTTGAATGCGCTAGCGCTGTCGTATCGCGTCGTCTACACGGTGCTCGGCAGCTACATCACCGCGCGGCTCGCACCGCATGCGCCGATGAAGCATGCGCTGATTCTCGGCGGCATCGGCTTCGTATTGAGCCTGGCGGGAGCGATCGGCGCCAGCGGCATGAACCTCGGCCCCATGTGGTATCCGATCGCGCTGGTCATCACCACGCTGCCGTGCGCGTGGCTGGGCGGGTATTTGTATAGGGGTAAATGAGCGGCGCCGGACTTGGCGCGCCTTTCCTTTCGGTCTCAGCCAGCCGGCTCCACCCGCAGCGCGATGGCCAGCAGGCGCGAGCTGAAATACAAGCCGGCCTGCTTCGCTTGCGCCTGCGAAATCTCAAAGCGCAGGCGCTGCTCGGCGATCGTGAAATTGATCGCGGCACCCATCTTCAGGCCATCGTCGACGTCGGTAACGATGAGCACAGGCCTGCCATGCAGCGGCGCGAGCACGCGGGGCAGCCGCGCGCTGTTGTCGTCATGAATGAACAGGATTTGTGCTGCGCCCACTTCATCGACAGAGCGTATCTCGCGCACCCTCAGCGTGCGGTTCTGCACGCTGCGGTCGGGCGCGAGCTGGCGCAGTTCGTCGGCGACCGGTTTTGCGCCTAGCACTGCGATCGTGAACGTGTCGCCCGACGGCGCGTCCTTCGGCCAGTCGATGAACTTGCCGAAGTGATACAGGAAGGCGGCTTTCACTTTTTCGGGCGCGTAGGCGTCCTGCGCTTGCACTCGCGGCGCGGGCCCGGCGCAGACGCACGCGAGCAGCAACAACGTCGGCACCAGGCTCACGAAGCGCCGGCGCAGCGGCGCAATCTCAATCGAAAGCGCACGTAACCACGCGCCCGCTGCGCCGTGGCGCGCAACGTTCGCCGCAGTTGCCACTGGCGTGTTCACTGCGGCGTCCATGTGATCTGCGCATACGCCGCGCGCTCAATGGATATGCGTCCGGCGGCCGCGCCGAATTCGGCGTGATCGCTGTGCAGCAGGTTGCTGCCCGTCAGGGACAGTTCGATTTCCGACGTGATGTGCCAACCCACACGCAAGTCGAACTCGGTGTAGGGCGGCAGGTTCTGGTTGTCGATGCCGCCGATGCGGCGTACCGCGGCGTCGACTTCCCAGCCCTCGGCCACGTCGAGTGAGCTGCGCAGGAAGAGCTGGTAGTCCCAGTCGTGCGATTCCGCCGCGCCGCGCGTCGGGTCGGTGCTGCCGGGTTTGTTTTCCAGATTCAGGTCGAGATAGGTGTAGCCGCCCCACAGGCGCCAGCGCGGCAACGGCTTGTAGTCGACGGTCAACTCGGCGCCGGACGATTGCCCCTCGAAACCGTTGCCCACCACTTGCGGAACCGGCGACGCCGGGTTGAGGCGCTCGACGCTGCGCACGTCGTCGTAGTCGTTGTAATAAGTGGCCAGCGATATCGACACCGTCCGCGCCGGCTGCAGCTTGATGCCCGCTTCATACGCCAGCAGCTTTTCGGACTTGATGTTGTCGCCGCCGTAAAGAAACGGTGGCCGCCCCCGGACACCGAAATCCGCATCCAGCCGCGACGGCGTGCGTACCGCCCTGGAGATTCGGCTCCACAGCAGTTGTCCCGTTTGAAAGCGCCACGCAAGTCCGACGCTCGGCTGCCATTCGGTGCCCGTGTATTCGTTGTCCTCGACCTTCGTGCCGACAGTGAGGTGCATGCGGTCCGCGGCGAGCGCGATCTCGTCCTGGACGAAGCCGCCGATGCGCCGCAGCGTGACGTTCGCCGGGTCCATCGAATACAGCGGTCCGTGGAAATGGTCCTCGATCTGGCGGAACGTCAGCCCCCATACGATCTGCTGCGCATGGCCCGCCTGAAACTGGTGCTGGAACTCCGCATCGAACGTGTCGAGCTGATCGCCGTATACACGGGGACTGGCGCGGTCCGCCGAGTCATAGTACGTCTGCAACTGCACGTCGCTGGACGGCGAGAGCGTATGCGTCCAGCGGGCCAGGATGTTGTGCGAGCGCGCGGTTGCGTCGCCGCTGGTCGCGCGGCCGGTATGGCTTTCGTTGGCATCGCCCTGCACGGTGACGGCATCCGTGGCGGAAGCATTCCAGTCGATGCGGAAACCACCCTGCCCGAGGCTGGATTCATTCGGCGCGTCGCGCCCGTTGGCGAGCTGCGCGCCGTCGCGATCCGCGTACTGGCCGTAAACCCGGAAATGCGCGTTGTCACCGAGTTCGCCGCCGTAGCGCAGCGCGCCGTCGCCCCGCAATTCGGTGCCGGCACCCGCGCGCAGCAGCAGCCCCTGACTCTCGCCGGCCGGGCGGGTGATGATATTGATGACGCCGTTCACGGCGTTCGCGCCCCACAGCGTGCCGCCCGGGCCGCTGATGACCTCGATACGCTCGACGTCGTACAGCGGCACGTCCTGCGCTTCCCAGAACACGCCTGCGAACAGCGGCGAATAAATGGTGCGACCGTCGATCATCACCAGCAGCTTGTTGGCCGTAGAACTGTTGAATCCGCGCGCGCTCACAGCGAAACCATCGCCGTTGATCTGGGCGACTTGCAGGTTGGGCGCCAGGCGCAGCGCTTCACCGATGCGGGTGGCGCCGGCGCGGCGGATGTCGTCAGCGGTGATGACCTGGATCGCCGAGGCAACGACGCTCAGCGGCTCGGCGCGGCGCGAGACGGAGGTGACGGTGAGGCTGGAAAGTTCTTCCAGCGACAGGTCGGCGAGGTCGCGCGTGGATTGCGCCGCCGCAAAGCCGCTGCCAAGCGTCAATGCAATGGCGGCTGAAAGTTGGCGAATCAGGCTATGGCGAACCTGGCCTTTGCGAGTCGTCCCCACTGGATTCGTCATGTTTCTTGTCTACTGTTTCGCTGCAAAGCGCCGGTACGCTAACGCATGGCCGCCCGCCGAGTCGAGCCCTTCGATGCAGCCATTCGCGAACCAGTGCGGCCGAGTGCACGGTCATTGCGTGGGCAGTGCTGCCGAAATCTGTTGTAATCCCTGTCCCTTCCCCCAAGTTTCGAGTCAGCCCGCGCCGATGAGCAGCAAGCCCCCCCGCACCGCGATCACACCGACCCGCACAGAAAACTACGCCGAGTGGTATCAGCAAGTGATCCGCGCCGCCGACCTGGCGGAGAATTCGGCCGTGCGCGGCTGCATGGTCATCAAGCCGTGGGGCTACGCGCTGTGGGAGAACATGCAGCGCGTGCTCGACGACATGTTCAAGGCCACCGGTCATCAGAATGCGTACTTTCCGCTATTCATCCCGCTGTCGTTCCTGCAGAAGGAAGCCGCGCACGTGGACGGCTTCGCGAAGGAATGCGCCGTCGTCACGCATCACCGCCTGGAAGCGGGACCGGACGGCAAGCTGGTGCCGGCCGGCAAACTGGAGGAACCGCTGATCGTTCGGCCCACGTCCGAGACCATCATCGGCGACGCGTACTCGCGCTGGGTGCAGAGCTACCGCGACCTGCCGCTGCTGATCAACCAATGGGCCAACGTCGTGCGCTGGGAAATGCGCACGCGCCTGTTCCTGCGCACGACGGAGTTTCTCTGGCAGGAAGGCCATACGGCGCACGCCACCCGCGAGGAAGCCGTGGAAGAGACCATGCGCATGCTCGAGGTGTACGCCGACTTCGCCGAGCAATGGATGGCCATGCCCGTCATCAAGGGCGAGAAGACCGCCGGCGAGCGCTTCCCCGGCGCCGTCAACACTTACTGCATCGAAGCGATGATGCAGGACCGCAAGGCGCTGCAGGCGGGCACCAGCCACTTCCTCGGCCAGAATTTCGCCAAGGCCAGCCAGATCCAGTTCCTCGACCGCAACGGCGAACAGCAGTTCGCCTGGACGACGAGCTGGGGCGTCACGACGCGCATGATCGGCGCACTGGCGATGACTCACTCGGATGACGACGGCTTCGTGTTGCCGCCGAAGCTCGCGCCGACGCAGATCGTCATCGTGCCGATCTTCCGCACCGACGACGAACGCCCGAAGGTGCTTGAGTATTGCAACTCGGTGGCGCGCGAGTTGCGCGCGCAGCGCTTCGCGGATCGCCCGGTCAGCGTGCTGGTCGACGAGCGCGAGGAACGCGGCGGCGAGAAGGTGTGGCACTGGATCAAGAAAGGCGTGCCGCTGCGGCTCGAGATCGGCCCGCGCGACATGGAGAAGGATTCGGTGTTCGTCGCGCGCCGCGATCGCGCCCACAAGGACAAGCAGAGCATCGTGCGTAGTGAATTCGTCGCCAAGGTCGGCGAGACGCTGCAATCGATTCAGGACGGACTGCTCGCCCGCGCGCGCGCATTCCGCAAAGAGCACACGCAGCGCATCGATACCAAGGAAGAGTTCTACGCCTACTTCCAGGCTGCCCGCGAGCAGGAGAATGTGCCCACCCCCATCCACGGCGGCTTCGCCATGACGCACTTCAGCGGCGACGTGGCGCTGGAAGAGAAGATCAAGAGCGACCTGTCGGTAACGGTGCGCTGCATTCCACTGGAAAAGAGCGAAGCGGGCACCTGCCCGTTCACGGGCAAGCCGAGTCCGCAGCGCGTCGTATGGGCGAAGAATTATTGAGTTGCAGCAAATGGCGATGAGAGTCTTCTTCCTCGCTGCGCCCGCGCCTGCCCTGCCCCGCGGGGAAAGGTGAGAATGTGACTCCCTCCACCCGCGCCTGGCTGCAGATTCATTTCTGCGTCGTGTTGTGGGGCTTCACTGCGATTCTCGGCAAGCTGATCACGCTGGCCGCGCTGCCACTGGTGTGGTGGCGCATGGTGCTGGTCACGGCGGCGCTGCTGCTGGTACGCAGCTTCTGGCAAGGCGTGCGGCGGATGCCGCTGCGGCTGCTGTGGACCTACGCCGGCATCGGCGTGGTCGTCGCGCTGCACTGGCTGACGTTCTATGGCTCCATCAAGCTCTCGAACGCCTCCGTCGCCGCGACCTGCATGGCGCTGACGCCGGTGTTCCTCGCTTTCGTGGAGCCGCTGCTGGTCAACCGCAAGTTCGATGCGCGCGAACTGATATTCGGGCTCGCGGTGATTCCGGGCGTGGCGCTGGTGGTCGGCGGCACACCGAGCGGCATGCACATGGGCATGGCGATCGGCGTTCTGTCCTCCTTCTTCGTCGCGATCTTCGGCTCGCTCAACAAGCGCTTCATCGGCACGTCGGACGCGCTGAGCGTGACCGGGCTGGAGATGGCCGCGGGCGCGTTGTTCATCACATTGTTCGCGCCGCTGCTGATGCCCAACGATCCCCTGTTCGTATGGCCAAGCACTCACGACGCGTGGCTGTTGGTGGCGCTGGCGCTGGGTTGCACGCTGCTGCCCTTCGCGCTGTCGCTGGTCGCGCTGCGGCATCTCAGCGCCTTCACCACGGTGCTCGCGATCAACATGGAACCCGTTTACGCGATCGTGCTCGCCATCGTGCTGTTCGGCGAGCAGCGCGAGCTGGGCGGGGCCTTTTACATCGGCGTCGCGATCATCATGCTCGTCGTGTTCAGCCATCCGCTGTTTACGCGGCGAAGATAGACGGTTTCAACCGCGCTCTAGCGCGTAGGTTGGGCTGAGTCTTCGAAGCCCAACAATCCTGGCCTGGTTCCGGTTCCGTTGACACCGCCTTTAGCCTGAACCCTGTGACTTCTCGAAGTCGTTGGGGCTGAGGTAGTCCAATGTCGAGTGTCGTCGACGCGGATTGTAGAACCGCTCGATGTAGTCGAACACATCCGCTTTCGCTTCATCGCGTGTGCCGTAGTGGTGGCGATGGGTTCTCTCCGTCTTCAGGGTAGAGAAGAAGCTTTCCATCGCTGCGTTGTCCCAGCAGTTACCGCTGCGGCTCATGCTGCAGCTCACCCCGTGATCTTGTAGCAGCTGCTGGAATGGCTCGCTGGTGTATTGGCTGCCGCGATCGGTCCCGACTGATTTCCGGGATTCGGACGATCGCGCCGGCTCTCACCAGCAGTGCTTGGCCAAGCGCCCCGTTGAAGAGCTACCGCCACCCGTGAACAATGAGTCAATGTTTCGAGTGTTGCTGGTGACAAACCTCAGCATTGGTCGCTCATGTCCCCGCTATAAGCACGGCGCGGTAGACGTTGCAGCCGAGTATTGGCTCCTTCTTCAAAGGTGTCGCATGTCCGCTCCTGGCCGATCTGCATCCTTGTATACCAGTTCAAAACGACCCAAAGCTGTCATCCTTTGCACGACCGCACGCGCAGGCCAAGATGCACGTTCGACAGTCGCAGCGGAAGCCACTTTGCGACACGTTGCACATACTACCGACCCCATTCGAGGTACGGTTCCGAGCTGGCAGCACAATGAAGTCTCAGCGATGCGCTCCGAGACGGTGCTGACAAGGATGTGAGCGTGACTCCGGAACTCAGGTCTGCCAGTACTGCGACTCGACTGGTGTATTGCGTCGCTCTGTTCAGTTTCTTCCCCGGCTCCCTGCTCCGGTCGAGCGGCTGGATTGGCATGACACTGGGTCGACCAGGAGGCGGCCTCGTCCGCCAGTTCGTGTACTTGTTGATTGCAGCCGCGGTGGCCTTCCGCATATACCAGGTGTTGAGGTACCGACATGCGCTCGACGCTTTCGTCTCCAACAAATTCGTCGCGACGTTGCGCGCTCTATGCATCGCGGTGATGTGGGTTGGTGGCCTTTTGGGCCTGGCCGTATTCTTCATTCGCCCGTTGGCTCTGCTCATATTCAAGACGCCAGGCGATTCCGGCATAGCCTTCTATGCCGTGGGCATGTTTCTTGCGCTCGTGTCGCCCGTGGGCTGGCAGGCTTGCATTGCATTCGAGGCGACCCGTTTGATTGGCAATGCACAGCGCAGCGGACCTCGCCCGGACTCGCCTTACCGGTGGAAGCAGGATGGCATCGTGGCCGCTGTGCTAATGACGCTGTTCTGCGGCGGAGCGATGCTCCGTTCGCATTCCATCAAAGCTGATCTTGCGCACGCATGCAAAGAAGACCGGATTACATGCGTCGCAACTGTGGATGAGAAGCTATTGCGAATGGCCTCTATGCCCATGGGCTCTCCCGTCAGGCTGGTTACGAACATCAATTCGATCCGAATGCAGATGCACAATGGTGCCGAGCTGAAATGGGAAGTCGTTGAGGGCGTGTCAAATTCACTAAAGGTTTCGGGATACGAACCCTCGAATGAGGAAGCCCTTCCAGTGGCGGTTTTCGTCCAGGCCACTGACGCGGGAGAAAATTCTCGGCTCGAAGTGCGTGTGACCGAGAGCGGCGACGAGGTCGCGCGGATGACGGCCGTGTTCTCGTCGGGCGCTCGACTCGAAAAAGATCCACGCGGCAGGCTTAATCTGCTGGTGCCTCTGCCGCCTCGCAGTGAGGACATGATCAAAGGCGTGTGGCGCGACGATGTGGGTGACGATCAGACCATCGATCAGCTGTTTGTATTCTTCCGGCGCGCCATTGGTACAGAAGTGGAAGCGCGGGAGAGCCAGGTGCGTATCGCGGCTACGCCGCGATCAGTCAAACGAGTGGATGGCGGTGGCGTGCTGCAGCCGCCTCTCCAGGAGCCGACTGATCTCGCTTGCGACGGACGCCTCCAGAAAGTCGTTTCGCAGGATGTTAACTCGTACGCTGGTGCCACTCGCGATTGGCCGATGATGGAGCTGCGCCTCGTTGGTAAAGATTCGCAACAGCCGATGACATACGTGCATCGGGATGACCGTATCGTGTGTGATCCGTCGGCGATCTGGATCGTCCACAGCGTGCCTATTGAGCCGCGATTTTCGATAAAGCGCTTCTCGCCAGAAGGAATACTGGAGCGCTTCGTTGAAGGTGTGCTTCCCGTCGTTGCATCGAACTGGATCTACGGCAACATCGATGAACTCTCGCTCCGCGAAGACGGCGGCGCCGTGTGGTTCGACCGGGTCGAGGTTAAATATGATAGCGATGCTGGTTTCAAACGAACAATTGCATCGCGGGAGACCTTCAAGGTTCAGGTACCACCAAACTAGCTCCGCATCCGACGAGCACACCTCGCGTCAGTGTGACGTTTCAGGTGTGCAAGATTGCAAGCTAGCGCCTTCGCGCCGAGATCGTTGGGCTTCGAAGACTCAGCCCAACCTACAGGCCCCCATCCCTTGCCTTCCCCCGCAAGATGCGGGGGAAGGGGAGTTGGTTGAAGCCTTATTCATCGACGCTGCAGCAGCTGGTCGACCCGGTCGCGATACGTGCGGCTGAGTTTGATTTCCTGGCCGTCCTGCAGGGTCAGGAAATATTCGCCGTTCATGTGCGGCCGCAGCCGGCGCACTCTTTTCACGTTCACGATCGTGGAGCGATGCACGCGCTGGAACACCTGTGGGTCGAGGATGGCTTCCAGCGACTTCATGGTCTCGCGCAGCACGTAAGTGTGGCCGCCTGCGTGCACGCACATGTAATCGCCGGCGGCGTCGATCCAGTCGATCGTGGCGACGTTCACGCGCACCGTCTCGGCATCGTCGCGGATCGGCAGGATGTCGGCATACGGTGGATCAGCAATGGCCTGCAGGTGCTGGCGCAGTAGATTTCCGTCGATGGCGCTCGACCCTTGGGTGTCGGCCAGCAGCTTCATCAACTTCTCGCGCTGACCCAACGCGCTGCGCTGCTGCCACTGGTCGCGCACGCGGTCCATCGATTGCGCGAAGCGCGCATCGTTGATGGGCTTGAGCAGGTAGTCCAGCGCCTGCGCTTCGAAGGCTTCCATCGCGTAGCGATCGAATGCGGTGACGAAAATGATCATCGGCATGGATTCGTGCGGCAGCCGCGCCAGCACGTCCAGGCCGGACAAGCCTGGCATCTGGATGTCGAGAAACATCAGGTCGGGCTGTTCGCGCGCCACGGTGTCGAGCGCTTCGCGGCCGTTCACGCACTGCGCGATCACTTCGATGTCCGGATAGCCGTCCAGCCGGATCTGTATGCCGCGCCGCGCCAGCTCTTCATCGTCGACGACGATGGCGCGAATCGGCGCCGCGCTCACGAGGCGCGTTCCGCCGGGAGTGTGAGCTCCACGCGCAGGCCGGGATCGGAGTTGGTCACGCGCACATGGCTGGCGTCGCCGTACAGCACCTGCAACCGTTCGCGCGTGTTGCGGATGCCGACGCCGCGGCCATTGGCAAGGCGCGCCGGATCGATCATTCCGGGTCCGTCATCGGCGACCGCCAGATGCAGATAGGCACCTTCGATGCGCGCGGTGATGTCGATCCTGCCGCCCGATTCGCGCGGCGACACCGCGTACTTGACGGCGTTCTCGATCAGCGGCTGCAGCAGCAAGCTGGGGATCAGCATGTCGAGCGCTGCGTCGTGCACGTCGTAGTTGAGCATGAGCCGGTCGCCGAAACGCATTTTCTCGATGTTGGTGTACAGGTTGAGCGCGTCCATTTCCTTCGCGACGGTGACTTTCTTCATCGGATCCTGGTCGAGCGTGTAGCGCAGGAAATCTGACAATCCCGTCACCGCGCCGTTCGCCACCGAATTGCGATTGTCGAGAATCAGCGTCGAGATCGCATTCAGCGTGTTGAACAGGAAATGCGGATTGAGCTGGTAGCGCAGCATCTTGAGCTGCGCCTCCTGCGCGAGCGCCGACGAGCGCAACGCCGCCTCGCGCTGCATCTGCATGGACTCGTAGTAGCGGAAGCCGAAGTACAGCCCGATCCAGCACACGCACAGATAGGTGCCGCTCATCGCGCCGCTGAAATAGTCGTACCAATGCATCATCGGCCATTCGGGCTCGACATAATGCTCGTAGGACCAGTTGATGATGGCGCGCAGCGCGAGCGCGATGCCGTAAGCGATCGCCAGGCCGCCGCCGATCATCGCTGCCGGACCGTGCCGCCACAGCCAGCGACAGTAATACCGTAACGGCGCGGTGAGCAGGAAGCCCGAGATCGATGCGATCACGATCACCTTCGTATAGGCGACCGGCTTGCCGTACAGCAGCGCGCCCAGGTATTGCGCGATGCCATAGGAGCTCCAACCCATCGCATGCAACGACCAGAACAGCAGGTTGCGATTCGGTTTGCTGGCCGCGAGCGTCGGCGTGAGAGCCGGGATGATGACCGGTGTGACGGTATTCATGTGCAACGCAGCTTAAGCAATCGCAGCAACATGTCACAACACCTCATTCGCCAGGCCGTTGTGGGGAAGCGACGAGCCGACAGCGTTTGCGCCGCGGTAACGATCAAACTATCCCGTACAAGCTCAAGCCGCGCAGATCAACGTTGCGCGCCAACGATTGTACGAACTGGCCAGCGCAATCATATGGCGAGAAAATGCACACGAACGCAACCCTTTCGACGCCGCGTGCATCTCAACATCCAGCGCGCGAGCCATAGCCACATTCGAGTTTGAACGGGAGACACATCATGTCAAGCAAAGTGCAGAACACGCGCCGCATCGTCTGGACAGCGATCGGCCTTGCGGCAACATCGTTGCTTTCCATCAATGCGCACGCCAGCGACGCCATCGCGACGGCGCAGAAAGCCGTCGACTACACCGACCTGAATCTTGCCGTGCCGGCCGATGTCAGCGTCCTGTACAAGCGCCTGCAGATCGCGGCAAAGGTCGTTTGCGGCAGCGTCGATGGCAGACAACTGCGGCAGGTCCAGCAGCAGCGCAAGTGCTATCGCGACGCCTTGTCGACGGCGGTCGCAACGGTGAATCACAATTCCGTCACGGCGCTGTATCATTCGGACAAGAGCATACGGGTGGTGGAACGCAGGGCCGCCATGCCATCGCGTAGCTGAACGCACATGCCGAACGCCATGCCGAGCCATTGGGGCGTGAACTATCTGGGCTGAACTATCTGGGCTGAACTATTTTTGCGGCGGCTGGCCTGAAGCAAGGCCTGCCTGCCCCGATCGGGGCCCGCCACCGGTTTCCCGGCCACGCCGGGGATCGCCACCGGCGGGGACATCGAGCTGCGAACCGATGTCCTCGCCGGTTGGTGTTTGCTGAAAATCAGTCGGCGCGTTCCGGTGTCGTCTTCGGCACGCCGAGGCGGCTCTCGCGTATGGTGATGTACAGCGTCGAGCCGATCACGACAAGCGCGCCCAGCATCGTCAAGGCATCCGGCACGTCGCCGAACAGCGCATAGCCGAGAATGATGGCGAACACCAGGCGCGTGTAATCCACCGGCGCCATCGTCCCGGCATCGCCTTGCGACATGCCTTTGATATAGCAGGCCTGCGTGATCGTGCCGAGGCTGCCCATCGCGGCAAGCAGCAGCAAGTCACCCAGGCTCGGCCAGCGCCACACGAAGAGAGCCGGCGGCACCGCCAGGATGAAACCCAGCGTCGCCGACCAGGCCATCAGCGTCGTCGTCGTATGATCGCGCGTCATGATCTTCATGCCCGTCACCGTAAACGCGACCAACAGCGCCGAGACCAGCATGGCGGCCGCCGGCACGCCGAACTCGCCTTGCGCCGCCGGCTGCAGCATGAGCAGCACGCCGAGAAAACCGACCAGCGTCGCCGCGACGCGCCGCGGTCCGACCGGCTCCTTCAACACGAATGCGGCGAGCGGCACCAGCCACAGCGTGCGCGTGAACGACAATGCGTTCGCTTCGGCCAGCGGCATCCTCTGGTATGCGTAGAACGCCATGATCATGCCAACCGTGCCGGCGAGCGAACGGAACAGCAGGATGCCGGGGCGCGTCGTGCGAAACGCCGCGCGCGGATTACGGATGATGATGGGCAGCAGGATCACCAGGCCGAACGCCTGCCGATAGAATGTCTGCAGCGTCGGGGGATAGTCGGCGCCGAGATACTTGATCAGCATGGTCATGATCGTGAACGTGACGGCTGAAGCCAGCATCCACAGGGCGCCGCGCGCATTGCGCGGCAATCGTCGGTAGGCGGTGGAAAGGTAGGTCACATTGGCAGCGCGGCCGGTGATTGCCGGCTGCAGCTGCGCATAGTAATGGGCAGCGGCGCAATTCGCAGCAAAAGCTTGTTACAAAGTACGCAATCCGTTCCGCGTCGAGGGCGCAGTGCGGCCCTGCGGCTCAGATACGTCCGCCGAACAGACCCAGCAATCCCATGATGATGAGATAGACGGCGACGATGTAGTTGAGCAGGCGCGGCACGATCAGGATCAGGACGCCGGCGATCAACGACACCAGCGGTCCGATGCTCAGGCTGAGGCTCATGGCGATGTTCCTTGGAGAGGCGCGACGGGAAGATGCACACCTGTACGCGGCACAGCAGGTGAATGTTCCTCAACGCGAACGAGCCCCTACGAGTTCAAGCGCGCCTGCAGCCAAGCCGAGATATCGTTGATTTCTTCCAGGCAGACGGAATGTTCCATCGCATAGCTCTTCCATTCCACCGGATAGCCCAGGCCCACGAGCGCATCGCGCGTCGCCGTTCCCATGTCGATGGGCAGCACGCCGTCGCGCGCGCCGTGGCATATCAGGATGGGCAGGTCGCGATTGGCTTGCGCGGCTTCGCTCGCGAGTGAATTGCGCATCGGCAGGTAAGTCGACAGCGCGAGAACGCCGGCGAGGCGTTGGGGATAGCGCAGCGCCGTTTGCAGCGCGATCGCGCCGCCTTGCGAGAAGCCGGCGATGACGATGCGCCGCGCCGCGATGCCCGCGGCGATTTCCTGCTCGATGATGCCGCGTACCACGCTTTGCGATTCGCGAATGCCGGCTTCGTCTTCCACCACGCCGCGCACGCCGCCGGCAACGTCGTACCACGCACGCATGACATGGCCGTTGTTGATCGTCACCGGCCGCGCGCGCGCATGCGGAAAAATAAAGCGTATCGGCAGCGTCGCCGGCAGGCGCAGCTCGGGTACGACGGGCACGAAATCGTTACCGTCCGCCCCCAGGCCATGCAGCCAGATCACCGATGCGGTGGCGGGAACGGGGGGATTCAGGACAATGGCGTCGATGGTCATGAGGATGGCTGCGAAGCAAGAATAAGCGAGTGAGCAAGGAGTAAGAATACAGGCATCAGGGTGAATGGTGCTTACCTAAAGCTCTGCGACCACTCCTTCCCTAAGCCCCGGCGCTGAGTATTTCGCCAACGGCGTTGCCGAGTTCACCCAGATCGAACGGCTTACGCAAGAGGCGCATGACGCCGGGCGCCGCATCGATTGCGGTGCTGTTCGCGTAACCCGAGATCATCAGTACCTTCAAGTCTGGCTGTGTCGCCTGAGCGGTGCGCGCCACCTCGGCGCCGTTCATTCCCGGCATGGCGAAATCCACCACCAGCAGATCGAACCGCCCCTCGTCGAGGATTTGCAGCCCCGCATGGCCATTGGCGGCATCGGAGACCCGGTAACCCAGGCTGCGCAAGGATTCGGCGACGAACTTCCGCACGTGATTGTCGTCGTCGATGACGAGGATGGAACTGGATTTGTGACTTTGCGCCACCGGCACCGTCGGCGTCCGATCCGTCGCGTCCTGCGGTGGGACCGATATGTCGGTGAGTGCGGCAAACGGCAGAATCAATCGCACCACCGTGCCCTGCCCCGGCGCGCTGTCGATATAGATGGTGCCGCCGGATTCGTGCACCACGCCGTACACTTGCGACAGCCCGAGACCGGTCCCCTGCCCGACGGCTTTGGTCGTGAAGAATGGGTCCATCGCACGAGCGCGCACGTCTTCGCTCATGCCGGCGCCGCAGTCCGCGACGCGAATCTCGACATAGCGCCGGCGCGGCAGCGGCCGCACGTCCATGCCGGTGACGAAGCGCGTCGAGATTGTCAGAGTGCCGCCGCCGGGCATGGCGTCGCGCGCGTTCACGGCAAGATTCAGCAGTGCGAGTTCGAGTTGATTCGCATCGCTAAGTACGCAGCGCGCTTCTGGTTGGAGATCGATCTGCACGACGATGGCTGGCCCCACCGACTGCTCCAGCAGTCCACTCATGCCGCCGAGCAATTTCTCCAGGTCCACGGGCGCAAGCTGCATGCGCTGGCTGCGTGAAAAAGCGAGCAGTTGCGCGGTAAGCTTCGCGCCGCGGCGTGCGGCTTCCATTGCGTGATCGGCATTACGCTGCAGCCTCTCGTTGCCGCCGGTGCGTGCGCGGATCATGTCGAGGTTGCCGATGATGGCGGTCAGCAGGTTGTTGAAGTCGTGCGCGATGCCGCCGGTGAGCTGGCCGACGGCTTCCATCTTCTGCGATTGCAGCAGGATCTCTTCGGCGCGCCGCCGCTCGGCCATGTCGCGCAGCACGAGAACGACCAGAATGCCGCCGAGCAGCGCGGCGCCAAGTCCCGCAGTTCCAGCGACGATGAATGACCACGACGTCGGCGTGTCGATCAGCGCGGACGCAACGGCAACGTGCGTCGACCAGCCGGACAACGACGAAGTGAAGAACGCGGTGTAATTCTTGAAGCCTTCCGGCGTGATGCCGCGATAGAAGCCCTGGCCGCCGGTGCGCGCTGCATCGCGCACCACCGAGGTCGCCGGCGTGCCGACTTTGATCGCGAAATCCTTGGAGCGGGCAACGAAGTTGCCGTTGCGGTCCACCGTCGCCGCGATCGTGCCGAGCCGCACCTGCGACATCAGTATCTGCTGGAACACGTCGGGACGCAGCCCCACCGACAGCACGTACTTCACGTGCCCATCGCGTAGCGCGGGCGCATGCATGTAGATGAGCGGCTCGGCCTCCCGCACCACGCCGCCCACCAGCGCTTCGCCCGTGAGTCGCACCGCATCGAGGTCTGCCGCGACGATGAAGCCCTTGCGCCGTTCCAGCGTGTAAGGCCGGCGCAGATCGAAAATCTCCTCGTCCGCATCCACGTCGTACAGCCGCAGCGTCGCCCAGGACGGATTGGCGTCCCGCACCCGGATCACGCGCGAATAGAATTCCTCCCAATCGGCCGTGTCGATGTAGACGGAAGTCGTCAGCACGCGCAGGGCGCTCAGGTAACCGCGCAGTTCCGCGTCGGCAAGCGTCACGACGGCCTGGCTGCGCGCCAGGGTGGCACGCTCCACTTGGGTCCGCTCCGAACGCAGGAAGTAAAACAGCCCCACCGCCGCAAACACGATGGTTGGCAAGGTGGCGGCCACGCCGAGCGCGATCAATGAGCGGCGGAAAAATCTCATTTATGCATTCTTGCGCACGGGAATCGCCGATGTTGCACCAAACCACGCAGACCAGGATGGAGTTCTTCGACGCCCCTCACGGAATTGCGGCGCCGCTTGCGGCTTCATGGGGCAGCACCGTCGCTGATCATAATACGGCAAGTCGCGTCGGTGAATTCAAGGTACTTGGGCCAGATCCAGACCGGCCGGATGACTGGCCGGTTACATAGATCGGTTACATAGAGTAGAGGCAATGAAAGTGAAGCGCTCGCGGATAATCCAGGCCGTATTGGCTTGCGGGGTATTTATCGCGGTGGCGAAGCTGTACGAGATACTCGCCGGCTCGCCTGTGGATGACTGGCGAATCACTTTCTGGAGCGCCGTGGGCGTCGCCAGCTACATCGCGCTATCGAGCGTGTTCGGGTTCGATCCCTACCGCACGAAGCTCGCGCAGTTCGCGCCGCCGCTGGTGCGTTACGTGGACCGCTGGGAGTTGCGCCTGGGACAGGCGACGCTGGCCATGCTCGGCTGTGTCGTGCTCGGCGCGCGCTTCATCGACAGATCCAATTTCGTCACCGCCGTGGTGTGCGGCACGCTCGCCGCATGGACCTACTTCGTGCTGCGGCTCTACTTCGGCGGGTACGAAGCGTCAGCGCGCACCACACGCTGACCCTCTCCCGGTCCCGCCATCCCGCGATCAGACTCGCGTGATGGTGTCCAGCATGCGCACTTCGTAAATCACCAGCGCGACGTAGCACGCCAGGATCGCATACAGCAGTATCTCGCCGGAAAACACACGGAACAGGCGCATGCGGCTGCACGCCACCAGAACCATGATGCCCAGCGTCGTGAGCGTCAGCTTCACCGCCGCGAACCACCCGAGCGCATGCGGCACGAAAATCGCCATCACCGGATTGGCTTCGACCGCGCCGTTCGCGATGAGCACCACCGTCAGCACGCCGTCCGCGACGCACAGCACCAGAATGAGCATCACCAGCGCGAACACGCGCGCGGGATGCCAGTCGATCGTGGGATAGATGTGGTCCACCGTGCGGCGACCCGAGCGGCGCCGCGGCGTGAGCGCACCGCGCCAGTAGGCAATGAGCGAACGTGTGCGCCGCTCTCGTCCCAGCCGCCTTTCAGTGTGTGCTGCCTGCACGTCGATCCCTCGATTGATGAATTCGCCCTTCATTCCCTGTAATCGCTCCCTGCTTGCCTGGTTACGGGTCGCTATTGACCCCGATGTCAGCAAGAGTGTGGCGTGCTTCGCGGCAGCGGTGTGCGCCACTTAACTTATGCGTTCGATTTATCGACGCATCCGCCAAGGGCGGCAACATCGCGCGATGCGTGCGGAAGAATCAAACGCAAGCCGTAGGTTGGGCTGAGTCAGCGAAGCCCAACAATTCTTGTCGCGCCGGATGTTGGGCT
>Ga0307509_10002802_pt1 | contig 27601 bp, 31 predicted proteins | sample 10_EM_MG_FD_202245 | JGI IMG/M metagenome (GOLD analysis project Ga0307509, IMG submission 202245) | Populus trichocarpa ectomycorrhiza microbial communities from riparian zone in the Pacific Northwest, United States - 10_EM | ecosystem: Host-associated > Plants > Roots > Unclassified | place... | reverse complement strand
TGGAGATGCATTGCAGAAACTCATATCCTATTGACGGAGTTAAGTGTACCCGAGTTGGTCCGACACTTCCGGCAGGATAAATCCTGATAGAGGGTAGACCTCGGACAGACCCTGAGCAGGACAGGGTCCTCGCACAAGGTCGGAAGTAGTGGTGAATGTCAAAGGCTTAAATCTGATATCTACTTAAGTTTAAGCGTTTGGCATTCTACTTTGACAACCAACTTTTCCTCGAGAGAACTAAATTGAGTGAACCTTCAAGCTTAACTATATTAAGTTTTAGCGTTGATTCTTCTGAATTATTTTACCTCATCTTTATCTTCTACTTTGAGTGTTTGGTGCGGTCGCAACCTTAGAGTTCACATCTCTATAGGGTGCCCCCGTTACAACCGTTGGCGACAAAATGAATATTTGACGGGCATTGTGGATTTCAAATGTGTTAATATATGGTGCAGAAGTAGATTGTATTGCAATGTTGTCTGGATGTTAACGCAGGTTGGTGAGATGTCAATACAAGGGCTAAAAAAACATTGCTCTATCACTAGAGGTTGATCAGGTTTAGTGTCATTGCTTGCGGGGTCACGTGGTGTTAGCTGTTTATCATTTGGCATCCAACTTGAAACAAGATTTAGATAAATCTATTGAACATCTGATCAGTCAATTGATAATATTTTCATATCTTCTTAATGATCTGAAGTGTGGATGTTTGATCTTGAAACAAAACAATAAATTCTTTATTGATTTAAAGCTTCTTGAATATGTGTGAGTTCTGTATATAATGTCGGTTGAGCTCGACGGAAGGATGGTCATACCTGGAATACCTCAACAAACTCGTATCATGCAATCCACAATATTCTCAACACTTCTCAAGCATCTCTTTGTCTATCTATATACACCAAAGATCAATCGACAAATCGACATGGCACAAAACATGAACAATGTACAGTATGTATTCTTGCAAAATGCAGGTCATTTGCAGGCTCCACCGGGACAGACCTATGAACTTCCACTGAGCTCTCTTATAGGGATGATCGGCATGAGTCGCAGAAACCCTGATGATCAAAAGATTAGCCCTCATTAGATGAACATGGGCTTCACAGCAGGGAAACCCAGCGAGGATCTGTATACGGCTTGGAGGAAGTGTATGAAAGATCAGATGACTGCACGGCACTTTGTACTACCAAATGACAAACCTGCCAATTACAATGACACGGACTTCCTCCCAATCTACACAGGCATGAAGGCATTGTTGCCTGCATGCGATCTCATCGCGACTGCCGCGGCTGCGATTAATCAGGCTCATATAACAGATGCCAATGAGGCGGTCATTGACCTAATCAAGGACTGTGTTAACAAGCTGCAAGACACAAAAAAAAGGGCTAATGGTTTTCTAGCGAATCAATGGGTGGCGCCCACGCAGGTGACACTGGACCCGATGTTACTACCTCTGGGCGCACCTGTTCTCTGGGGTTTGGCAACGGTTATACCTAACCTGGGTCAACTTCCACAAAACCCTCCAGTGGCCATAATTCCAGGAGCACCACAGCCTCAAGCGCAGCAAGTTAATCTCACTCCACCAGCACAAGTCATTGTGGCTCCTCAGGGCAATGGCGGTGCGTCAGGAAGTGTTCTACCTCAAGCTGTTAACAATGCTCCACCGGTGCCTGTCGCCCAGGCTCAACAGGGCAATGCTGGTGTGTCGGGAAGTATCCTCCTCCCCCAAGCTGTCAATAACGCTCCACAACTACAAGTCGTTGTGGCTCAACAGGTGAATGGTGGTAGTTCAGGAAGTGTCCTACCTCAAGCTGTCAACAACGCTCCGCCGGCGTCTGTCACACAGGATCAACAGGGCAATGACAGTGCATCTGGAAATGTCCTACCTTAACCTCTCATCAACCCTCTCTTGGCATAGGTCATCCAGGCTCAACAGGGCAATGCTGGTAGGTCGGGAAATGTCCTACCTCAAGCTGTTGTCAACCCTGCCCCAGCACAACTCATTCTGGCTCAACAGGGAAATGACGGTCAATCTGGAAATGTCCTACCTCAACCTATCGTCAACCCTCTCTTGGCACCAGTCATCCAGGCTCAACAAGGCAATGCTGGTGCGTAGGGAAATGTCCTACCTCAAGCTATTGTCAACCCTGGCCTGGCACCACTCATTCAGGCTCAACAGGGCAATGATCGTGCCTCTGGAAATGTCCTACCTCAACCTATCATCAACTCTCTCGGCACCAGTCATCCAGGCTGAACAGGGCAATGCTGGTGCGTCGGGAAGTGTCCTACCTCAAGCTGTCAACAACGCTCCACCACCACAAGTCGTTGTGGCTCAACAGGGCAATGGCGGTCCGTCAGGAAGTGTCCTACCTTAAGCTGTCAACAATGCTCCACTGGCGCCTGTCACACAGGATCAACAGGGCAATGACGGTGCATCTGGAAAGGTCCTACCTCAAGCTGTTGTCAACCCTGCCCTGGCACCACTCATCCAGGCTCAACAGGGAAATGACAGTCCATCTGGAAATGTCATCCCTGTACCCCAGGCTGAGGACTCTGACAATGGAGATGGTGAAATTGTACGTGCTTCTCCGGATAATCGCACTGCGCCAGGGAACCTCTTGCAAGCTTGCCAAAGGAATCACCAAGCTCGAAATATAGTGCCAACATGTTAGATGCTTTCATATTTCTTTGTATGATTTGTGTTTTCACTCACTAATATTTGATATCAGATTGGAGCGCTCTGCTTGGTGGCCACACGTGGTGATTATCGTTTATGTGCTTCCTTCAAGGCGTGGCCTGGGTTTGTCCAAGCATAACAGGAATATGGTAAATGTCACTCTAGCTTTTAATTCTCTACATTGGTGTCCCCCACATATCAACGGCATACATTTCGCTGAGATTCCTATGACATCTGTGGGTTGTCAGCAATGATTTGCAGAACTGTGTCTTATCATCGGATCCACTACCTACTCGGCGCCATAGGCGCAGGTCGCTTGAGTCTAAGTAGACATGGTGACCAACCATTGAGTAGCTGGAATTATGTCTTCATTGAGAACGATGAAACAGTAAGAACATGGCTTCTTTCAAATGTAGTACACGACGACCCACATGAATGATGGTGTATTGTTACCGTGATCAATACGACTCATCACAAAACACTCCGCCATTGACGAGGGTCAACTATCTCGCGCAAGGTGACGTGCACCACTGGGCCCATCATCCCAGTGCACGTATAAGCCATATGCAGATACACTCAGTGCAACATCTAGCATATTCTGGGAGAGGTGAGAGTAGTGACGGCAATGCGGCGAATAATCAAGATACTTCTCATATTTCTGAGACTTCATGAAATAGAACAGACTCCGGAGATTCGAGCCAATCACTACCTAACCTATCCCTTCCTCTTGATTCTGCCTCTGAATCGTCATCGCACGTCTCAAAGTCGGAGACAGCACGAGACAACATATCTGACACATTGCCCCTCTTCGGAGGGATTCTTGCTCGTTCGATAGTCAATTGAGTCCCACTCGGCATCAAACGCCTGACACAGCTGAACACACAGCCACTTTTGGATTTGACTGGTCGCCTGTCTAAAGGTGACAACATCCTCAGGCGGTCAGCTCCCATTGACGGCGAACCTTGTGATGAAAATTCGGCAAAAAGACGATACGCAACGTATGACTTTCCTGTGTCACAGTTAACTAATGAGGGAAGGAAGGGTTCCGCAGATCAAGATGTTGTGCATCGTGAAGATCGTGTGTCAAAGAGACAGTGTACAGAATCGCCGTCTAAGATTCAGAGTTTCAATTGTAGCATATCGGCTGTGGCTTCCGAAGTCTGAGTATTTGCCCAGTGTGTTAGCCATCTGTAGAGTCTTTTGATATCGATATGCATATTTATTTTTTGATTCCTTCTTTGTATGCGTTGTTTCCTCAATAGGCTATTAGATTGTAGTATACTCTTAAATCAAAGCCTCTTGGAGTTCCATTTTTTCCAGATCGCGCTGGTTGTGTTGTGCCTTGTGAGATCAGTCTTGAATTGTCCGCGAAGACTTTCTTTGTCATCAATCATGAGGTGTAGTCACGGCTCAACAAGCTGCTCAAAACGCATTGTGTGATCAGGATAATTGCGTCAATCACACCATCGCACAATATCACGATATTGACGATCCTAGGACTATCACAAAATGAACCTCATACCCCTCATCCACTAACCTCCTGACAGCCAAATTCTACAGGTTTGTGCTCTTCCTCTTGCAAAGGGGCAATCATTGGCCATAAAAGCCTCTGTCGCGAGTTCTCCTATTACTATATCTCCCCGTCATGCTTCTCCTCAACTCATCACTTTAGTTTGATTGTTTCATCCCGGAAGAGGTTGTGGCAACTACGCCCTGGGTCTGAATCCCCAGCACTGTCCAGGTCTATTTACACAGATTTGTTCTCCCAAGTGTGCGCATTGCCTAATACACATTTGCCTAAGTTCACTGACGGTTCTTACTCCCACAATGCCTCCAAAATCACCAAAACACCCATGCAGGACAAAAATCTGAAGTAAGGACTCTCTCTCCATCGATTGAGTGTCCACTATGCTAGCATTAATTGGCCACCGTAGACATCAAGCTGTCCTGACACGAAGCGTTGATTCTACTAATGCGAAGTGGAGAAAAACAAATCTCCAAGCGGCTGCTATTTCAGGGGAGGCATCAAGGACATAAGCTATCCCGCCTTATTATGATAATGATTGATAGTTTAACAGTTTACTAACTCCTCATTATATTCAGACAGTCGGTCAATGTCTTCTGGTGAAAAGCCCACCTTCGAGCCTGCTGTCAAAGATTTGAGGTTAGAGATATCTCACCTACGGCACATCCATCACTCAATAGTAGACTCACACCAGCTACAAGAAGGGGCCGTTTCGGAGAAATATGATACGCAAAAAGCTGCTGTGGCTTCATGAACCCATGTGAGTCTACAGCAACATACAAGACATGGCGAGATTAGGTAAAGGCATACATAATGGCACTTGCATGGAACTCAGTGTGCCTAACAGGCGAACAATTGGACACAGTCCAGAACTTTGCACTTTCTCTCCGCCCGTTAAACGTCATGTAATAAACTTAAAAACCTACCACCGCCGCGAAAATGTCAAAGAAGTTCTACGACACATCACAGTCTTGGTCAAATATACTGCGAAGAAACTTCAGGCGACAAATGACTGTCTTCACCCGGAACGCCTAGACGATACAACTGAACACCCTGACGATACAGCTGCCGAAATGGCCTCTGACATCATTAGTAAGTTTGAGTATCTAACTTCACTCCATTCTGTTTGCGTAACAGTAATAATAATTTGTTTTTAATTAGCACATCATGATTGAGCATCCCCGTACGGCCCTAGGGCGATTAGAATTCACATTTTTCTTGGCACTAGGGCTCCAGCAGGTGAACATCCATTTTTGGAACACCCCTGGTACACAACTTCTCCGGACAGAGGCATTGCATGTGGTGTTCTATCAACACAGACTATAAGCACGCTTGTCTTCATGCTACAAAACGAACACTTCCTGGAAGCGCTTAAGTCTCCACAATATCTCATCCGGGTGATAGGCCACGGTACGAGGATGTTACATCGACATCCCTCCGAACCACTACTGCTGTCCAAGCTCATCTTCTTGTATAAAGATAGAGATATTCGCGCCTTGCTACTCGCCCACCCGGGCAAAGCATCTCTCGATCTACTTGTCCTTGAAACACATCAAGGGACTGACAAGGGTCTAGCCGGGACCCCCGTGCCTGTTTCAAGTCGCCATCAATCTTTCAATCCAAACATCTGGCATAGAATTGGGTCTGCTGAGAGTGTGGATGACGATATTCACACTGAAGGAAATAGCGCTGACAATAGCGATGACTACAACGATGACCATTTCCATGATACAATCATTGTTGATGGCGAGGTGGTGTCAGCTGTCTGACTTGCGCCTAACACCCGCAGTGGGGAAGCTCATGATGAAGTATGATATATTTTTTAGATCTTATTCATTTAATCTGAGACCTGTTAGATTCATCGTCATAATATATAATCATCAATGTTAATGAAAGACGTAGGAAAACAATACCGACATGCCTGAATCGTCAACTGGGCCTGACATGGAGAGCGATCAATTGGCAGAGTTCCACCTAAGCCCCAGACCGACCCACCATTCAGGACATCTAGAAACAGCAGCTGGCCCTTCAGTGGAAACTGAGAAAGACTGAGTTGCCACAGTGAGAGCACTTCTCGAAAATCAACCCTGGACATCTCGGTACCTAAAGAATCCTGACGTCGCCACTGTGGCGTTCAAAACTCGATCTACAGACTATTAGGCATAGCGGAAGGCTCCACCTTCCATTAGTGAATAAAGACCTATAGTTACCCTACTTGAGGAGTCTGAGTTCAAAAGGACAAGCCAACACCCCCCACCCACATCAGCCTTGGGACAGCGCTACATCGGCAGACGCCGCTGAGGTTGCATCCCCTCACCAAAGACATAGTCATTGGAGCCCTCCTCATAACCCGTATACGTCGTGGCTGTCCATCCGACTGGATCCCATTCGTAGGATATATGAGGGAAGACCTTTGGAGAGCTTATGCAGGTAGTTCGAGCCAAATCAGTCGACATCGCATAAGGCTACTGAGTACTAAAGACGAGAGTCGCGAAGGTGGTCACTAACTAACGAGACCTTTTTAGGGACAATGGGTAGGCAAGACATTCTATACTCTACGCTCCCGTGATGAAGGTCGCAGAAGTGAATGGTGTTGTTGGATGAGGTAGTTGGAGAAATCAAGCATACCCGCACTCACATACGTCACTAGTATTCTCGGATACTGACGGAGCCATACGATAACCATATTACTATGGAGAGATAATGGCCATTGGTGCGATTATCGGAAATAGTCTATCTTATGCCTTGCAGCTGTCGAGTGCAGGAAACATCTGCAATGCTGAGAGGTTCGATAACAAAGCTGGCCCCTTTGTTGGTTCGATCATGGAGACCATTCTGCGTATGCAATTGTAAGCAGGACTCCATGCTGACGAAGATGAATCATGACGAATGGACTGATGTGTGGGAGCACCGTCAGGAAAATCTATGGTGTTGCGATTCGGAAGTCAAGTGAGATAACAGAATTGTCAGGGTCAAATGGTGTTCGCATCTTTAGGAAAAAGCTGGAGTTTGTTAGTAGATACTTAGTTAGTATAAGAACTTGATGTAGCCCGCGAGCACCCAGACGCGGCATATACATATCAAGGTGCCTCCCGAGCTATTTGAACATCATCAAGAAACAGAGAAGAGATCTTATCAATATAAAATTGTTTACGCTAGAAAAATCTTTTATCACTCCATTCATCTCTACTTTAGATATTGAGCCTTCCTAGACAATCTCTGTCTACGATTAAGATTATCAGCCGGAGTTATCTCGCAAGACTTTGAGATAGGCTCCCACCTAATACAGACCCAGAGCCTAGAAGCCGGGAGCGCCCTGGGCGCCAATGAGGGAATGACGGCACTGATGACACAACAGCTGACTATACTAATTCTTCAGCGCAATGTGATATTCCTATTCATATTGCCATATCCCCCGAAGCCCCTCAAATGACAAATTCACCACCAGTGGTTGCTCCCCAACATCCTACAACCCCCCCTCTGTCCGCCATTACTACTCATCCTCCGAATTCGCCTACTGTTCATTCTGATATTAGCAACCCCGCCACCCCCAAGCTAATAGCAGCCGGAGGTTCTTGAGACACCCCTGTCCCTGATGCAAATCATCCTGGCCAAACTAGCAATGAACGGGGTGAGAGGCCCAGCCTCATACAGTCCAACGACATTGATTCAACAGGAGGCACAACTTGCCGGCATGGGACAGCTCGTCGTGGGCATCACAGGAAAAAACAGGGAACCTTTTTTTTTCATTACACTTAAACAATTTTATCATAGATTCTACCCACATTTCTTAGGCATCCAGCATTTGTTACATTTTCATGTCTTCTTGTGATATGTATCATATTAATCAATCAATCGTGGTATCCCCTTGCATTGGTCTTACTTGATAGACCAATTTGTGTTTGCTTTAGTGATTGTAATTATGTTTTGCTTCCACAGCCTGTTTCAGCGACTACGCTGGATTGAGTAGACGCTTCCAAACCGCTTTAGGCTTCGTCAGTGTCTCTTGCAAAATCCCCCTAGCTAACTGATACTTCTTCCACCTAGACTTCGCCCACATAGTGCAATTTGCACCAATCTCTCTTGGCACATTTCCCCAGACATCTTACGTAGACATTTCAAGACTGAAGATTATCCATCATCTAGGATCCTAACCATACTCCAAGATTAAGATTGTTCAAACTCAACAACACTTTTCGTGAGGAAATGACTTCGCGCAGCTACTCCCATCTTCTGTTGAACTGTACTCCCAAACGTACGCTGGACGCTACCAGAGATGCCATTCACCACCTGGTGCACTCAGAGATCACAAAAACAGAAGACTCAATCGCTTGACAAATCTCAAGATGGATTCCGAGTGACAGTCTGTGTACGCCATAATCCAGTCAACCTATCTGGCATTCGTGCAGATGTGCAGTGTTTGCTTAAGCCTTGCAAGGTTGTGTTCCTTGCATACAGACAGTAATACTTTTCCTGCTGCTGATTCGCGGTTCGAAGATGAGAATATTCTTCTAACCCTATTTCAGCTTGGCCACTGTCACACCAACAGCCGTCGTCGCTAACGAATACAGCTTAAGGCTTGGACTCGCCCGGGCTCCGACATCAGGGCCCGATTCATTTCATCTATCATCTTTCTTGTCTGTGTCGAAACATACATCACAACAAATGTTATGACCATAATAAAAACGCTTATGTATCAGTAGGATGGATGAGCTCTGCAGATTCCCATCCTTCCAAATCCGGTAACTGCACCCACTGTCAATACAGCGATTCAACGGTAGAGTAGCTTCACAAATTGAAGCAATTTGACAATCTGCTGTGATAATTAGGCAGAAGAAGTAACCAGCTCTCCTATAATCCCAGGTCGGGAAACCGCATGTTAGATCTGCTAAATAGGATTAGTAGATCTTCCACCCTCACACCAAGTGACAGACTGTGAGTCCACCCCCCCTTATACTAGCATCGACATCTAACCAACCCGCCAAATCAACACAATCAAACTTCATGCCCCCCCTACACAAAAAAAATAAACAATCAGACTTTACCTTTACGAAATCTCCTATATACCACAAGCATCCCAAAAACAACCGCCAGCCTGCTACCTGCAGACAATCAGAACTGACCAACGAGAGGAATTTGAACTGATATCATGGCAACGAGCCAGCCAAACCCAATTCCATCTATAGGGAAAGAGCGTCTACATGAAACTGGCACTGACACCCAGGCATTGAGCCAGCCAACAATCAAAGCTGTGAATCACAGCCAGCTTACATGAGACGTTGTATCAGGTAACACAGCCAGGACTCAGAAAACTAACCGAGCAGGCAAAAAGAAGAATCCTAAACCCAAAGTAACACAAGCACATCAGAATACCCCTTCCGGCACTCAGCAGACAGAATCTAGCACCTCCCACAGCACTCGGTCATCAGGTGTGAATGCATTCCCACCAAACGCTGGACATCATTCTGGAAGCAAATCAAAGGGCGCAAAAACAACAACGCATCAGACCCTAGTATATAATGAACCGGACCCTGATGCTGACGGACATGGTGAAGCTGTTCACCTCTCTGACGGTAGCTGTGAGGAGTACCATGTTTCACTCCCGGACAGTCAAACCGAGCCAGATACCGAAATCGATGAAGAAGACTTTGATTGTTACGACGAGTCTGAAGTACGATGTCCAGTCCAACCATGGAGCCATAGCTCAGGAAACAATAGAGCAAAGACTGTGAGAATTTTGACATGCTCTGGATCACTGAATGTAGCAATTCCCCCGTGGACTACCGGGTCTGGAATGATAATAACTCCTGGTATACCCGTCCAATGTTAGACCTCCTCTCCTCAAGTTTAATCAGGTATTCTTTCTCACATGGCAACCCTAATACTCTATCTGGGTCTGATATCAGAAGTTCAAGTCCACTCTCAGAACGAAGCTCTTCAGGATGCCCGACTGTGCGGCATGTAATTAATTCAGGACAAAACACTGTAACAGGTATTGAAGAAGAAACACTAACCGTTGCGAAGACTCTAATCTTCCGTTACACTCTTTTTGTTGACCTACTTCCAAACCCAATATCTTTGACGTCGGAGGTGTATAGAGTTTGGAATAGGGCTAAAGATAAGATTGCAGATGCTGGACATATTGCACCATCTGAGAAGAGTATACACATCGTAAGTGTGGTCAGCTATCACCAAATATACGATCTTGTACTAACTACCTCAGATACGTCAAAAATACACTGGTGTGCATGCTCAATATGTATATCATATAAAAAACAACATCTGAGATCTATACAAACTGCCGGATGACCCAACGGCCATCGCTCGTAGGGTCGAATTCCTTCTTGAAGATGATCGGTTCATGTGCCCCCCCGTCCGGATATGAGGGTTGTATCTGAGTGACGATACCATCCACATATCTTCTTAACACAGATGACTCTGAACTCAGAAGAGAGAATAAAATTCGGATTCCTTGCATCCGGGATTGCCGACGTCATATTCGGTAAGTATATCCATGGCAAGAGAGCGCTTGGAATACAGGATCCGGAATTCGTCAACCTCATCAATAGTCTGATTGTATGCCTAACATGTGCAATGCTGTGCCATACACTTCGAGCGTGGCATGCTTGTGTTTATCAGGACCCTCCAGACTTCAAACCTGACGCTGTTGGAGGTCAGATACCCTTAATTGGCAGCGATTTTGTTTGATCCGACGGCGAATCTTTTATCAAAGATCTTCTATCCCGACAGAAGAACACCTGGTGGGCTATGTCCAAGCCGACACAAGAACTAATGCTGACGAATTTACATGAGACAATTACCGAACAAGTACAGAAAGAGCATCAAGTATTGAAGGAACAGAGAGAAGGTTTTGACAAAGATCATGACAAAGTTCACGCCAAACTTCAGCGTCAGTTATTTAGAAGGAATCCACGCCGAGCTACCGAACGAGAACTGACTTCGAACAATCGCACCACCTATCTCGATCATCAGGCAAATATTCAGGAAAGGTCTCAGACAACCGATATGTCGTTTAACTACAGCCAGACGGCCTTTGCGCAACCCCTGCGGATGCTTGAGTCGAGTCCACCTAGTCAAGATAACTCACACGAGCTGACACTCAGACTAGAGCCAGAGAGCGCACAGAGCCTGATCTCGCCAGCCCACTTTGTTTGAGCCTCAACGAAGCTCAAGATTGTCTCGCACCTGTCTCGGATAATACACTTTGAACTCCCTGCGGTGGAGCGTGGACGTTGACTTGGCGAATTGTATCTGTAAAGTGCCAATAAATATCATATAGCAAACAAAGTAATCAATTTTTTTGGCAGAACTGAGCTCGATTCTGAGGAATAGTCCGGAGAGATCTCGAATCATGGAAATGACCGTTACCTGGAGGTCCACTCCAGGTGACAGTGGTTGACTCTTTGTGTAGTTGTAGAATAGAACTAGTAATAAATAAAAACATGAGCTGTCTTAGAAGAGTAACGATAATATGAGAGCCAACGTAATGACGCCCTGAACTTAGCAAGATTGTAATGATGCTATTCTCTTTGCGTCCAGATGTCCAATACACAGCGTACTCTAAACACGATGTCATTCTGAGTGTGTACATGAACCTTCAGAACGACTTTGGGATTTCACAAGCTCATGTCACACACCGTCCGGAAGGTCTCTTTATACTGCCATGCAGGATCCGGATGACATCCAAATGATGGGCATCAAGTGCGTGCTACGTCCAGAGGACCGTTGGAGGACTTCATAATTATGAAGACCTAGTATCAGAAGCAATCCTGATGGGAGAACTAAGAAACTGATTATATCAGGACGTGAGGGCTTCGCATAGAATGTAATCAGGACCCCATGACTTAGCCATGAACGGCTTCCAGACGTGGCTGCCCAAGTGTATATAATTCAGGATGGTACTTGGACATGGCGAGTGAAAGGTGTTGACGTCCGGACACGAAGTCATGCAGGCACCACCTCCAGAGTAGCGGTTAACGTTTTGAGAGTCCAGAGCATCAGATGCACAGGACACACAGGATGCATGTAATAATTTTTGCTGATATATAAGAGGATAATATTCTGAGTGTCTGTAAAAATTAAGAAATTTGAACGTTCCTATACCTTTTATCTTTAACAGTCAAAACAAAATATCTTCAGCTATGTCTTTACATTCACATATTAGTCTAACAACAACTCACCAAAGTCCTCCAACCTTAATTGATGGTGAAGCTTATATCATCTTTGATGAGTATAGCTATTGGCATAACCAAAATCTGAGTAATACCCCGACCTGACTAGAGAAGCAGAAAGCTTCTAATGCAAATTCCTCTCTTCTTACAGTAAGCTTTGTGAGATTTAATAAAATATTAACTAAGGGTCTTTAGGCATGTATTCATAAAGAAAATAATGAGAGTGAATCCGAAAGAAGAAATCAAGAGCCTCATACTGCTTCAAACGAATACTATATTATTTCATCGTCAGTCAGTGACATAATCTGTCTGCTTCATTAGCATACTGGATGGACATATCATTCTATTCATGAGAAATTCAAAACACAATTGGGGAGTATTTACCATCACATCCATGGTACCCATAGTTCTTGGCAATCCATCCAGACGCAGGGCAGGTGGAAACCAGTCTTTACCTCTACAATTTGAAGCCACCTCATAGAGACAGTGACTGACAGTGCCTATAATCGTTGTCTTCCATTAGCTGAAATCTCTAAATTAGCTAATATTAAAGTATCTGATTGGTCATTACGATAGATTTTCCAAAGTGGAAGATATAACTGGCATATAGCTCATATAAAGTCTTTTTTAACTGAAAATAGCAAAGGGGAGCGACTTACCTGGGCTATCAATTTCATAGATTGGAGAGAGAAAGACTTTCAGAATGTTATTTTCTCTGATGAGGCCACATTTAATTCTGGTGAATTATCTAGAACTATCTGGGTTACTCGTAAGTAGGAAGAGGAATACTACGAGGATTGTCTCTTACCTAAATTTTAAAAATAAAGCATGATCATGGTAACGTAAGACATCCGGAAGTCGGACAAGACAGGGAAGTCAGACATTGCCTCTTTCAATGCCAAGAGGAGGACACCGTGTCAATAAAGAAGTATATCTCACGAACAAGTTGATAAAAAATAAATCTGTAAACGACAAGAAGATCAGCAATAAGAAAAGTTGAAGCGATCAGAAAGTCAAAGCTGGAGAGTGAGAGGGAGGACCGCATTTGACAGGCTCTGGCTGCCGGGGAGAGTAGAGACCCACCACCTATATTCCGGAATCTAGCACTCGAGTTTGGTGTAGCACGAAGTGTATTGTGTGATCGGGCGAGTAGGAAGAGACAGAATAGGCGACAGGCTCATGAGAATCAGCAAAAATTGCCTTCCGGTACAGAAAAGGCGTTGGAAAAATGGTGTCAAGATATGGACGATTCTGGATTTCCCCCCCGATTGGATATTCTACGAGGCATGGCCCAGTCCCTGGCTAGAAGACTGGCGGAACGCAAATCCAGAGCCAGATAGCGATCATGGGCAAGTGCTGGACAACTGGTTTCTTAAATAGACACCCTGCACTTGCAGCCCGGTATGGAGGACAGCTGGATCGGCAAAGAGCACATCTAGTAATCCATCCATTATCCAGGATTTCTTTCGGAAGCTTGATCACATACTACGAAAGAATAAAATTCAACCTCAAGACATCTATAATATGGATGAAAGAGGTTTTATTATAGGATTTTCGGCAAGGTCGCGGGTTGTTTGCAGATCATATCGACGCAATCCGTTGGTTACGCAAGACGGGAGCCGGGCATTGCTCACTGTCTTAGAGTGTGTTTCATCTGATTTTTTCGTTCTTCCTCCATTCATTGTTTACAAAGCGAAATCCCACCGCTCTGGCTGACATGGTGAGACGGATAACCTATTAGCAAAATTCTGCCTTAGTCCAAATGGTTGGACTGATGACTCCTTAGGCCTACAGTGGCTGATCAATCACTTTGATTTTTTCACCAAGGAGCGAACAGGAGGACGGCCTCGTCTATTTATCATTGATGGACATGCATCTCATGTCTCCTATGAATTTTGCAAATATGCTGTTGAAAATAATATTCATTTAATATCCCTTCCTCCTCATTCTACCCATTTATTACAACCTCTTGATGTTGACTTGTTTGGTCCTTTACAGCATTTCTATGGAAAAGCTACTGACGATTATATCCGCAACTCACACTGTGGTATTCTGAAAGGCACCTTTTGGGGATTCTACTGTTCTGCCAGGAAGCAAGCTTATACTAAGCTTAATATTAAAAATGCCTTCCCCGCTACTGGCCTTTATCCTTTCAATCCCAATGCAGTACTTACTCGGCTTCCCTCCATTAAGTTACCACCCTCCCTCTCCTTTCTCAACAAAAATCCACCTTCCTTAGCTACACATCCCATTCTTCGCACACCTAAAACCAGACAAGACCTACGCCACCAAACCATAGCTGCCATTAAGCTTGTTTCCTCTGAAGCACCCTCTACCAAGAGGGACACAATTGCATTTATCCTATGCCTTGCACATTTAGCAGAAACCTCTTACTCAAGAGCTGAGATCGAGAGCATCGAGGCTCAAAAATTACGGGAAACTTTTGCAGGAAAAAAGGCTGCAAAAACCGACGGTCAGGTGCTATCCAAGGCTAGAATCATCACTAGGGCGGATGTTGTCCGGCTAAAAAAGGAGCGAGAAGATAGGGAAGCCCTTGCCCTTAAGCGGAAGCAAGCAGGAGCTCAAAAAGCTACAGCAACAGCAAATACTGGAATTAAAAGCAAGAGGAAGGTTGGGCAGAAGCAGGTTCACTTTGCTATTCAGGAAGAGAAGGAAGCGGAGGCTGATCTGGATAAAGAAAACAAGTTAGCAGAATACTCCTCCTCCGATAATGCGACTGAGTTTGTTCCACCATAATCGGGCTCTATAGGATATCCTATCCTGTCTCCAACACTTTCCGCCTCCTCCAATCCCAATAGACGTCTCCCCGACCGTCCTTTATCAATGCAATTATGCACTAGAACGTGATTTTTTTTTCTTCTACCGTTCATTTTGTTATCTAAAGGTATATCGTACATATTGCCCCTTTGAAGTCCTATCTACCTTCAAAATATCCTTCTATTAACTTGCTAATCTCATGAGTTACAGCAATGCTATTATTCTCTTATGAGTTTGAAAGGCTTTTTTTTTTTGTTATTTTTCATCGAGTAATTGAATTTTTGTTGTTGGTTGCCGGTATTGTATTCTTGTCCGACTTGTATGTAATGTCTAACTTCTAGATGTCTTACGTTATAGAGGGCAATTTGTGCAAACCTATAGTCACAACTAATTATTTGGGAAACTGAGAACTGGGGGAAAATCACATTAAGGACCTACCTGGGTCGTATTATATATCCTGTTCTATTTCCCTGGTGGCAACAACTTTGTCAGCATAGAAGTTATTTAGGTTATATATACTTTCAACAGAATAGAGCCCCCATCCATACTGCAAACCAAACACTAGAAGAACTAACCAGACTTGGAATCAGTCAATATGCCTTCCGATAGCCCACCAACTCTTGCGACATGGCTCCCATTGAGGAGGCTTGGAAAAAGATAAAGCGCAATATCACTTATTGAAATCCTTGGCCTACCACAGTTCCTGAGTTACATGACGCAATTTTAGAGGAATGGAATAGGCTTACACCTGACACAATCACTTGGTATACTACCTCTATCCTAAAGTGTGTTCATCACCTTGTTGCCACCTGAGGAGGGTATACAAGATGGTGACTTTTTTATTCTTCCCCTTTGGTAAGCTGTTGACAATCTATAAACAATTGGTAAATGTTATCATAAGACATATAACAGGGAACGGTTGTAATCTGGAAAACCTATCCTATAATACATGCAATTGGTTGATGTATTGCTTGCCAACTTACTTGCCCCTTTGCAGGCTTTCTTGCCTGCTTGCTTGTTAGCTTCCTTGCCTGATTTCTCACATGCTTGTCTGCCTGCCTGCCTGCCTGCTTGCGTGTTCACTTGCTTGCCCACCTGCTTGCCTGCTTGCCTGCTTGGTTGGTTGCTTGGTTGTTTGCTTTGTTGTTTGCTTGATTATTTGCTTGATTGATTGTTTGCTTGCTTGTTTGCTTGCCTGTCTGATCGCTTGCTTGATTGTTTACTTGCTTGACTGTTGGCTTTCCTTCTTGCTTGCTTATTTGGTTTTTTGCTTGCTTGGTTATTTGCTTTCTTGCTTGTTTGCTTGCTTGGTTGTTTGCCGGCTTAGTTGTTTGCTTTCTTGCTTGCTTGCTTGCTTGATTGCCTGCCTACCTGCCTGCCTGCCTGCCTGCCTGCCTGATTTGTATTTGTTTGTTTGCTTGTTTGTCCACTTGTTTGCTTGCTTGCTTGTTTTATCGCTTACTTGTTTTGTTGTCTTCTTATTTAGTTGTTTGGTTGTTTGATTGTTAACTTACTTGGTTGTTCGCTTGCTTGCTAACTTGTCTTTTTTTGTTTTGTTTTATTTGTTGACTTATTGACTGGTTGACGTATTGGTTTGTTGCAGGTTTGGTGGTTTGACTCATTGAGATGGATCAATTGTTTGATTCTCAACCAGCTCATTTGTTTGGTTGTTTGGTTTTTTGATTTTGTGGCTTGCTAGCTTTATTACCCAGGACTCATCCACTCACCTATGACTTTTTCATTTAACTTTTCTTTTCTCCTTCTTTCTGAATCATTTCAAGTTTATTCTTTTGACTATTGAGTTGAATTAAACCTCATACTCTTTCCATCTCTGCTGCAACTTTATAGAGTGAATTTGTAACTACTCTAGGATTTTGACTTTTGACCATCTTCTGCTTTTTCCCTAATGCCATCTACATGACTCCCGAGATTCCCTGTTCCTATCCCTGTATTCCTCGATTTTGACTTCCATCCCCGAGTACCGTATCCTCTCGTTGAATTCGCTAGCGCCGAATATCCCTGTGAATTGCGACATCAACCCAAGTCGGTTTAGTTTCGCCAGTTAATAGAATTGCGAAAAGCTGTTAATGAGATCCAACACAGCCAAACGACTCATACCATTCCGTGTCGGGAAAACACTAATCATTCTTAAGAATGGTGGTCTGTGGATCCGGAGATTAGCGACAAGTGGCGCTAGTGAATTCAAAGAGAGGATACCGTACGTGGCTTCAACCGAGCCGGCTGTCTCACACCCAGCAAAGACCCGGGGCCACTACTTGTTCAAGGGTCCGGCATAAAGTCTTCGCACACATCCACCACATCAGCTACAACCACCATCATTGAAATTGTTACCCCAGTGACACATCATATTTTAGGTTTTGACCAATCGCGATCCTTGGGACCCATCTCATGATAGCCTCAAGTCTTTATCTTCTGAGCTTCCTACTGATTAGATTTTTATCGTTTGGAAGAGAGATTTATCTCTTCCTTCTTATATTTATTGTTCCTCATCCTTACGGACCTACCTACTGTCGGTTAATATGGCTAAGCGAGGTTCTACATCTTTTTCAGTGACCAAGGTTGCCAAATCGGGTTTGATTACGGCAAAGGCTCTGGAACGTGTGCTGGAGTGGGAGAAGGAGGTTTCAAGGCTTCGGTACCACGTTGCGGTATTGTCGAAGAGGAATCAGAAGCGGGAGTTGTGGCTTGGTGAGGTGTTGGTGGAAGGGGATAGGAGGGAGAGGAAAGATGAGGTGGCTGTGCCCGAGAGGGGTGTGGCTGATGAGGAAGTGGAGCCTGGGTCCCAGACCCCGTGATGGTGTGCCATATTGTAGCAGTGGGTGATGAGGATGTGGTGGTATTGGGTATGGCTGGCACTGTTGTGGCCGTATCAGTTGAGGCTGATGAGGAAGAGGAGAACTCTGTGGCTTTGGTGAGGCTGCCTAGTGGGATTAAGAGGAGGAGATGGATAAGAAAGGAGAAAGTTTGGAGGTGACTGAGGATTTGGCGGTTGTGAAAGCACTGTTGGGTCCAAGAGGGTTCGCAGAGGCGGGAGATACGGAGGCATCTGGGGTGCCGACTAGGCCTAGGGGGCATGTTGGTCCTGGATTTGGTGATCGACCAATAGTGGGAAGGGGTTGAGGTAGAGGTTATGCTGGAAACGGCAGAGGCTCCTTTAATCCGGGCTCATACCTGAGACAGGGGTTTAGGCCTCTGGGGCAGGGGTATTCAGGGCCTCCATTTGGTTAGATTTTCTTTTGTTTGGTTGGTATGGGCGAGTAAAAAAGGCACAGGTCCACCCCACCGTGTATGCGACTCATGCAAGTAGCACCAAGGTTATTCCTGTAAGCAGTAACTGGGAAAGGAGGGTTCGGGTCAACGGCTGGATATGTGGATGTTTCTTTTGTTTTGTGCGTCTGCCATTATATCTATTACTTGGGAGGAGGTTTGAGGGGATAGAGTTGGGTTGGGGTTTGGTAGTTTTTGTGGAGATGTGTTTACAGAACCTGTTTTGAGCCTTTCATTTATTTTGGAGAAGGTGGAGCATAGTGGCTTCTGGTGCAGCATGTTGGCTCAAAAGGCTGGTGCCAAAATCAAGCGCGGAGGAGCCATTTTGGCACTGACTGATTTGGAATAAGTGGAGGGTTTGATTTGAGGAAGGTTTATTTGGCAAGGTCCGCGGGGTTTAGGACTATAGGCATTGTTTGTATTTAGGCGTACGCTTTAGAGTAGCTGGAGCGCCTATAATGAAAAAAGTTTATTAAAATAAAATAAAAAAGTCTTAGCACACACCAATTACAATGAGACATTAAGCGAATCCACTTTGCAGATTTGACCAAACGGACAGAGGTAACAAAAATATTTAAACACATAGGAGAAGGAAAGTAATTGGTCCACATCTTGTCACTGATCATGAATGCCTCTGGCCCTGTTTGGTTGTGATGGTTCTGCTCCGTTGTCCCATACAAATGACAGTATCAAAGGGAGAGAAGAGCCATTTTCTTTGTGGAAATGGTCACCCAACAGAACGGAACTATCAGAGCCAAACAGGGCCTTAGAATCTCATAAAAGGCAGAGAGCTATAGTACGTACTAACGTATTTGACCTAGTTATGGGACGCTGCCTAGTTATGGGACACTTTTTAGATTCAGTGTCCCATGAATAAATAGATAAATAACTCAACCAATACTAAATGAAATAGTCTGTCAATCCACATTCAAATAGCTAACATGTATGCAAAGATAATGTATAAATTATTCTGTTCCATTGGCAACAGAGCAAAAGCTATAGTAGAATGTGTTGAGAAAGTATTAATTTTCAATATGGTGAATAATTGATTTTATAGAAAATTGATAAAAAATGGTAAAATTATTCAGTTTGCTGGAGGTGGTAGAGGCATATCCTCCCCTAATCCTACATGTTGCAAAATATAGATTCAGGTTCTGAATGGACCAAGTCGTTAATTTTAATAATGGTTGTTGGACTTCAAGAAATGATTTTGTTTTTATAAGGACAAAGATCTTGATATCTCATTCAATACTAAATCAAATATGCTGTAAGTTCATTATCAGATAGCTGATATCATTGTCAATAGGCTGTATAAAATATTTTGTTAATTTGACCAAGTTGTATAATAGATATACTAATTTGAATATAGTATATTGTAATTTGCATGATAGTACATTGGAAACATTATATAAAATTTAGGAAAAAAAGCAAAATTATTCTATTGACTCAGTGGTATAGAGACACATCTCCGAATGTGACCAGATATTTCAAGAGTTAGTTATGAGGCCTTACAGACCCTTAAAACACTGAGATCTCAATTCCTGAGATTCATTCTTCCACAGGATTTGAGTATTGCTTTTTTCCTTTATTTCCTGCCTGTACTTCTAACTAGTCTCTCATCCAACAAATACCCAAGTCAGGCCATTGTTTAAGTTACAAGGTGAGAAATGCTGGCCTGTCCCTGAAGTGATTGGTTTTGGGCCTCAAACATGTACTGTACAAAAATAACTAAAGAAATATTTCCTTCAACCCCAGGTAAGGGGTCAGCCTTATGAGTGGAATCCTACTCACCTCATCTTGTAACAAATACTAGATATCATACAATTTTAATTAAGGCTAAAGAAAGTATAAACAATCTATATTAAAAAAGGTAATGATAATTGAGAGAGCCAAGTAGAATAATAGTATCTTAAATGTAATTTACAAGAGATAATTAACTTGTTTGATAGTTAGAAAACATTTAGTATTATAAAAAAGACAGGGTAACCTGATCATTGAACTATTGGAACACTTAAACATATGTGTAGAATATTTTTCAAGATATAAATATAATACAATTTGGTGGTTGAAAATTAGATTGATTGAAATCAACGACTTGACTTCTACAGTATTTTAATCGATATTGTGCAACATGTAGAATTAGGTGAGGATATGCCTCTACCACCTCCAGCAAACTGAATAATTTTACCATTTTCTATCAATTTTCTATAAAATCAATTATTCACCATATTGGAAATGGATACTTTCTCAACCCATTCTACTATAACCTTTGCTCTGTTGCCAATGAAACAGAATAATTTATAGACTCTCTTTGCATACATGTTAGCTATCTGAATGTGAATTGACAGACTATTTCATTTAGTATTGGTTGAATTATTCATCTATTTCTTCATGGGACACTGAATCTAAAAAGTGTCCCATAACTAGGCAGCATCCCATAACTAGGTCAAATACGTTAGTGTCCACTATCAATTAGTGTCAATTTCATTAAAGAAGTAGATGTCACAAGTGATTAAAGTTGTAGAAGTTGAGACTGCCTTGTATTGTAGTCGTTACTCAGTGAAAGAAAATATAAGAAAGAAGAGAAAATAGAGGCAAAGATAGAGTGGTGTTAGGAAAATAATTGGATGTGATGAAGGACCTAGGAATATTAGGATGCCTAAAGAGTGAACTTAGTAAAAGAAAGTGCCCGGTAGTGACAAAAGGGAGACAAGCGACAGGAAAGATCTTCCAAGACATAGGAGTATTGTGAAACTACTACTATTATCCAGTGGGCCCAAGGTGATGAAAAATAGAAAGGAAGTTGAAAAGTCAAAATAAAACAATGCGCCCCAAAAAAAGGTCTGTCCAGACCATTACCCATATCAGAGAGTATTATACCAGAACACTACCGCTTGTTATAAGTAGAGGACTATTCTGAACTACGCTCGAAGCATGCAGGCACTAGTAGTATCATAAGTGGGGAAGTGCTCGTACTCCCAAGTTAGAGTTAGGGACCCAAAGAAAAAAGTCAGATATAAAGTGTCCAGCTTCAACTCTTCCCTGCTGGCATACACTATAAGGAAAAATTCATCTTCGGCTCCACTCCATATTCCATAAACTTAAGACTATGAGAACAAAAGAGATACTTATAGCCAGAGCCTACTCATATTCCCAGACCAGAATGTAGTAGGCTATTTGGTAATATGCTTAATACCGTGTATGGCCTCCTTGAACATTTCTGACAGCGGTTGTCCGGGCTGTCATTGAGGCAGTGAGGTCGGCAATTTCTTCCCTGATAATCGCATCACACTCTTCCGGTATGGCGACGCGAAGTAAAAGATTTGTTGTAGGACGAGGGGACCGGTGATAGATCCTGTGCCTCATAGTTCTCCAAACGTGCTCTATTAGGTTTAAATCTGGGGAGCTGGCCAGCCAGGTAAGGAAATAGCCAAATATATTAAGATCTTGGAGTACTTGTACTTTGTGTTTAGCCTGGTGAGGAGATGCATTATCTTGTTGTAAATAGACATAATCCTGCTGTTCTGCGCAAAGGTGTAACCAGTAGGGATAAAGGTGTGGAAGAATAACATACTAGCAATAATTTTGACTATTAATTGTCCACCCCCATTCCTCCTTATTCCAAATCACCAAAGGCCCTTTTTGCGCACCTCATATACACCCCCAGGCCATAATCGTTTCCAGCTTCTGAAACTTAGGAAGCAAGCAATCCTCAACATATTCTTCTCCAGCTATTCGCATTACCCAAGTATTTCCAAAGAACCCACCAACATTAAAAGCACACTCATCCCTCCAAACCACCTTATACCCGTCCTGAATTACCCAATCCTGGTACAGGGTGGCAATGTGGCGAGCAATCTTATTGTTGACTGTGAGATATTGTTTGACCTGGGCAATGCGCCTGTGGTATCCTTGGTTGACAAAGAACTAGCGAAGGCTACGCTCATTTACTGTGATATTTAATTCTTGAGGAATGAGAAAGAGAGACTTCCAACGATTTTCTTGATGCAGTGACATGAGCAACAAGACAATGTTTATCTTCTGGGGAAAGGACAGAAGGCCCTGCTGTCCAGTGCTGCTGCAGGGTACTTGGTTGAGCACAAATCGAAAATACTGTGCTAACTGGGAGATCGACTGCCTTAGCAATACGGTGGAATGACCACAGAGCAAAGGTCTGGAGTGATAGAATCTTCAATTGTAGTGATAAAGTGATTTTGGTACAGAAAGATCTTGCCTGAGAGGGCACAATTTTGAGAATCACAGCAGCAGCGGCAGTAGCTGTAGTAGAGGCAGGAGCAGCACTAACGACTGCAGTAGTAGCAGCAGCGGCAGTAGCTGTAGTAGAGGCAGGAGCAGCACTAACGACTGCAGTAGTAGCAGCAGCAAAAGTGATAGTAGTGGCACTAGCTGTAGGACTCATAGAAGTAGTAGAACCTGTGGCAGAAGTGGTACCGGCAGTGGTAGTGGTGGTAGGGGCAGTTCGCAGAGTGAGAAAACAAGGAGGTGGTGGATGAAGCAAGAAATAGGAAGGTGTTCGTGTTTCTGGGGGATCAACAGCGGTGGTAGCAGTAGTGGCAAGAGAAGCAGATGGTCAAAGAATCAATAAATGGGACGGAGATGAAGTTTCTGGACGATTAACCGGAGCAATGCTAGACGGAGAAGAATTGGTCAACCCAGATATGATGAGATGAAGAATATTTTAGAACTTACCATTATCATGAGGATTTCCTGCTTTTTTATAAAACCTTTATTTTCTGACCAAGCAAATCTATTCACAATTTAGGACAATTGTTTTAATAAACAGCTGTTTTCATATTCGCTGGTCTGGAATAGCTTTCATAAGGTTTAGATTGCGTGACATCCTCCACATATTGTGAGGTTCACACTGGCTGCAACGATGTCTCAAATACCGTATTTTCACTAAAAGTATTGTCGGGTGACAAAATAACCGTGGTTCAATGATCGATGGCAACTGACCCCTCCTCATCACCCCGCACCTCCTATACTACCTAACCAAATTCCTCTAGATCAACCAAAACAAAACCATTCTGTTTGATTACTTTTTTTCAATAAACTATGCCTCCTATTCTTCGCAGTCATGCCAAAAAACCTCTTCGCTCCAAGCACCTCTCTGAGTTTACCAGGGGGAGAATCCTTGGGTTACATGAGCCTCAAATAGGATCTGAGCAAATTTCCCACTACCTTAACATCCCTCCCACCACAGTCAGCAATACAATTGCAAAGGGATATCAAGAGGGCAAGGAGAATGAGGGTAGAGGAAGAAATCCTAAGACTACCAAGTTGCAGGATGAAGCCATGGTTGAGGAAGCTCTTAAAAATCGCTACACTACCTATTTTGAGATTGGTAAAAAAGTTGCACCCAATGTTTCTATCAAGAGAGTAAAGAGAAGAATTGCACAAAAGCATCTTAAAAAATGTGTGGCACAAGAGAGAGTTCATTTAGATGAAGATCTTGCTCAGGAGAGGTTGGAATGGGCATTAGCCTATAGACATTGGACAAGGGAGATGTCGAGAAGGAAGGCAATGTGGAGGAATGAGGTATCTGTAGAAAGAGGTGCAGGAAAGAGAAGAAAATGGGTATTTAGATACCCAAATGAGAAGTGGAATAAGGATTGTGTTGAACCTACTGCTAGGAGAGGGGAGAGAGGGATTAGCCAGATGATGACTGGTTTTTTTTATGGTCAAACTCATGGTCTTTTTTTACCAGTTTTTCCTGATCCTTCTTCTGCTAGGGGTGGAGTTACTGGAAAGTCTATTATTGATGTCTATAATCATTATGACTTTCTAGGAATATGGGAGGATATCAAGGAAAAGGTTGGAGAAGAAGAGGTATTTTTTATCATTGACAATGCTAAGACTCACTTGCCTTTTAGGAGATGGCTCAGAAGGCAGGGAATTGCTCTGATGGAAATTCCTGCCTATTCACCAGATCTCAATCCAATTGAGAATGTTTGGTCTCTGGTGAAAGATAAGCTTCATAAGCACTATCCTGAGCTATATCGTATGAGGGGTGATGTTAATGTGGTCAAGAAGGCCATAGAGGAGGCAATCACTAATTGTTGAAAACTTCTAGACCCAAAGGTTTTTAATACATTGGCAGGGTCAATGGTGGATAGAATAGAGGCAATTATTAAGGCTGATGGATGGTATACTAAATATTAATTTCTACTATGTATTTACATTTTTTAATTTTTTTGGGGTTTTCATGATAGTGGGGTTGGTGGGGGAGGCCGTTGTCATTGCAGAAGATTTTCACCCGTTGATACCGCGGTTATTTTTGTCCCCGACAATACTACCTTATGTTCAGTTTATTGTCTGTCCTTCCTATTACTTCTTCCCACATTCTCTCAGCCCATGCGATTGCTAAATGCCTGCCCCTTGTATTGTACTCACACGTCGTGCGAAGACGTCTGAAATTCCCTCTCTTAGATAGGGGGTCGAGCACACAGCAAAGATTGACTCCCTTAGGCCGTGCTTAAGACAGAGGAAAAAGAAAAAAGAGCCAGACCTTACCAGTAAAGGCAACTCCAACGTCCTAGCGTGAGGTTCAATTATTCCAGTTCTTACGGTACAGACCAATGGTCTGATACTTGCCGCCTGAAACTTTAGCACCCGGTTCGGCTAGTGCAAACACCATGACCAGATTCCTTCGTCCTTTCAGAATGTGGGAGAGTATGAGGACAAGACAATCTTTTGACGCAGTAGGCATATAGGTTACCTGACCGAGCAAGTGCATTCCAGCTATTTCCACAAAGGCAGGCACTTCTCAAGAAGGTGATCAGACCTGACTAGCTCACCTATTACAGTACTTTTTTTTATTTTTTTGCCCATCCCTGAATACTAAGGGTATTCAAAGTTGATCAACAGAGAATTTTGTCCAAAACTTGGAGGTTGAAAGGTGCATAAGCTTGAGCACTATTTGCTTTATAATGTTAGTTTGACAAAGGTATTTTCAGTAGAAATATCTGTAGGTGCCCATGGTGGAGAGTTCAGTAGACAGTAGGGTGAACAGGATCGAACATAACTCAGTTATCATATCTGTTATTATACCAATTTGGTGCAACCCAAACCTCATTGACAACCTGTCACGTTGGGAAGCACAATATCAACACTGTAGAAGAATACCAGTAAGCTTGGGAGAGACAGAAAAAATTGTTTACCACTTCAATTATTTACACATTTTGCCTTTTCCCTCCTAGCCCAACCTTTTGCATAGCACAACACTTCCAGCTTACTCAAAGTTTCAACTCCCAAATCTTTGCATTCAGGCCCCCTATTGGCCATCCAGCTTTCGCAGTACATGTAGGCAAAGAAACTTTTTTCTGTTCTCTTCTTCAACTGTCATTTTCTGTTCCTAACTTTGACTACTCTTACTAAAACGAGTGTCTGGTAGGGTAAGGTGGCCAGCCTAAACCAGGTGAGTATGGCGATGTACTAGGATGTGTACAAAAGTACAGCAAACATTGTTTCAACCATACAAAAAGATAGGTGTGTGTAACCACTCCGACAGCCAATCTTGGCAAGATTTTGCTGAGGGAAAAAAGTCTGGCCAACTCTTAGCATGAAACAAGTCACTGTACTTGACCTCATGATTGGCTGACTGGCCTACGAGCCAATCAGAGCAGACTCGCCAGACTTACCCACAACCCCCAGTACTCGTAAAAGAACCAGTGTGTGTGTAATCGTACTACATGTAACAGTATTTCTTTTCACCTGTTTGGAAGAAGAAGCGTTGTTTATTTTCCTCCTGTTTGTTCCCTTGTCTGGGCGGTAGATGTCAGCAGATCAGCTTGGATTTACTTACAAGTGGAGAGTGAATGTTTGCTTCCTTGTACATATACGTGTACCTATCAGCCAAGAATTGCCTTCCCTATTTGTCAGAACAACGTTTGAGAGTTTCTTACCATCAAAAAGATATCCCTTAGTCCACTACGACACTCGCAAAATCCAGAGACTCTTGACTAGGGGAGCGTATATGACGGTAACTGTAACAATCCTACTCTGTCTGTGGTTAGTTTATGTAACAGGTAACAAATTACTTACGTAGGAATCTGTAAATATATTATAGTTGTTAATTGTCCGAAGACGAGAGAGAGTATTCTTCTTTCCAAGATTAACTTATAACCTCGTCTATTGTTTAGACTTAACTTATAGTCTTCTTATCTCACACCAATATCTTATTGGGGAGAGATGGTGAGGGAACTTCTTCGTATCTTAATCTCTTCTCACGTGAGAGAGATGTGAGACTATCCTTGCCTTAACAAGGTCGTGGTTGCTCTGACACTAAGAGCTAGATTGCTTGCATACAAGCGAGAGAAGTAAAGGTAAAGGTAAAGTTATAATGTAAGAAAGTACTTAGATGGTTGCGAGAAGAGCTCTAACTACAGTGACCGTTTTTTGTTTTTGTTTTTTTTGTTTTTTTTTGAATCATATGCATTTGTTTAAGATACAAAGACAGCATCCTCCGTCTCCTCTACACACCCGGCGATTGAAATCTCAACACCACGAGATTATCACCACTTTTCCCAACTCCACCCCCCGTCATGAGTTTGCTCTAGGGGGTGGAGTGCATCTACCCCTATCTTCTCCTGCCCTTAGGTTTATCCCTTTGGGCTTTCTTCACTCAGGTTTGATGGATTTCGTCTTCTTTTGATGATGTTTCCTCTTCCTACCCCGCTTTTGCTCTACCTCGCTTAGAGCATTGGCATGGTCGGCAACACTCTCCTCAACGCCCATGTTACAGACGGCCGGGTACACGGTTTGCAGTAAGAGAAAACCTTTCAACAGGCCGCGGTCGATTTCTCTACTCTCTTTACCTTTAAGAGGCTGCCTAGTCAAGACACGAACGCGATAACCGAGAGTTTCTACGGCACAGAGTTGGGTCTACCCCTCCTTTCTCCTCTTCTCCTCACGGTCGGATCGGCTGGCACCCTGCTGCTTCTTCACCTTTTTGGCTGGTACCCACAACTACCTGGCTGGTATCCATAACTACTTCTTCACTGTTCGGACTGAGACCACGGTCCATCACGGCGTGCCTCTGGGAGGATGGTATTGCACTATTTCCTTCTTCTTTTTGAGCGTTCTGCCAAACCGCGGGAAGGGTCCTCGTGGCTCAAGCCCCCCCAGGTT
>Ga0307509_10002801_pt1 | contig 27609 bp, 20 predicted proteins | sample 10_EM_MG_FD_202245 | JGI IMG/M metagenome (GOLD analysis project Ga0307509, IMG submission 202245) | Populus trichocarpa ectomycorrhiza microbial communities from riparian zone in the Pacific Northwest, United States - 10_EM | ecosystem: Host-associated > Plants > Roots > Unclassified | place... | reverse complement strand
TAGGAAATGCTTTCCACAAACACACGCCCGGAGCCATATCCATATGCCCGACTCCACAGCACTTCCCCGGAAGCTAACTAAGAACAAAGGAAATACCAGGAGAGCCTGGCGAGCAGCATTTCCAATAAGCGGGTTGGCGATGAGATTCGCTTATCAGCAAGCCCGGTCCGCCGGCACTTTCTGCAATATGAGCCCCAATGCCAGGAGATGCCATTACACGGCATCGGATTTTAACGTCAGGTTGGAAGAATCCATTGACAATTAGGCGAAGGGCACAGGGTATGGCTCACGGGTAGAAAACCGTATCTCGGGGGTTGTAGGAAAAAGTCATAGCCAGTTGCTTGCTAAGTGCGGGGTTATAACTGTTGAAACCGACAACGGCTGGCCCTAGTGTTTCTCGCCCTCACTGGAACCGTCTGGTGTTTTGAAAAATCTTTCTCATGTTTGACTAGTTTAGTGGAAACATGAGATGTTGGATATCAAACAGACTAGCACTAGCTATCAACTATGACTAGCCGTCACCTCAGAAGCTACCTTTGGAGAGATTTCTTTGCTTTGTTTCGGGGAAGCAGAGATCCCTGTAATGGGTAGGACATAGCCCGGGGATCTATCGTGGCCTAGTGTATTTAGCTCTCTCGTTTCCAGATACGTTTGTAGTGGATGGAAGAAACGAAGCCACATGTAGCCACGATTGTTAGTATTCTCTCGCATACAAATCATCTCAATCTGCGGGAATTTGCACGCAATGCCACCTGCCGAACGGGAACAAATTGTACCCATGCACTTAATTTACACATCAGACTAGACAGGAAGATTTTTGCTATATATCGAGTTCCCTGGGGCCCAGTGGTATCCATATCATGGGGGTTAACTTAATTACCGTAGATTAAAGACTGGTTATGGCATTTATCTCCCCCAACAGGTAAGTTTAGGAAGGGCGGGTAGCCTCCCGAGCTCACTCACCCTCAACGTCACACCTCGAGAGCAGTAACATTCAAGCACGACATCCCTTGGTCCATGCCCATAAGTTAGTGGAAACAAATCACAATCAGATCTTAACCCAGGCTTCCACGCCCCTTTTTTGTTGTTGGAAAAACTTGCCCCTGTATTATTTGTCTGTATCATCCGGACACCAGGTCTACACTCTGGGAAGGAAAAGGGAAAACTAAAATTAAAGAAAAATGAAAAAGTTAACAGCAAATATGTAAAGGGGATTTACAACCAGGAGAATGAAGATTGAAGCAAATATGGTGGAAATTTTGAGCCAAACTGGTGGGCCATCGGGCTTGTCGGGGTTGACCTCGTCCTGCTGGAGAAGCATTTTCGCAACTTCAACGTCCCAATTCAAAGCGGCACACAAGAGCGGTGTTTGGCCGTCGTTATCTGGTCGGGGTTAACCTCATCCCTTTCAAGAAGCATTTTCACCACTTGAACGTGCCCATTCAACGTAGGTCACCGGAGTGGTGTTCTGCCGTCGTTATCTGACTTGCCTTATGGAGGTCTAGTCGTGCGCAGGGACAACTGCCGCCCTACAAGCACCGCTGTGAGGCTGCCGGGAGGAGAGCATCGTGAGAAGAGAGCCGGAACGCAGGTGGTAGCAAGACTGAAGTGTGTTCTCTATCGATGCGTAGAATAATGATTCGCTATGCTATGGTAGGTGATGTTGATGCTATGATCTATGCTATGGAGAGAAAGAGAACGCGGTTAAGACTAGATACAGTTTGTGGTAGCCACTCGCACAGTGGGCTCTCTACCACACAAACACCAGTCACCCTCAAAATGGCGACAGCCCCACTCGTCTGATAACTAGATGCCCTAACATGACATCCCACGATGGGGTCACTCCATCATTGTCGGGGTTGGCCTCGTGCCGTTCGAGAAGTATTTTCACCACTCCAACGTGCCTATTCAAAGCGGCACACCAGAGCGGTGTTCTGCCGTCGTTATCTGGCTTGTCGGGGTTGACCTCGTCCCGTTCGAGGAGTATTTTCACCACTCCAACGTGCCCATTCAAAGCGGCACATCGGAGTGGTGTTCTGCCGTCGTTATCGGGTTTGTCGGGGTTGACCTCGTCCCGTTCGAGAAGTATTTTCACCACTTCAACGTGCCCACTCAAAGCGGCACACATGAGGGGTGTTCTGCCGTCGTTATCTGGCTTGTCAGGATTGACCTCGTCCCGTTCGAGAAGCATTTTCACCACCTCAACGTGCCCTTGCCAAGCGGCACAGAAGAGCGGTGTTCGGCCGTCGTTATGTGGCTTGTCGGGGTTGACCTCGCCCCGTTCGAGAAGCATTTTCACCACTTCAACGTGCCCATTCAAAGCGGCACACATGAGTGGTGTTCTGCCGTCGTTATCGGGTTTGTCGGGGTTGACCTCGTCCCGTTCGAGAAGCATTTTCACCACTTCAACGTGCCCATTCAAAGCGGCACACCAGAGTGGTGTTCTGCCGTCGTTATCTGGCCTCTCTGGGTTGACCTCACCTCGTTCGAGAAGCATTTTCACCACTTGGGCGTGCCCGTCCCAAGTGGCACACCGGAGTGGTGTTCGGCCGTTGCTATCTGGCTCGCCGGGGTTGACCCCCCCGTGTTCAAGAAGCATTTTAACCACTCCCTCGTGTCCACGTCAAGCAGCACACAGGAGAGGTGTTTGGTCGTGGAGGCCCGGTTTGTCGGAGCCGACATCACCCTGATTGAGTAGGATTCTAACGACCCGCTCGTGCCCACTGAGAGCAGCCCACACAAGAGGTGTATTATCCACGCAGTCCCTTTGGTTGATATCACAACCTTCCACCTCTAGCAAACCAGGCACAATCTCAACAATCCCAAAGAGTGATGCACAATGCAGGCCACTGAACAGCGGAAGCCTATCGAGGTCAATCGTGTTCGAATATCCTTTGTGTTCTAAGAGGGTTCTAATGGATATGTGGTGATTATAATCGTCAAATAGTTTCAATGCAAGTAGTTTCACGTAATCCGAAAGGTCCTTTTTTGCATGCACTCCCCAATAAAGCGAGGAATATTCGAGAAAAGGTGTGCCTTGGAGATCCGGAGAGGGACTCGTTGAGAGAGCTCTCACCTGCTGCGAATTCAAATAACTTAAGCAGGTCTCGGCAATGGTCGAGTGAGCCGTGCCAAAAAATTCGGGATGAGTTCTGAGGTACTCTTGAAGGGTAAAATGGATTAACCGGACTGTGGAAGCCTCCTTGTCTACGGCGACAAGTCCTTGACAACAGGTTAGCAATGTCCCTATTGAAGGAACATCGTCGTCATTGAGGTTCGGCGACCCTATTTCAACTGCTAGGGCGTGACACAATTCAACAACCTTCAAGGGCCGCTCCGAATGAGTGATCCACATCAGCGCGGCCATGCCAAGCCCTGCCCTGGCCCCGCCCTGTCTCTTTATCCGACCCAAACTCTCCCCATAAGCACTCTCCAACCCCAAGCCATCGGTCATTGCGCGGAGCTTTTGTCGCCTGCGACGGGTAGTGGTTTCCTGCAAGATCGCATCGATGTTCAGCCTGACAAGCAGAAATCTAGACCCGTGTCTATTAGTATCATAGATAACTTAGCTAGTCTCCGAAGTGCTACTGCCCCTACATACATTTCTGAAATATCGCTAGGGATTTTCTCTAGGATGTCTGCCTCCAGAGCACTATTCATCGCATCTGGGGTTGTGTCCGTGGCGAGCCTACTACGAAGATATGTGACAATATCATCCCTCTTAGGACATATGGACATGCTTGTCACTCTCCCCGCAAGACGCCTTCCGATTTCGGGGAGAATGTGAGGCCTTCCGGTCATGAATATCCGAGTGCCCGGAGATTGGTGGAGGAGTTGGCACAGCAAATCGAGAACATTAACCTGGTGCTCTGTTGCGCATTCATCGAGAGCGTCTATGCATATGAACACGCGCTTTCTGGCCGAGGCAATCTGCAGCATGTTCAAAATATCCGAAATTTGCAGCCCCTGCCCACCAATGGCATTCCTTCGGTCCCCATATGCTTCTAATATCTCCTCCGGAATCTCCTCAAGTCCGAAAACCAGCTGTTTTAGCAAGGAGCCCAGTACGCCCACAGGGGACTGCTCGCTCCGGGAGGCGAAGTCGAAATAAAAACATGCAATCGTGGTATTCTGTCGCCTCGTCTGCTTACACAAGTTGTCTATTACTAAGGAGCTAACATCGCAGCTTGTCAGCAGTTGCCATTTTTCTTCCACCCCTGGAGGCCTATCCATGTTACCTAATGTAAGTTTTGCCAACACCCGGATCTCCATAGCAAAACAGGACTGCGTTATCGGATTTGGAATCCTCGCCAACATCAGACCAAGCTCTAAACTCCTCAGTCCTTAAAACCCATTCTCCTACACTTTCGATTCTGCTGTCCCGGATGTCTTGATGGCGCAACTTAGGGTCTAGTGTGGATAGCCAAGATAGGATACTGGATCTATCATCGGCAACCGTAGGGTTGATGTAGGTGGTGCCGATGTAGGTCGGGTTGATGTAGGTCTGATTCAAAGAGTTGTAGTTATTACTGAATGATTGGGACATCTTCTGTTTTTTTCTGCCCTGGATATTGTACGAGTCGATGATAGATGATGGAGCGAGTCGACTGCAGGAATTCCTGGGAGGCTGAAGAAGAGCGGGGTTTTTGTGGAACCTGATGGATGCCTCGGGGCTCTCCGATCACCTCTTCAAATTTCTGACGAAAATACCACATGAACGAGCAAGAACCAGCCGGCGCTGGCACGTTCAAATAGGATTTTATCCTAGTTTTGTCTCGAAATCGAAATAAGACGCCATCGGCTAACTCTTTCTCACCAAACCTAAGCCTTTCAAAGTTCCTCTTCTAACGCAGTTGTAAGATCACAGCCGCTTCTTGACTCAACTTCAAAGTACTGGCCCCGCTCTTGCCCGTTTATGAGGTACCCGCTTTGCCTACCGCATTGGTAGCAGTTAATTCCCCACCCCTTTGAGCGCTATCCTATCCCCCAGCTCAACACAAGTCTTGCGCTCCGGTGAAACACCACACTAGAGCACCTGCAGTGGTATCGGCCAGCTTGACATATATACGAGTGTATTGAGCCCTACAAATAAATCAACTCACAAACACACCTATCACCTAACTTCAAGAATCCCAAGATAGCCCGCGATGTCCGCCGGGGCTGGAAAGATCTTCCCGTAGCCTTTTACTGTGATAACTTGGGCCCTTTAAAATAGGGGTCGTGCTGTTTAATGGATATCACGACCTCCATGCACAGTCCCAGGACACTCCGAAAGTAGGGCTGTCTTATTGTCGCTTGCTACAATGCCATCGCAAAGAGCCTCCTTGGTGTCCACTTCTACTTCAAAAATCACCATTTCGAGAGCGCTGGAACTCAGCCATCGGAGGGGGAAGTAAAACCAATTCCTGGTAAAATAAAGGCCACGGATATTTTGATTGTGATACTTCGATATTGGAGCATACGGCGCAATATTGGATGGACAGTAGCGATATGAGATTCATGACACTGAAACACATATCTCTAACCCTAGATGACCATGCAAATTCCTGGCGCTTAACTCCAGTTTTAGGATGGGCTCCTGTAGATTCCCGCTCCTGATAGAAGAAAGGAATTTGTTAAAGTTATAAGAATGTGAATCCCGGATTCCCAAGATTATTCATTCTATTGATGTGGATTTCATTTTAATCGGGCGAGGAGTAGGGATGCAAAAGAGGGTCCAAGAGCCAAATTTCGGTCTCTTTAGTGTTTTTTAGTAGCACTTCAGTCTACTAAGGATGGCTTTTGTTCGTGTTTTATCCCCTCGCCGGTATTTCTTACTTTTTACAAGTAGTCCCCTAGAATATTCTGAATAGTTCAAGTGTCGCAACCGCGGAGATGCCTCCCACCGGTCTGGTCGCAGCAAGAGCTCCAAGGCCATACTACCTTTGGTAAAGATCCAAGGTTACCCTATCCCGTCTGCCGCCCCGGAGAGCTGCCAGATCTACGCACAGATTGGGAATAACTTTTACCATCATTCTACTCGTCCAGGTAAATTCAACCCCAAAGCCCGCAAAAGCCAAACAACCTCCCCTGCTAACTTAAGCAGGAATTCACAGAGTAGCTAAATTTCACAGTGAACAGCCTTATCAAAACCGGATATATCCAGGATCTAAGATTTACTACCAAACTAACAAATAAGATAGCTATGTTACTATGTAAATGGCATTTTTAAAGATCAGAAATAAATTACCCACGAACAACACTCTTGGTGTGCAGCTTGCTAAGAGACAAGAAAAACTACAACTAGCACAGTGTAGGAATTGTTTTCTCCAGGTGGGTAGCTCAGTTACTAGTATCACCACTCTCCCCGCAATGATTCCATGGCTAGGTCAAACTGTTTCTCGCTTAGGTTTAGGGTTTGGATGCCGAGGGCCTCTAACTGGCGGAGGCGGTACCGGCGGTAAAGGAGGGGCTCGGCGGTTAGAGGTGTGCAGGCAAGTATGATATGAGTAGATTGTGTTTAGTCTATGATACCTACCGTATGCCAACGAGGGCTAGGTGGAATTTGCAAACTCAGCTCTAAGCTAGCATCACGCTTCGACCGTCCAGCGACAAGAATATGGGATGGTAGAAAATCGGGTAAACACTTTTACACCGTTTAGTTTTGCCACCCAAATTTTAGACCTAGATAGTTAGGTAAATGGGACCACACGATACAAAACAACTCAGTACAATAAACCCATGTCGGGGGCTAGTCGGCTTCGGTGTGTATCAGCAAGAGAAATGCACAGTGTGTGTAGAAACTAGAATTAACATTTGATGTCATTCTGGATAAACATAATGAGTGAAACGAAAGAACAACTATACGATATACCTCCCGAACCGACATACCTCCCGATGCGAGTCTAGCCTATACCGAATTTATCCGATAATACTAGCAAGGCTAGGACGAAAAACACCCGATCCCAAATGGAGGGATTACTCGAGTAGAGCCCCTATGTGGGGGGTACAGAGATACCGTAGGAGTGAGAAACAAATTTCGTCCACCCCTTCCTGCATACAATCTTTCATACCGAGATATCCCGCCAAGCCTCATGGCCTTTGATTTGACCATGGTCTAATCTCCGTAAGTTTGTGATCTAAAGTCAGTTTGCTGTAACTATAGAGAAATAATTTAGCAATATCCATACTTTTCATCCCGAATCCATTGTAGCTACTTATATAGTATTGTCTACGGTACCTTTGAAGTAGATGGACGCAAGTCACTGGTGCTCTTCTCTTTTTTGTTCACCCCGGGAGGTTAACTTAAGGTTCTTTTTTAGACGTGCACCGACAGCTCATGCACATTAAGACAAACGAACCCCGCAAGCCTCTTAGATTGAGTTCAAGCCCTAGCAATCTCCAGCGGCATCCAGACAAGCGGAATTCTTGGCATTTTGTACCCTGGTCAAACGACTCGACAGGCCACTCAGACACCCTTCTCACTCGGGTTTCTAAACCTGAACAGGAAGGTTTCCTGTAGTGAATTAGATAGAGTGCTACAACTGAAACGATTAGCCTCTTGCGCCGTTACACAAAATCAACTACCGTAAAAACTTTATTAATCCACCATCAGCAGTCAGGCCTCTAAGCCCTCTCAATCCGAGACCAAACATCCGGAGAAGGAATAGTATTATCTAGACGGAGTACTCGAGTATCACTTCGTGTGTTTTCAAGCACCGCGCTAAGTGCCCGTAGAGCTGGTAGTGGAAGCGATCGGTGGTGAAGTAACTAAAGAAAGCAAAGTTGGGAATAATTGTGACACGCATGATGTAAGTATCATATGATGAATATGAAGGGTTGTACCGTATCCTGTTCACTGCTTAGATATTGCACCCCCATTCAAAAATGCTAAAACCTAGCCTATTTGGGTAATCGTGATATGAAAAACTTTGTGCTTCGGAGGTGGTGTAGTGCTCAGAATAGTGCTGGGTGAGTACTGCTCAGTATTGCCATGATGGAAACCAGGTTTTCTGAGTAGATTTGCTCCCGACTATGGTACGAGTAGGAGTTCCTCTCGGTGTGTTGTCTATCACTACCCTTCTTGCCACATCTATCTTACTAGTGCAACGCTAAAAGTGTGTGAAAACCGAGACGCACGAAGGGATAGTCTGGAGAGGTTGAGCTTACCGAATCTCATCAACTGACATTCATCAGTTTGTTAACCTGCTCTGCTAGGCCTATTGTCCAAGTTACAAGCATAAAGAACCCGAACATTTGAGTCCGAATTTTGTATAGGCGATCAGACACGCACAGACAATTTGCCATACAAATTCCTTATCCCTGTGTTCGGGTTATTTATGCCTGTAACTTGTAGATACTAATTTCTGTCGAAATTCCCGATGGTACTTGTCCCAGGCAAGAAGTATTCGAAAATACGAACCTTCGAAATTATCCGTTATAACCAAGGTGAAAATTTTCCACCGGACACACACCGCATACCTTTTCCTCACATATCACATTTTGACACTGCCAACACACCGCTTCCTCCGGTAAAGACAGGATTTTCCTGAACTTTGCTACTCCTCGCTTTTCTCACCACCCTCCTCCCTTAGGTGGGGCAGCCAATCAGGCTCGCTTATCCTAAGGCTTCCAAACACACCAGGAAACAATTGCAAACCTAGTAACTGACTGTTTCCTCTCCGCTATGTCTACCTCTCCTGTCAAGAGAGTCCAGGGGCAACCCAGAGCTCAAAAGTCACCTTCCCCTGCCCCTAGCCCAGCCTCACCTCGCGTCCTCAACCCAGGATCACCATTTGGCATGACCATCAGAGGGTGCCTCCCGGCTGGATCCTCCATTCTCCACGCCTCCGAGTGCCCAAACAAAGGCATCAACATCCTCGCCCGCACCATTCTCCCCGGGACTACTTTCCCTGATGTCCGGCTGGAACTGGGCTGTACAACTATGTGCTTTGTACACCTAGGTTCAAAAACTGGTCCAGACACTCCCGTTATCGTACCTGCCGCCCGCCCTATGGGCTTCCAAACAGCTTTGGCCTCCATCTTCGAAGACGAGAGAGTAAATTCAGTCGGCCCCCAGGCCCTGGCAGAACTCGCCGCGATGGCCTCCTCCTACCAACCCTCCCCGGAAAACCCAACTACCGTACAAGTACCCAACTCACAAGCAACTGAGGACACGGACATGAGAATCGAGGATCTACATGCCTCCACCTCCCAGGAACTGATTCCCTTTGTACCGGAATCCTCCATACCAGAACTCTTCATGGACATGGAAAACAGATAAAATACCGAGAAATCAGGACTTGGGGACAGCAAACACGCCCACTCGGAACCCCCTTCATCCGTCCCCACCCCATCCTCTGACCCCTCGCTGCCATACCCATTGTCAGCAGAACCCCCCCCGTCCCCTACCAGGTTCGCATCCTCCTGGCCACACACAGCCTCCCAGATACGTAGAGGCAAAACGACCTGAAGCGTACGCTTCTCCTCCCCCCTGGCCAGAATCTAGTCACCAAAGGAGATTCCTGATACCTTCTCGGAAGCCAGCGGTAGGATCCAAACAAACCCAGAAGAGGAATGAGTGACAATTGACCTCTGCCAACTCCTGGACAAAGAGGGAGCAACCCCGGAAAACACCAGACTCTCGGAGGACTTCCTCAAAGGCGCAGCCACCCGCAAGGATCTTATCAACTACATGGCAGTCCTCGAGGACAGCATGGAAAAAAAGATGATGGAAAAGGAGGAATGCATCATCGCGTCGGTAACCAGAGCCAGAAACCAACATACCCCCAGACAAGACAGCCACCCTCCCCAAACCGCCCAACGTGTGCAAAACCCCAAACCCCCTGCCCCAAAGCCAACCCTAGTTCCAGTCCGGAACCCCACCGCTGCCCCTGCATCAGGAAAAGATAAAGCGGTGGCTAAGAAGAAGAACAAGGAAGCCTGGTCCGCCATCGCGGTGGCCGGCATTAACACAGATGGTTTCAAACTGGTACAGACCAGGAGAAGAAACGCATCCCCTGCACCGGGAGTAGGAAAGAAAAATGCCCCTTCCGCCCCCTCAACCCCACACGCCACACAACGCAGACTACTAGTAGTTAAATCTGTGGAAAAAGGAAGAAGGGTCGGAGCCATTGACTGCACACCGGCAAAGATCAGAGATGCAATCAACAGTGCGTCTAACACTACAAAGTTCGCGTAGGCGGAATATAACAGGAACAATGACCAGGTGCTTACCACCGTCGGTGACCTACCAGTGGAACCTGCCTTAGCAAACATCAAGGGCATAACAAAAGCCCTCAATGCCATCGGCCTCTTCAGGTTCAACATCGGCCTTGACACCCCTGCGGTAAATATCGTCGTAAACAGGATCCCCCTAGCAACATCCGGGGACAAACACTGGACCCATGAGGAATGGAACATCGACGCCCCAGCATGGACCGAGCTCGAAAATGAACTTACAGCTTTCAACCCCGTGCTCAGGCTCATAGACAGACCTAAGTGGATAAAATCCGTAACAGCCCTGGAGGCGGAAAACAAAGAAAAGTCCTCCATTATCATGGCGGTATAAGCAAACGACTGGATGATGAACGAGCTTAAAAAACCCCACCTGGCAATGGCGGTGTACGGACTAAGATGTAGCTTCCAAAAGTACATCCGCAAAGACTCCTCAATCCACTGCGAAAGGTGCCGACAATACGGACACCATGGAGCCCACTGCAGAATGCCCTCAACCTACAAATACTATGGTAACCAACACCACACCAAGGATCACATGTGCGGGTCCCTGTACTGCAGGGCAGGAAAAGGAAAACCCTGTTCACACACCATCAGAAGATGTGTGAACTGCGACGAAACATCGCACTTTACCGGGGATAGACACTGCCCCACGAGAACCAGGGCCCGCAGCCCTACCACAGCTGAGAAAGGCAAAATATCGGCAGAGCTGGCCAACCCCACCCCCCATAAATAATTATGGCAACCACCGATATTATTTACCACAACGTCGGCGGGTCGATGAACGTGGTCACCGAGTTACTTAAGTCCTCCCTGAAACTTAAACCAACGATTATATCTTTAGCTGAATGTCCGCTGGAAAACGGAGATTGGATGGAAATTAAAGGATACACATGTTATGCCGACAGCACGGCAAAAAAACAAGGCTGCGCTACCTACCTAAAAAACGAATACGTGAACATCTTTGTAATGCAACATGTGTCGACCTCCTATGTTACACTACATACCTTTGGCACAGAAATCACAATAGGCTACCAGAGGCCTACATCAAAAACCTGGGACCCAGACAATGGCTGGCATAAAGGAACCCAAAACATCATCATTGGAGACCTGAACGCCATACACAGCGCATGGTCGGGGGGTAAACTGAACACCCAAGGACGCATTTTGAGAAGGTGGCTGGACACAAGACCAGATATCGATGTAATTAATGCACACAGGGTGTCATACATCCCACCAAACCCGAACCACACAAGCTCCACTATCGACCTCGTCATCGCAAACCCCTCCTGCGGGGTCAGAGTAAAACACAGAACTATCGCCTCTACCGAACACAAGGCGTTAGAAATCAAGACAAGGCCAATATGGAGAAGCACATTAGAGAGCCCATTGAGGTACGACAAGGCAGACTGGGGAAAAATCGAAACCGGAATCCACCTCCTGAAAGAAGGTGAAAACCCCTCAACACTCCAAGGGAAACTCACAAAAATAGTACTAAGACATACCCCACGCGCCTCGGGGAGAGCGAAGGCATTCTGGCACAAAGACCTTGGCCTGATGAGGAAGAGGCTCCTAAAACTGGTTAAAAGTGGAACGAGGGGTAAAGAACTAGTAGCAGCCAGAAGGGACTTCAGGAAAACCATCTTTGCGGCAAAACTAACAGCCAATGAGAAAGCCTTGCAGGAAGAAACGGACCTGGAATGCTTCAGAACGGTAAAGATAAAAACCACGAAACACCCCATCCCAGCCCTGCAGAGATCCAACGGCACCCTAGCAGCCGAACACAGCCACATAGCAAAGCAACTCCAAGACTCCCTGTACGGTGGAGAACACCGAAGAGACACACCGGCAACACTAAACCCCACCGATACACAAATCGATGACAGTGAAATCCAGAGAGCGCTCAACTCCTCCCTCAATGGAGCAGCAACAGGCCCAGACCAGATCCCCACGAGAATGCTGAGACTGGTATGGAAGCTCAAGCCCGACCTCCTCCGGAAAACCATGAACCAAGTATACAAGGAAGGCATGCCCAACTCATGGAAAATAAGTTCCACTATTCTAATACCCAAAGCGAACAAACCCTCCTACACAGTGGTCAAGAGCTGGAGAACGATACAACTACAATCGATTTTGGCAGAGTTAATGGAAAGGATCATCACGGACAAACTGACCAACCTCAACCTCCTCCCAGACAATATGTACAGGGGAAGGAAAAACTACGGTACCACAGACGCCATACAGGCCTTGGACACATTCGTTGAAAACAATAAAAACCGCAATGTATGCATCACGGCCCTGGACGTGGAAGGTGGGTTCGACAACCTGGACCTTGACAGGACTTGCAACATGATAGGTGAAAAAGACAAGAACCTGAGAGACTGGATAAGATCCTGGGGATACCACCGACAAACAGTATACCGGTTCAATGGCAGGACCTCGAGACCCTACCAGACGGACAAAGGCACGCCACAGGGTTGCCCATTGTCCCCCATACTCTTCCTGATCAGTGTCAAAATATGGTCTCAGTCAAGACCGACGAAGACACAATCATTCTGACGTATGTCGACGACATCCTAACTGCCACGGCCTATACAACCAAGACCAAGGGACAAAAGCAACACCAAGAAACCATCGACCGGTTATGCGAAGAAGCCGACAAAAGCAACTACAGATTCTCAACCCTCAAGAGTGAAGGGATCCACATCCGAACCAGAGGAAGGGACCGATTAGCACCCACGATAGACGGGACCTTCATTCCACAAAAAGAAGAACTCTGATGGCTGGGATACTTCATCACCGAAAGCTGGGGATGGACACATCACATTAAGAGGTGGATCAATAAGGCGGCCAGGACGGGCAAAGCCATCGGCGCCCTCGCCTCCCGCTACCAGATAGGGGGCCTAAATGCTTGGTGCATCCAAAGACTGATCAAAGGACTAGTAAGCCGCAGCTAACCTACGGAATCGAAGTCTGGTCAAAGAAAACCCACATAAAGGAAGCGGCCAAAGCACTACATGGTGCCATAAGGAACGCCTTCAAACTGGAAATCAAAACACGCACCTTAGTCATCGATACGGAGCTGAGTATCCCTCCACTAGACCTGTACGTCAAGCAGAGACAAGACAGACTCGCAGTTAGGGCCCACACCGTAAATCGGCATTCCCGAATGTCGAACATGTGGTTGGATACATCAAACCTCCCCACAATCATCGAAAAGGGGGGCGGCATGAGCGACATCAGGACAAACATGACACGAGAATGGCAAGAACGGATCGACCATGAGGACATCCGATACAAAGGCAAACCGCATGCGAAATACGCACACCTACGCAATATGTCTCGGGCCTCCTTCAGGAACATACTATACCTCCGGGCAACGTGCGGATGGCCCTACCAGACAACAAAGGGAGACAGGAGGAAATGCCCTTGCAGGCGCAACATAATAACCCCCGCCCACCTAATGTCCTACTGCGGCATGGTTAAGGCCACTAAACTCAACCTCCACAACAACAAAACGATAAAAGAACTGGTCGAATGGATCGAAACGTGGCCGGACGACCTCATAGACCAAACAGGCAAAACCGCGGACAGGATGAAATACAGCATCCAAACTGCTGGGGCCTCAATCAACCTACCGACCTCACAGCCAATAGCACAAGACCGGGTGTGGCGCAATGGGAGATTGTACATCCAATGCCAACTATGCCCAAAAACCTTCGAAAACACGAAGAGAGAGCGGGAAAACCATGCCAGGACACACACGGCAGGCGCTAGAGCCAAGAGAAGAGGAGTGGCGGACGCCCGGTAGCTGGTGGGCGCAATGACGAGCAGCTGTATTTCCTAATGTACACGACCATAGAGCGCGGAGGCGCAGGAATGGGTTTCTTTTGTCTGGAGGATTTCATAACGTACATGACCATAGGGCTAGTAGGGCAGGTATGGGTTTCATTTGTGGATGTGGGATTTATTTATTTTTTGTACACGACCGTGGGGCGTGGAGACGCAGGAGTGGGTTTTCTTTGTTTGGGGATTTCCTAACGTACATGACCACTGGGCCCAGAGGGGACGGGGTGGGTTTCCTATTACATGACGGACCTAAATTGTTGATGAAAAGAGGAAGTGGGGAGGGGGAGTTTTCTTTTGTAGAATGGGGCGAGGGGACCATGTGGGTAGGCTCAAGGCGGGTTGGTGGATATTTCTTTTAGGGGGGTCAGGCCAGGGGACAGTGTCCCTGGACGCGCTTAGTGTCATTTAGTTGATAGCGTAGAATGAATGCAAATAAGGTTTAGAAAATACGAACCGTGAGTTTATATGGGCGCTCGGACACGCACGGATTTTTTACCATATATTTCGCGAATCCCTGTCTTATCCCTGTTTTCGAATACTTGTTGCCTGTCACGAGTACGAGTACAAGTGTACTCGAGTAGATCTATCGAGTTTTTAGGGTAATTAGCGTCTGAGTGGGCCCCCCTGGGTGGCAATTCGGGTTGCACAACCTTGCTTTTTGCTTCCTTCCTCCACGCGAGGAGCAGAGCCGCAGAGACTTATCAAGGCTGGTCTCGTCCAAGGACGAATGCGGAATTTTTACCCGCAAAACACCCAAATGACTACAAATTACAGCCATAAGAAAAAAAAACCTCATGCTTGCGAAAAGCCATTAGAGCAAACAGCGATGTGATACGATACTGTAAAAAAACCCTTTCGATTCACTGCCTCCTTCGGCCCAGGATGTGTTTAGCTTGACAAGTTGCCACGATTACATACTCTTGTAAAAAGCCGATAGTAGAAAAATGTGCTATGACGCCATAGCCCCTACTGGTAAGGCACCGCCCACATGCCCTTCGCCTTGTCTCAACTGAGGGCTGGGTTTGCGGTGTTTTCCCCTCGACTAGCTGGGAAGGGGGATTCCAACGTTTTAGCACACTTTTCTTTCATTCCAGTCCTTACGATATTCGAGTATACCGGTTAATGAGATCCAACACATCCTGAAGGCCAATCTTGCACCGCCACAGGAAAGCGCTCGCCCATCTCATGACCTCTTTTCCCTGATTCCGTAGATTCGGCCTCCTGCAGAGGTAGCTAACCACAAAGGTTTTTACGGTCGCCAAATACCAGTACTGCATCCTCCGACTCACCTGGCTATCCAGTACCCCGCAGGACTGGACAACTCGCTGATCCCTGAGTACCTAGAGCCACCTACGGTTCTCCGTACTCGTATAATAGTTTTGGTAGGCTCCCTAAAACGTAGCTAAGGGAAGGGGACAACGAATAGGGGGTGATAAAGGCGAGCTCTATCACCTTTAGTATGATGACATTTATTAGAGCTACTGGAACCACAAGAATCACTACCAGACCTCTTGATATACCATCTACTGTCCCCTCTTCTACATCACAGGGTTCCGTAAAATCTCCCTCCCTATTCGTATTGAAGGTTTGCCTGCTCAACAGGGTTCTATCAAACCCTGAGGAAATTGAACAAGATAAAAAAAGACATGGGTAGTTTACAAGCATTTGCATATTCTATGATACGGTATGCTCTCTCCGAGAAAACAGAAGGGTTCAACTCCACCTGTTGCGTGTCTTGTCCACCATGGAATATAAACTGCCGTTATTAGTAGACAAACTTTGGAAGCTGGTATCTCGATAACTTGTGAAGATCCCACCATGACCTTTGGCACTTTTGTGTTTGAGAAACCCATTGGGGCTCCACGCCCATGGACATTAATATCACCAAGAGTCCTCTATACTACTATGCCGATCGCGGAAAACCCCCTTCTCAAGAGACCCAAACCCAAAATATGTCTTCTTGGACACTCATCCCTACAATTATCAACCCCCCCAGTAGAGCAACATTAGTGGATGTCCAGACGTTGGAAGGCTATTGAATAATTTTATTGAGCACCCTCGGTTAAAGAGAAGAGGAAAGGGTACCAGGGAAAGAAGAAGAAAAAAAGAAGGGAAGGAAGGAATGGAAGCGAGGCACTAGACTATCGGGAAGCAAGGCTCGGGAAATAGTGGGGGTGCTACAATACAAAGGTAGCCTACACCTGGCAATTCCCAAAACAAGGAAAAAAATATAGCGCATCAGAAATATCTAGCGAGCACAGAGATTAATAGGATAGTCAATGAGAGCATCATCAGATCTATATTATAACAGAAAGTGCCGAGAGTGTACAATATTGTCAGTGCACCGACTAGCTATAGCACTGTATCACGGGGTCTCAAATTTACGCGAACCCCTGTGCGGTACCCCCCAACCAAGTACCTCAGCTGAAAATCGGTGAAATTATTTCCTCCGACAGTCAACAGACCCAAATGATATAGCCAATTTCCCACCCTTTGGTTCTGAGGGCGGGGCCAGGTGTACCTTATTTTTAGTTGTTGAGGTTGCCCAAACTATCATTACTGGTATTAAGCTGGGGACTTGGTTGGGAGGTACATATACAGTTCTCTTTAATTTGATACATATTCAAGAAGGGCTAGTATAGCTGTGATGTTTGCCTGTTGCAACATGGGTTAGGACTGTGATGGTTTACCTTACCAAGAAAATTCGGCATCTCCGAGCCTAACAAGCCGGACTTTAAGCGTATGTGGTGATATCTTAAGTGGGACATGAGCGCTACAAGTAACCTGTGACCCGTTGCCGTCGCAACAAGCTAGAATTAACCAACTTGCTCGCCGCGAAATCACTCTACTACCCGTTTTCAAAAGTATAGGGATGCCTTGGGGCTGGGAGGCGGAATCGGTTGATGGTAGGGGAAACCTTTAACCAGCACATCTAATGCAAAAATGCCCCACTTCAAAATGTTAAGTCCCATCCTCAACCACCTTTGCATTTCCTTTCTCTTTATTGTTAGATAGAAAATAGGCTTGAGATCTAGATATCTTGAATAGATTAACTTTCGAGTAAGTTACAGGAATTTAAGGCTCTGGTAGCGCTCCGGTTTAAGGCTTCCTCTAAGAATGTCTGGTGCGAATATTGCTGCTTAGCGCCAGCGCATCGGGATACTGTTGAAAACGGGTGTGCTAATGCCGCACTTGGACGATAAGAGCGATCCTACTCTAACGGAGCGAAGCCAGCCAAGAGATCCCACCAGGAGACCCTAGCACCCTCACAACTAAACTTGGTTTCAGTTGGGGGTGGCTGGTGGGGGCTCGGAAAGCCACTCAACATCGCCTTTCCCCCCATTGTGGGAACTAAAATTGGACAGAAAACCTTTCTCGGTAATAACCCTAATATGATACCGGCCACACAAAGCTTGATAGAATATTGCAAGGGAAGAGATCAGCGGGCGATTTTCTCATAGAAAATTAACAAATCACCATCTCCCCAAGTGGCGGGGTGTCGCGGGGGGGCTCGTGGTTTCGTCGATACTGCAGTATTCTTTGCCAAACTGGTAGTAAAATTGCCACCCGATAAAATTGCGGTTTTAATAGGAGTCAACCACGACCAATTAATACAAAGGAGTTTAAGTCTTTTGCCCCCAGGAAAAACAGTATCCCATAACCTGTCGAGACATTCTGGTCAGGTTTAAAACCTGGAACGCTATCCTATTTTAGTGATCGTGATAGGAAAAACCATTTGTGAGGAAGAGGTGTTGTGCTCAGAATACTCCGAAATCGGCTCTGCTCATTATGGCCGTGATGGAAACGAGAGATTCTTTGTAGGTTTACGGGTGCTCCCGGTTACCCAAATAATTTAGTATTCTAGATTTTAAACACAACCAGAATGTCTCGACAGGTTATGAGATAGTAGCAGGCCGCGGCCTCCAGAGGTTCAAAACATTTACCAATGGGCAAATGAGTAACATTATCAGTATGCATGCGGGTTACTAGAATTAAGAGAAACTCTAACATGTTAGGTGTTTAACACCCCTCGCAGAACTTGGCCTAACCATTCAAGAGTGGATATGCAAGTAGCTACATAGGTGATGCCAGCTGAGGCTGCTCCGTTGCGATGGGCAAACACTCCCCAAAAGCGCGAGTTCTGGATGCACAAAATGAGGCTGTATTGGTCCTGGATCAGGAAGAGCTACAGAGCCAATCAACAGTAGAGCCTTAGTTACACGGAATTCACCTCAATTGATAGGACCAAGTGTTCATCCACATAGTGCCGATACTTGTATCATGATGCCCCGCTTTCCACCAGCCAGCTCGACTTTCATTAACCGGACCAAGCAACCCAGAAATCCATAGCACAACCTCCCAACAAGCGAGAAAATGCCACACCCACGTATCAATGAGAATGATACCAACTCCCCCAACAACACTCTGTACTCAAATAACACTAGCTCTTTCAACTGTACCCACTTTTCTAATGGCGGCTTGATGTTGAATGTGAACAACACTGGTGCGACAGATGAGAGGTCTGAGATTCTAGCATGGTTATCTTCACTGGAGCCCTGCGTCCGACATCGAGACCTTCGGAACAACCGTGCCGACACCGTGGGAGAACGTCTACTACGAACCGATGAATTTCAAAGGTGGTGCAATGTTGCTGAACAAAATGGACCAGAGCGTGCGACATTGTTTTACTGCGGCGATCCGGCAGTTGGCAAGACCTATTTCAGGTGAGAGATCATCCTTAAAAAAAAATTAGAGGATATTAGTGCTGATAAGCAGCGATGTTAGTTCACTTGTGGTGGACAGGTTATGCGATAGGGCAAAAGAACAAAATATCGCTGTCGCATGTTTCTATGTCGATTTCGCCGCACGGGAGAAACAGTCTCCGACAAACATTCTCGGCTCGTTGCTGAAACAGATCATCGGTGGATTAGGGGGGATCCCGGACGAAATAAGCCAGACATTTCGAGATCATAATAGGGTTATTGGTAGAAGGGAGCTACGGGTGCAGGAGATTGTGGAGATGCTACAGCCTGTCACATCTTTACGGCCGACATTTATATGTGTTGATGGTTTAGACGAATGTATGGAAGGGCATCGACGGCAGGTCCTGGATTCATTCAGACAAATCCTTGAGAAGTCCTCAAACACGCGAATATTCCTAACTGGAAGGCGACACATCCGACGCGAGATTGAGAAGCATCTTGGGGAGAGGGCCTCAATTTTACTTATAAAACCCAGCAACGAGGATATCGGGGAATATATCCAGATGAGATTAAGACAGGATACGGCTCTGGACGCGATGGACAGTGGTCTGGAGGACGAGATCATCAAAACCATTGCCGAGAATATTCCTGAAACGTAAGCGAGCAACATGATTGAAAAATATACTTCGCATTTGTTACTAACAAACTCATCTAGATTCCTACTGATTTCCGCAGCCATGGATGCTATCCTTGCGGAAGCCACAGCCTATGGCAGGCGACAAAGGCTCAGGACAATGACCGAGGGCTTGGATTTAAATTGCGTTTACGGTGCGACTATAAAGCGAATAACAGAGCAAGGTGGGGAGAAATCAAGGCTTGGGAGAGCAGCCCTGATGTGGATCTCGCATTCGGAACGGCAATTACAGCTCGATGAGCTCTCCCACGCCCTAGCGGTCGAGATAGGATCTGCGGTTCTCGTTGCTGAAAAGATTCCTTCGGTGGAGACTTTGTTGAGTAGTTGCTTGGGGCTTGTCGTCATTGGTAGCGGGGCTTCGGCTGTGAACTTGATCCATCCTACTCTCCGGGATTATCTTTACACCTGCCCCGACCTCTTTGGTTCAGCTCACTCGATAATGGCGGAGACCTGCCTAACATACCTCAATTTTCAGACTATCAAGGACATTTCGCCCACACTCCTTCCTCTGCCTCCGTCAGCCCACTTCCTCAAATATTCTTCCTTATATTGGGGCATCCATGCCAGGAGAAAGGCTTCGGATGAGGTTGTATTGCTCGCGCTCAAACTTTTCAGTCAGATTGAAAGCCATATTTCTACAAAATTACTTTTGGTGGATCTCATATCGAGGACTGGTCGATGTAGCCGCGATATCCCCATCAGGGGTCCTCTGGAGGGGTTTACCGGCCTACATTGTGCATCAATCCTCGGCATTGTTGAAATCGTAACAGCTCTCATAGGCCAGCCAAACTGCGAACTCAACAAAAGGGATTTTATGGGTATCACACCGCTCATATGGGCTGCAATATGTGGACAAGGCGAGGTAGCAAAGTTATTGTTAGAACGGCGGACTGTCATCCCCGACAAATCAGATAGATGGTTTCGTCGAACGGCGCTCTCATGGGCCGCCGGGAAAGGAGATGAAGGAGTAGTGGAGGCACTTCTTGGCCGGACATCTGCCAAGCACGATGGTTGGTGGGGCAAGGCTGTCCGTGTGATTGATATAGTCCGGGGAAGGAGATATGTCAACCCCAATAAACCCGACAAATACGGTCAAACGCCAATATTGTTGGCTGCTGAAGATGGGCACGAGGGAGTGGTGAAGCTGCTATTGAGAAGGTCGGATGTCAAACCGGACGCGGCGGACGGATACGGCCGTACACCTCTCTTGTTAGCTTCAAGTAAAGGGCGTGAGGAAGTTGTGAAGCTGTTACTGGAACAGGGAGATGTTAGCATCGACAAACCCGACAAAAGTGGCCAAACACCACTCCTTGCGGCTGCTGAAGGCGGGTCTGAGAGAGTAGTGGCGCTACTACTGGGACGGAAAGATATCAACCCCAACGAGCGCAGCAAAGCGGGTCGGACCCCACTCTGGTTGGCTTCTAGCAACGGACATGACGGAGTGGTGAGGCTACTATTGGAACGAGAAGACCTCAACCCCGATATGCCAGACAATCGCGGTCAAACACCGCTCTCGTTAGCTGCGGAGAACGGGCATGAGCGAGTGTTGGAGCTGCTCTTGGGCCGGGACGACGTCAACCCAAACAAGCCCGACAAAGACGGCCGGACACCACTATCGTTGAGTTCAAAGAACCGGAACAAGCCGGCGGTGGAGCTATTGCAAGCCCGCAAACGTGCAAACCCCAACACAACTTGACTCCAACAATGCAAAACCTTTCCTATAATCCTCAATACCCTCCATACGCTGCTCTCTGCATTCCCACCGATCCCCCTATATACACCACCGATCACTCTACTCTTCTCCGAGCCACTTTCGCCCCCCCCCGCAGCGTCCATCGGTGGACCCTCTCCTTTCCTTTCCTGCTGGGTTTCTAGTGCAGTTCCACATCAGGCGATCTACTATTCTTGTATTTACCGGGAATGTTCCTTCTACATTTTAGTTTTTATTTCTTCCCTTCTGTGTAACAATATGGTATTTACGCCCAGATATCTCATGTCCGTATTTACTTGTATAAATTCTATTACATTCTCACTGCTGTCCATTTTTCATTGTTCCCAAACTACACTTCTCACCCCGCGAGCAATATATTCATTCTAGCTTACTTTGAATATTCTTCTACCTTTTCGATGATTGCTGGAGAAGCGACCAGTCACCGCTCTCACGCGATCTTTACCGAGTCTGGATCGGGAGGTTTAGGGTGTGGTAATTGCCCGATATAATTCCAGTTGCTACTTAGCTCTCCTATTTTTCTTGATCGAAACGGTCGGCTATCTTTATGGGCATTTGGAGGCTTCTATGGTAGGATTTGATATGGACCAGCAGAATTGCGTGTATCACACCACTCAAACCACTCTGCTTCGCGCTCTCCATTTAACACATTTTAAAGCTGAAAAAAAATCCGAAATTAGTATTATGGTCCAAGATTCCTTGAAATATCCCAAGTGCTCACCAATCATTAAAGAATTGCTAACTACTTTAGCCTGTAATTTTCTAAAGCTCAAGTTGAAATCAGTGCCAAGCTTTGCCATATCTCATACAAGACACTCGTGCCCTCATCTCAGCACTGCCTTCCCTATTCGTCGTAAGTTAATGATTAATTATGCGAATCTTCATGGCAGACCGCGCCGTCTAGAAACTCCCTAGGGTTTCACCCATATTATAGTAGTGAGCGAGCACCTTTTGGGAATTGGCATTTTGTATAGAAAAATCGGTGTGCGCTCGCTTCTTTTGTCGGCAAAGATCGTACCACATGTATCCGTAGAATATACGCTATAGGCGTTACTCGGGTAGGACGTGGGTGATCGGACAGACAGGGATTAAAAATGCATGAGGATACACAGATTTTTAATCCCTGTCTGTCTGATCACCCACATCCATACCCGAGTACTGTTATGCGTCAGCTGCTGCGAAAACAACATGACGAAATGACGCCAGAGCAGTGAGCTCGTCACCCCCGTTCATACTGCGAACCACCTCCCCGGTTCTCGATAATACTCAGTTGTGATATTGACTGCTTGCTGGTATTGAATCAACAACGCTGTAAGTTAGTGCTCACAGCACATGTCTGCGCACTCGACTAAGTTACAAGTACCATATATGCTGGGTGGCGGCGGGAAAGGGAACTCGAGGGGATGGTAGAAAAAAAATCTGATACCGTAGTGGGGGTTTTCTACTAAAATCCATATAAATTAACCCAAAGCGATCCACTTCCTCCTATCGTACCATACGTGAGCCGTAGGTCCCTGTTCACTCGTTAGGCCACATGAGGAAAATCACTCACCCTAATAATATGCCCGGTATCGTATGTACCTGTACTAACTTATTGGTCAATCGCTGGCCCTTTCATACGTTAACCTCAACTGCTGCTCTGAGATCTCCGAAAACCACGAGCGGCAAGTTCAATCAGAAAAAGTAAAATCTAAATACTACCCCGACATTTTGCTATTGACCTGTGGTCGCTGGAAATGAGTTGGGGTGGCCCGTTCAGTGTTGCAAAGAAGGCCTTTGATGAACGAACCCGGGAGGTTAGAAGGGGGGGGGGGTTGATCAGGGCTTTTGAAAATAGAGATTGAAGAGGGGTTCTTTAATGTCTTAGTAAGCAAAAATAGCAGGAACTCTGATGGGAATTTCTACCTTTAACCTAGATGTGCGAGTATTTATTGCTCAGAAGCCGGGGAAGTGGAGTGCCAGTGCTAGTTTGTTTGCTTTTTCTGCTACATTTTGCCCTCTTTTCCTATCATTTCACTCGCCTCTTTGCTCCCAACTGCCCTCAAATATCATGGTTTACCGATTTGCTAGAAGGGGTTCTATCTTATAACCCCCCGGTTCGAAAAAGCGCGTTCCTAGCCTTCGATCATTTTTTGATCGAACCCCCCCCTTCATCGCAACATTGGGTCCGTTGTTACATGGACAACGAGGCGCAGGGTAGATTAAGAATTTGCGGCTCCGCAGCTCTTGAGTAGATTTGGTATGATATGTTACATAATTTCAGTTGATTAGTAAGATGTTACCCTGGGAGGCGCGATGATGCCCCCCTTTCCTCAATGCCCATCAACCGGACCAAACAACCCAGAAACCCACACGCTGGGTCATAACTAGCCCGGAAATTTCACTCTCTTGTATCCATGATCATAGCACTACTTACCCCAGCAACACCCACTGCTCACATCACACCCATTACCCCTCTTCTAACAATGACTTTGTGTGGAATGTGGGCAGCATTGGTGCGACTGACGAGAGGTCTTAGGTCCTAGCATGACTGCCACCGCTTGAGCCCTACATCCAACATCAAGACCCCGAACCCGCCGTGCCCACGGCCTAGGGGAACGGTTGTGGCGAACCGAGGAACCTCAAAAACGGTGTGGTGGTGCTGAACGGGATAGATCAGAGCAAGCGACATTATTTTGCTACGGCAATCCTGTCGTCAGCTAGATCTGTTTCGGGTAAGAGGCAATCCTTGAGGAAATAAAAGAGGAAGGTGGTGCTAATGAGAAGCGATCCCAGTCCACCAGTACTAAATAGGTTATGCGATTGGGCCGATGAACAAAACGCCGCCGTCTCAATCTTCTACGTTGACTTTGCGGTGCGGGAGGAGCGGCTTCCGACAATATGCTTGATCAACGAAACGGATTGGGGCTGGGTTAGAAAGGACCTCGGACGAGATAAGAGGGACCTTTCAAGATCATAAAACGGTAACTGGTGGAAGGGGGCTACGGGTGACGGAAATTCCGAAGATGCTGCACACCGCCACACCACCCCGGCGGTCGTTTATGTGAGTCGATTCTTGGAGTAATGTGTGAAGTTCATTAACCTGAGGTGCTAGATGCGCTGCAACAAATTCTTGAGAAGTCCACGAACACGAATATTCCGAACTGGAAGACGACACGTTGAGAGCAACGTAAAAAGGCACCGTAGCACAAGTGAGCAGCAGTTCTATCCGTAAGGCCGGGCAATGATGATATCGTGGGATATACCCGAATGAGATTGAGTAAGGGCAGGTGTCGAAATGCGATGGACGGTAGTCAGGCGGCCGAAATCATCGAAAGCATTGCCGAGAATATATCCTGCACTCATCGCTAACAAATAATCTGGGTTTCTACTGATTTCCCTAAGCATGGGCGTTCTCCTTGGGAAAACAACAACCTAAGGCAAGTGGCAAACGCTGAGGGCGGTCGTGCGGGGACTGGATTCGAAAGATGTGTATGCGGCGACCAGTGGGCGGATAAAAGAGCAGGATGGGGAGAAACCAGGACTCGGGATGACAGCCTTAATGTAGATCATATTTGTTACTCAGTGAGGCTCGCTACGCCCTAGCAGCGCGCATAGGATCATCAGACATCAATGCTTAAAATCTACACCTACCCCCCCCCTCTTTTTGTATCCACACCATGTGCTCGGCCTCGGTAAACCACCCTCCTTGAATATCTTTCCTTATATTTTGGGCACCCACGCCAGAATAGAGTCTCCAAGCCGCGTGGTATTTCTTGCGCGCCATCTCTTTAGTCAAATTGAAAACTATATATCTACTAAGTTACTTTTGGTGATCTCCTATCGAGGGCCGGCCGATATAGCTGTGACCTCTCTCCAATAATCCCTTAATCGGGTACCCGAGTCCCGATCTCAACAAAAGTGATTTTATGGGTATTACACGCCTCGTATGGGTTTCTATATGTCGACCAGAGCAGGTAGCCGAGCTGCTGTCACAACGGCAGACTGTAAACCCCGGTGCGCCAGACAATCGTGGCCAAACATTGCTCTCGTAAGCTGCCGAGAACGGGAATGCTGGAGTATTATAGTGAAGCTACTGTGGTACGGAGGAAAAACGCTAACCACAATACGCCAGGCGATCGTGTTCGAACCCCGCTTTCGTGGGCTTCCCAGAAGTAGTGCGCCGGAGTGATGAAGCTGCTGCAAGCTCGCAAATTAGTAGATCTCACACGATTTAACCCCGACTGTACAGCGTGGTTCATATAATTTTCAAAAAAAAAAAACCTACGCGCCTCTTCCGCATTTCCGTAATACGCCCAGATATACCGCCAGCTGCCCCCTCTCCTAGATTAAGTTCACCTCCCTCTCGGGATTTAACAACAGCCTCGCTGACATCGGTGTCCTCCCTTTCCTTTCTTTTTCCTTCCCTCTTCTCTCCCGACTCTATCCTGGTACGGTTTGGCACCAGTTGTACTTGGGTGTGAGGGTAAGTGACCGGAAAAAAGTGGTGTTGCACCAACCACTTTTTTTCCGATCACTTTTTGCTCAATGCTAGTACTTGTACTTGTACCGTATATATTATCCCTGTAATGTAACGGGAATGTTCACTTTAATACCTTTTCATTCTTCCACTTTCCCTTCCCTATAACAATACTACGTTCAGCTTTAGACTAATCCCTATTACTTATATATTGTCCCTTTTGTCCCTTTTTCGTTTTCCTAAACCACTCTTCCCTCCCTACTGGCGATCTAGCACAATATCATAGTAACTTTACCCTATCCTTGATTATTGGAGAAACATCACCTCGCGATACTTGCCGCGTCTGAAATTTAACCCGACTAAACCGCTAGGCCCATTCTCAGACATGGTGAGCCGAGGACAAAACAGCTCCTGTTCACGAGATCGTCATCATTTCCGTTGATAGGAACAGCTGCCCGTCTCTGCACCCACCCGGAGCCCTTATTTAGTAGGAGGGTACGGTATCTTGATCTTAATTCTATCCTTGCACTAATGAGGAAGTGGGTATCCTTAATTACATAAATCAGAAAACTCCCGTGCCCCTCCCTCCTTTCTTATACTCACTTGCCTCACGATACCAGCGACCGCCCTCCTTCTCCCATCTAACCTCACCTAACCACCTCTTTTCCATTTCTTTCTCTTCCTGTCCCTTCGTTTCTCTTCCTTTTTCTTTTCATCCCAACTTCTTTCCTCCTCTCCCGACTCCCATTTCCTTCTCCAACTTCGAGAATATTCTTGTTTGTCCGTTACGCGGGGGGTAATAAATTCTAGATATGTGGCTGAGGATCTCGATATGCCAAGGTCATGCTGTTGATCACATCACGAAGCGCCAGTGATTTACGGTAATAATTAGCCGTCGGAGCCAAAGCTATTACTTCCCTCTCTTATGCTCAACCCTCCCTATCCATCCCCCATCCGAAATCCTCAAATCACTCACATTGTCCATTGCGAGAATCTGCCATCTGCTAGGCACTTCGGTAATAGTACTTGGGTACCCGCAATCCACACTTATGATCTCTAGTTCTGTGCAGCCTCTCCCCCTGTCCTTTCCTCCTAGGCTCTTTATTCACGAAACAGTTTTCTTTCATTCCGGTCTTCCCGGATTAGTGTGCGTGCGCGGGCAAACAGCCGGCTCCGAAAGGCAATATACTGTAACTCACCGGGAGGGAGCCTCTGTTGATCTAGTTGGGCATGCTAGGATTGTGTAAAGCAAGGTATCCCGACGCAACTCTGGGCTATAAACGCCGCCCACAACCACCTAGCAACTCCGCGTGCCAACTTCCCGAAACGCGGAAACCAGCGCCATACCACGCCACTCAGAGCAAGGAGCCCACCCATCATTCAACACCCCTGCCCACTAATCTCCAACCTCAACCTCAGGCCTCCCTCCCCCATCCTCTAAAGCTTTGTGTTTCCACCCATGACTACGGTTAGGCATCCAGTCTAATGGTGACTCAAAAAAAGGCATGACACATCGTAGGCGGTAAACAGGTAACTTATTTTTGTCCAATTATTCTGCTCCATGCTTTGGTTATTGTCCGACAAAATAAAACCGGAGGGCGCGCAATTTGGGCACTACTTCCTGGACCTGGAAAATTTTCTCAGTGATGGAGGCGAAGGAATCGCTAAGATGTGCAGATGGCCGGGGATGTCGAGGCGTGAGTTGTCTATTGGAGGTTTCTGGCTCAGGACTAAGTTACTTGGTAAGAGAAAACCGCTACATTCATAACTCTATACATCTATTTATACTCTGGGGTGACCAGGTGCGTCCACACTTCTGTATTCCCCCATAATTGTTGGAAAAGCTGCTCGGCATGTTGATTTCTTTTGTTTCATCAAAGAACGGAGATTAAGAAAGATGTTTTCATTGACGGATGGATAGGACAGGTGGAAAGCATCAAGGCTACGGGAATGAAGGAAG
>Ga0307509_10002800_pt1 | contig 27631 bp, 30 predicted proteins | sample 10_EM_MG_FD_202245 | JGI IMG/M metagenome (GOLD analysis project Ga0307509, IMG submission 202245) | Populus trichocarpa ectomycorrhiza microbial communities from riparian zone in the Pacific Northwest, United States - 10_EM | ecosystem: Host-associated > Plants > Roots > Unclassified | place... | reverse complement strand
TCTTCGCTACGGGGGTATGAAGGAGACGCGACCCCTTTCACGTAAGGCCTCTAAGTTATCACTCTATCCACCTACGTTGACTAATAGCCCTCCTCTTGATCAGCGATGTAACAGTTGACTCTGTATCCACTCTTTTGCGACAGAATGGCTACCAGTCTCGAGGTTTCGAGGTCATGTACAACGGCTATACTGGTAGGAAGCTAGTTGCCCAGGTGTTCCTAGGACCCACCTATTACCAACGTCTTAGACATATGGTTGATGACAAGATTCATGCTCGGGCGAGAGGACCTGTCCAGATTCTTACTCGTCAACCTGTTGAGGGTCGTGCCAGAGATGGTGGTCTTCGTTTCGGAGAGATGGAACGTGATTGTATGATTGCTCATGGTGCTAGCGCCTTCCTCAAAGAGAGGCTCTTCGAAGTCTCGGACGCTTTTAGAGTTCACATCTGTGATATCTGCGGGCTAATGACACCCATCGCGTAAGTAACATCATGACTCTCGATAACTCTTTCACTAATATGTGTTTAGTAATCTCAAGAAGAACCTCTTCGAGTGCCGTCCGTGTCGCAACAAGACTAAAATTTCTCAAATCCACCTCCCATATGCCGCCAAGTTACTCTTCCAAGAGCTGGCTTCGATGAACATTGCGGCAAGAATGTATCACAAGCGTTCTGGAGTGAGTGTTAGGAATTAAAAAGATTTCCAGGCTGGGATAGCTCGGTGGGATTAATGCTGTTTTCATTAAATTTTCGTTTCTGTTTTCTGGGGGTTCTTGGGCTTGGGGTTAATTGGCGGATATGGGTGGAGGCCGTTTCCTTTTCCTTTTCGTTTTGCTTCTTTTCTTCCCTTGAGGTATGTCTGCCTTTGTTTCTTTTTTGTTTTTGATTCTCCCCAAAATCGTTTGTTAGCTAGCTCTTTCTCTCTTTAAAGGAGTACTAGGGGCTCTTGCTTGTATGCTGTATCATAATGTTATTATTTTTGCAGTCGCATAAAGGTTAGACTGAGTGTACGATATATTCACTGGCTACCCATTGTTTTCTCACGCTCATTTCTACTTGCCGGGTGAACGACGTTAGAAATTATTAGCATAAGATGCGGTAGGGAGAATGGTACCTTCTAAGGGAATAAACGAAAAGACTTTATGAATCGCCTATCTGTCTATTCGAAGAATGGTAGCACTTGTTCTCTGATCATTGGATATCACTCGACTGGTCAGGGAATGATGCTCCAAAGTGCCCCGAAGTGGTAGTCCGAGGCCGTAAAGAGACTCCTGGAGTCAGTTTTTGAGCTTCCCGCCAGACGTTCCGATTGCACTCCAAAAGTCGTATAATTTCTTGTAAGAGGCCGACAAGATAGCTTTCCACTAAGTTGTAGGGCCTCGCGAAACCCACAAAGGGACGGCCTTTTTACACAAAGCTGACAAGATGAATTTTCAACCAAGCTAGGTGCCCCCTCAAAAGATATATTTATATGGTCTTTACACTAAGTGGAGGTAATCATTTGTGTATTTTTCATCAAGCTACCAGTGCAATACCCTCAAAGGTGAAGTCTTTTTCCCACAAAACTACGGTGTACATGAGCCTCGGGATGGGCCACCATGTCCCCTCGGATGAGCAGGCGGACCAGATCATTGAATTTCCCCGATGAACTGATTATCGCATAGAGATAAGGGAGGCCAAGTAGGCAGCATATTTAGTCCTTCAACATCGCTCGCTTATAATCAAAGACCATGTCTGATTTCCACGCAGCTCTTGAATAGTAGGAGCCCTAAATACGAGTCTTGCAATTTCCTAGCTCGATGTGCCAATCGGCTGTCCTCTTTTGCCAGGCAATCGAACTGAATTGGCAAATACAGCAAGTATTCTGGAATGCTTTCACGGTTGGATTGCTTTTGAGACTGAATGGGGTTCATACTTAGAGTGTTTTCCAGGATGAGCATTGAGGATGAGCGTTGCTCGTATATGGTTGGGAGGATCGTTATGCCTTGCCACTAGTTTTTACACGTTCCCCGTGCTGGGCTACCGTAAAAACCCGCTGTGTCCACTATCGGGGATCGGGCTCTTGACTTTCGCAATCCGAGTCAAAACACCCTGTGAAGGAATACCGGTAGTGCTTTCCACACAAAGTATAGCTTGGGGAGGAGGAGCTTGCTGGATCTCATTAACTGGTATTCGTTATTTCGTTGACCTGCCGTGCCAAGTCTATTGTGATTTGGTGCTGTACTCGAGTAGTACAGTTGAGATCTTCGATAGTGGGCCCAGCCGAAGCCCGAGCAGCACAGCACTAGGACTAGTTCGGACCTTCGCTACGCTCGAAAAGAATTACGGAGAGTTGAGCACATGTCCCCAACGGTATGCTGCCTAAAGCAATGTGCTGTGCAGTACTTTGGGAGGCCTCTCAGGTAAGGTGTTGAGGGGAGCGTTCCTTCCTTGTTGATTGCTATGGCACAGAAGGGTCTTAAATACAGGACATAGATCTATTGGCCGCGTCATGAAAGCGATAAACGTAACCAGCTGCCATATACCCATAGGCCATCCACATGCCCGACAGTACAGATCAAGCTTTTAAAGTGGTCAAAGGAAATACTTCCCGGAATACACATTGTACTCGCATTCTGAGCGAGATATAAGGGTCCCCTGATATCTATAATTCCCTTGATTGTATACTTCTGGCGCGCATGCCTATAAAGGACAATTGAGCAGAGGAAGAAGTACGGGTTTGATTTAACGTGCTGTCGATGCAGCCATAGGGCACATGACAGCTTCGGAAGATACTGGTAGGTATGGTGACGACAATTGATTGTCGGCAAAGCTCAAGCTTCGACCAAGAACTCGAGGTGCCTAATGGACCTTGGAGTTAAAACTTTAGGGCATATTTCACCCTGTGCTGCTCATTCTGATTAGAGGTGGGTAGTCAATAAGTAGAGTGGAGTTTAGCTTCACCGATGTGAAGCGAAGACAATAACGTTATGGTACAGGTATTGTAATACAAGACGAGATGCGATATTAATATGATACTGCCGGGGCGGTAGTTGCCAGATTGGAACTCGGGCGGAGAAAAAAAAGTGAAGGACGCCCAAAACGAGTATGGATAGACACTTAATGATGAGCCCTGTCGAAGTACCGGCAGTTAGGGCAAACGGCATCTGGGTGGTGCCGTCCTCGCAGGCGAAACGTGAGGGACATTCGGAGATTTTTTGACCTTTAAGTGTGGGGTACCAGTATTGGCTGCCATGCACTCTCGGGTGTGTAAGGGTATTTAGGGGTTGTAACACAAGCACTTGTTCGGTGAATTGCTTGAGCAAAAGCTGAAAATACTCATTCACTATCACTCGAACCCTCTAATCCACCGTAGTTTGGGCTCTATAAAACGGAGACATCTCTTTTCGGAAGTAGGCCCGACTTTTAACAACCCCCAAGCACTCGAATGCAGTACTCGAGTACTTGGGCAGGGATGAAAAAATCGGAAAACTTACGGTGGCAAAACAGGGAATAGGGGGATGATACATGTGGGGGAAGTGGGGGGTTTGAAATGCAATCAGGTTGCGGAATATCTTAAACTCAGGTTGTTGTACAAATCGGGTGGATACCAGTGCTGTATGCATGTTCAGAACTCACCTTGGCTGTCTGTGTAGTAAGCCTACTTGTAGGCCATGGTACTTGTATAGTGGAGTACGGGTACCGATACTTTCTTCCTCAAACCCTTATCAGTCTTCCTGATGTCTCCTAAGTCCCTTTTTTTTCCAAGGTGCTTTCTTCTCGACTTTAGTCCTGTGGCTAGAATAGGTCCTTAGAGCGTAGGCACAACCGCGATTCCCCACTTGGAAATAATGCCGTAGGTGCGCATATGCCTATTTTAACAGTGGTTTCTTCTTTTGGCTAAAGTTAAGTTAATAAATTAATTCAACCACAACACTCAACCATCACAATATCACAACAACTCAGGCCAGCGCTACAGTCAAAAGGAAATGTCTTATTACCAGATCCCATGCTCCTCAAGAGAAAGAGGAATATATGCGTATAGGCCTGAGAATCATTAGTCATTGTAGTTATAGTTGTAAGTTAATCGCTATTGTGACTCTTATGATTGAATTTTGCGGGATAGTGGTTGCGCCCATTGTTTGAGGACCAATTCTCGCAGCGAGTGTACTTGTAGAGACGGCCTCCCTAGCCACCCAGACACCCCGGGAGCCCGGACAGCTAGACCTGAGGAAGAAATTTTTGAGTAGTTTTCTTGGATAAACTATGGCGACTGCACTGACTCCCTCCCGTCTCCTCATACAAAACCCACCAATAGGCATCTGTCCGGGTGGCTAGGGAGGCGTTTCTATCATACTTTTTTGACCAAGTCAACCAGTATGAAAGTGACCTAAGTTTGTGTACCGGATTCCGAACATAAACAATGAAGACAGCATTGGTTCCTTACACTTCTACCCCTCAAATTTAAATTAATAGTAGTTCTTTAGCTAATGGAGGGATTTAAAGTGTTCACATTCAAGCAGCGCTGGGAATTTTCTGTTGGGAAGATACCCATTTTTCCTTAAATTTGGTAAAAGGCCCGACGCCGAGGAAGTGCTTTGCCCTGACAGTTTGCTTGTAACCTCCGGGTAAAGCGGTCACTTGTGTAAGAGGATAAAAAACAGAAGGCCCCCAAAATTCGCCGGAGAGACACCCAAGGCACACATTCGTGCCCCGGTGATTCTCATGACTACGATAAGAGGAAGGCACCCGCAGCTCGGCGGCGGTAAAGAGGATCACCCTTTGACCCTAAGTAATAACAACTATTACTTATGGCCCTAGCTCCACTGGGAATTAGTGGAAATCCCCTACAATTTAGGTTCTAGCTCATCCCTCACTCGTGCTCGAGTACTACATACTAGAGGCAGGGTTGGTGTGCCACTGCATACCGCACAGTGCCGGCATACACAGTACGTGAGCTCCGCAAGAGGCCAAATCGAGCTCCACAGCTTTGTAGGTATGAGATATATTGGATACGTGTACAGGCACTTTGAAGCGATAATGGACAGAAATCTTGATAGCCGGCTATCAGGAATCGCCTGGAAGCTACCCTGAACCGTACGTATGAGAGCCATCCAATGCCAAGCCTGCACTTGCCCAAGTCGAGGCTAGGATCCGGATGCCGACAAGTATGGACTAGACATCGCAGAGTACAGGTATTGGCCTACTTCCCAAGATAGGCCTTATAAAGGGTCCGGCTCGGGCCCTCAACAGAATCACCATCACCAGCCTCGAGTCCTACTCTGACACAAGAACACTTCGTGGCAATATGGTTCAAATTTCCTTGAAGGAAACATTCCTCTCTTTACTCCTCATCGGAGGTGGCGGTCGTCGGCCGTTAGGTAGTTCGCCTCTGCCGATTATAGACCTTGGATATGTCAAACAGCAAGCCATCTCTTATAACCAAACCTACGATTTCTACCATTACCGCAACATAAGATATGCGGCACCACCCCTCCATGATCTTAGATTCCGCAAACCTCAGCCACCACTTCTTCAGACTAGAATACAAAACGGAAATATCTCAGTTGAAGAGAGTGCCTGTGCCCAAACTTTCGCAGGTATGAACAGGACAAGTCCGTATGAAGAGTATTTCGGCGTTGAAGATTGTCTGGTGAGTTTATTACCTTTGAGATACAGTGCCTTTTTTCTCCTTTCCTTTTGGCCAACAGGAGAGTGGTTAGTACCTAGATGTCTACGTCCCAGGGCCCGTCCAACCAGGCGATGATGTGCCAGTCCTCATCTGGGTCTTCGGCGGTGGTGACGTTATTGGCTCTAAAGAGCTGTGGGGAGATCCTGCCCGCTTGATCCGATCTGCCGATGAACCGATGATATATGTATCCATCAATTACAGGTCAGCCATTGCTCATCCCCATCCTCACCAAACCACCTATCACGAGTGATAATTCATGATTCGATTTAGGCTTGGTGCCTTTGGATGGCTTTCTCCGACCAATGTGACAGACATTGATGTAAATATCGGTCTCCATGACAGCCTGGCTGCCATGGAATGGGTCGAAAAGTACATTTACCTGTTCGGGGGTGACAAGGACAAGATTACTGTAATGGGTGAGAGTGCGGGAGCCGCGATTATCTTGCACACGATTACAAGCTACGGAGGAGAAGGCAAGAAGCTTCCATTCCAACAGGTATATCTATCCCTCTTACGTTCCAATGTGTAATACGTGAGATTTACCTAACATTACCCTATCTCTTTCCTGAAATAGGCAATCGCCCAATCAAGCGCATTCCACCCCAAAAAAACACAATACAGTCAGCGGAACGCTCAATTCGAGGCATTCAAGGAGAGTGCAAACTGCACAACCCTGAAATGCCTTCGCGATTCACCCACCGAGGTGCTTTTGGAAGCAAACCGCGACCTTATCGGGATGCTCGGAACAGAGGGAATAGGAAGTATTGGCCCTGCGGTTGATGGGGATTATGTCCCGGATATTCCTGTCAGACTCCTGAGCCAAGGAAAGTACCACCAGGAGCTCAAAGGCCTGATTGCGAGTAGCATGGGCTTCGAGGTACGTTAGCCTCCCCAAGCCTAGACTACAGTGGAACTGACGCCTTCTCCAGGCCTCAAGGGAATTCCCTACTCCAGACACTGTAACCGAAGACACGTTTAACAAAACCCTCAATAATTTCTACCCGCTAGCTCCGGAAGTTCTAAAACAATTAGTACATATCCTGTACCCGTATCGAGGTCCCGGCATTCCTGAATGGCTGCGAACAGCTGCTTTCTGGAGCGATGTGATCACTAACTGCAACGGAGTATGGTTGGCAAGATCGTTCCAAGATTCTTACAGATACGCCCTCATGATTCCACCGGCATCTCACGGTGAAGATGTCTCCTATACCTTCTACACTGGCCCCGACCCTTCGGTTGCGAATGATACAGCTGCCATCATCCACCAGAAATACATTACCAACTATGTCATCTATGGGGAGCCCGGCTGCGCGAAGGGCGCCTGCTTCCCTGGTTATGGAAGCGGCGTGAACACTCTCTCAGTGAACACCACCGAAATTAAAGTTATTAAGGATCCGTGGGCGGGCTGCGGAAGATGCGATTTATTAGAGCATCTTGCGGCGTATACCTAAGTTTTTCAGGTCAATGTTGTTATCACCTAGTCAAGTGGGGGAGGGTTTGGCGGTAGGAGAGAAATAACAAGGATAGCATTGCAAGAGGTCCATGATAATAACATTCCTTCCTTAAATCATTCAATCACATACATGGGCCTGTATCCCAAGTTCATTCTAGGATTACCACTTGTTATGTCAATCTCCCTTCTAATAAGTTCTGAAAATAAGTCTCCGTGTTGTACTCTTCTGCCACCATCATTGACAAACAGACTACAGTACTGTGCCAGACCAGCATGCGCTCTACGATACAAATCTAAATTCCTTCTACCCGAGCCCACATGGCATACTCCCATACAGTACTCCAGCATTACAAGCATACCCACTCTCCACAAGTATATACCGATATTATAGAGTTTTGCGGTAGGTGCGGAGAAACCGGTGATCCCTCTACAACACCATTCAACAACAGCCACACCAACTAGAGCACTCCAGCCCGGAAATCCTCAGAAATGCCTTCCCTTTCTTGCTAGAATAGACTTGGGCTTCAAACGCCGCAACTCTTTTATCCAATTGACGCCAAGTCAGCACGAGTGATTCATCGTTGTTGAGGTGTTGGGCACTAGAAAAGTGCAAGCATAGTAGTGAGGAATAAATTTAAGGCTATCCCGTACCCCTGGGTTTAGCTCCCCCGGGATTGCGAGGAAAAAAAGAACATCACAGCTCGACGCATTCTAAAATGATAAAAACAAATCAGTAGACACGCCGGGGCTATGTGGGAGCTCATCTAGCTAGACGGCCAAGGAAATAGCTATGTATTATTATGATACTTTCCTTGCGGTGCCCTATCCCAGAGGGCAACTTCAACGACCTAGGACATTTCTCTTGTGTTCGAGTACTAACGATGCTAATCCGCCCATCCCTAGTGCCAAATCTTTGGACAAAGTATCAGGCCGCTAAATGGTTCTAGTATTGATAGGCCGGTTGGGTACAGTACCGTACGGTGTTAGCGTTACTAGAGGATTGTTTGTGTTTAATTTGCTTCCTGGAGGTTGTAGGGGTAGCAAGGATAAATATGGGAAAGGATAAATCTGGCCAATGAGATACTCTTTTGCCGTCTTCCGAGTTCGCTGAATTTAGGTTTCGGGAGTGCACGCGGTTGAGAAGTATGAAGGCGGGGCGGGAGGAGGGCTTGGTTGCTTCCCGGAGTTCTGTGTTCGTCCTTCGGATTGGTGGTGTTGAATATAATACGGTATATTACGAGTTTACGCTATGGCTAGATAGGTATCCAGGTACATCGAAGCACTAGCCCCCCAGGGATTGTATTGTTATATTCTGGGGGAAGTTGGGCCCTCCGGGAGCCGGGACGGCAAACCCCAGAGCACCGAGAACAGACGGGAGCAAACAGGGCTATTGGCAATTAAATCTACCGGTATTGCATTATACAACCGTAAAATAGCTATCTCAAATCTCTCCTTATCAAACGACAATTCTGAATCCCATAGCAGTGCAACCCCGTCTAATAGTAGCAAGTTTTCCCATAGGAACATCGGTAAGAGCTGTACACATCCGGTCCGCTTGGCACAGCGCAGGGCCAATCCTCCGCCAGACAAGCATTGAGAGTAAATCATCCCTCAATCCTCCACCTTGACCACTGCATCCGCGTCCCGGAGTTTTAAACTCTATTTATCCTATCAGTACTATACCGGCCTTCATCCCCCACACAGCACACAGAATGAACCCCTCAAATCGACGAAGAAGGGAGAAGGAGGGGACGGCTCACGGAGGAAGCAAGTAATCGGTCCATGAAGAAGATAGAAAAGCTGTAGCGACCTAATCCGCACAAACCTCGTACCACCATCATCAGTAGCCGTAATAACAACAGGCATATGCGCACACGGGAGGTGGGGATAGGAACTTACCGCGAATACGGCGATACTTCTTACGACAGAAGCGTTTTCTGGGGACTTGATGCCATGATAGAAAGATGAGATGAGACCGCGCTGAGGAGGACTGGCCGCAGGTGCAAGTGAGCGTTTTGGTGGCATGTTGCTCGGCTTTTTGCTTGGGTGAGGTGTTTTGTTGGTTAGATGTAGCAATCTGTTTTTTTATTTTTCAGATGTGGCGGGGAGTTGCAGTTGAGGAAGTGACGTCGGGAATGGGTAAAAACTGATGGGTTTCAAAGGGTTAGGGTTTGATGGGAAGATGATTTACCTAGTTGGTAAGAGTCAAAATTAGCCATTTGACAGCACCAGAACTCGTACTGCACAACACTGGAGAACAGTACCGGTATGCGCGCATTAGCATTTGAGCGGTTTGCCACGTGCTTCATGGAATACTTTTTCTTTCTTTATTTTCCCCCAAGAAACTGTAGGTTATCAAATAGTGATTATCATGGGAGGTCATGAATAGAGATCACCGCAGCGACCCACTATAGGTTTAGTTTGGGAAATTAACGGCATTGAAAAAATCCAGTTAATGAGATCCAACATATCCAAAGGGGGCAGGCCATACCGTGTCAGGAAACTAACCCTTCCCAACACCTTTCGCAACTGCTAGGCATATGTCGCCCGGTCGCTGACCTTGATTCTATCTCGTAATTCTGGTGTTTACTCCTTGGATTTACATTATTTTTCTGGAGGTGTATCATCTCATCTACTTCTATTGCGTTTTCCACCATCTACCTTGTGTGCCTGATTATATTTTTGCCATGGTTAGGTGAGATCCAAGTTCTGGCCTTTCCGCCATGTCCACCCGGGCATTGATTGCATTTCTGAGGGCGGTCGAGAACTTTGCTCTTAAGTCCAATGTCTCTCTTCTTTGACACTACGTTTTGGTGCTCATTTGTCAACCGCATTTCGCAGAGTGGAAGTATGATATTTTCCAGTTGATGTCTAGCCTACTTGTAGAAGTCCTGAGCTTTCGGGAGCATAGGGATACAACACTATCGCGCATTGTACTGACTAACTTACAGCGCGCTACCCAGATTTGCGAATAGAACTCCAGGGGGCACACTCCGGGTGTGGATTGTTGTATGGTACGGCACTGATCTCCAATCTCTGAGTTAGTGGTACATGAGATCATTTGGAAGGGTTCTGGTGAGATGAACGGAAGGATGAAGAGGTAAGATAAGTTCTATATCCTCCGAGTGCACCATCTCTACCTCCCTTCTGTGCTCTCCCGCTCTACGTTCCCCCGGGAGGCGCGTTATCGCACTGCAGCAGTGCTCGGACGTCATAGTGCAATTAGGGTGGAGGGTTTCAGAGGATTCCTTCCCCTCCCATAAGGTGGTGGGCGGAGTTAGGAGGATTAAGTTAATGAATTCTTTTCTGGAGTTCTGAGCTGGCGCGGTAGGAAACAAGTGAAGGAGGACAAGGAATGGGGGGCCAAATAGACTTGCTCTCCCACTCGAGAGGTTGAAAGTTCTTAGAGCCCATTTATACTCAGCAAGAAGCATCACAGTAACAAAAGAAATAGCTAGAACAACGAGGGCAACGACAATGCTGGGCGAAATCCCAAGGAAATGCCTACGGATCACTCGTTCAAGGGATCGGTTGGTTTGGGCAATGATTGTATCGAGAAGTGGAAGCTTTTCAATGCGGATATCAAGCCCAAGGCATGGACAGAGGGCGGTGAGGATATTCTGATCGCCCATTGTAACATTTGCTGGTAGGTTCATTTCCTTTCTTTCCTCTTTCCCCGCCCTTGCGTGTGCGATTGTTGACACTGGCCTAACAGAGCTGGCGCCCACACCATGACGGATGGCTGGGGCGGCACGGGTTGTCCTATTACCATCGGTCACTGGGCCGTTGACCCCCAAAGGTAAAAGGTGTAAAGAGCGCCCAGGATATCAGAGTAGGTGGCAGTGTAGGCGCACAAGCAAGCTTTTGCTTGTCATATAGTGGGTGCAAAGATGATAATGAACCCTATGTATTTACCCGCCCTCACCAACTCCTCTTTCTTCGGACGGATACTCATCGGGTGGGAGCAGTGCAATGGTATTGTAGGAACCCGCAGTAGCAAGTGCCCCGAAGACACCAACCTCACTGGTGGATACGCGAAAGCAGGCTACTCGCCCCGCTGAGCCAAAAGAGCACTAAACCTTACCGGAGGAGACAACCCCAACGAAGTAGCACTTGGTGCAACTCGAGTTTCCAGGGTATATGAATTTTGGGGGTTTAGTTTACTCACTTCTGTATCGTACTCCTTTTTTTTTTTCACGGGGGGATCGAACAGTTTATTTTCTGAATGATAACCGCGCCAAACATATTTCCAACTCAAGTTGTCAATCACAAATACTCACTCGTCCATTTGTTGGTGTAGAATCTGGTGGTTGTCCGCTTAACAGGCTCCCATATGCTTTCCTAATACATCTCCTTTAGATTGGTTTTCTCTTATCCGCTATTTCACTACGCAGAGCTTTCATTGCCGTTTCGAGCTTTCAACCGCAGAGATATCAAAGCCTTGCTGTAGTCCTGACGACTGGGGGGTCTGGCTGTGTTGCGGTTGCTTTCCCCCAAGCCAGAGGAGGCGAAACAACTTCTTTTGAAAAGGAGAAATTAAAAAAATCTTTTTTGATTCTTGTTCTGCTACCCCGCCGATCGCAGGCTCACCCTTGGTGTGGTCTAGAGTCGGATTCTACCACCTCGCAGCAGGTCTAATTTACGCTACAGCCTTATTGGGGAGGCCTAAGGTCTTCAGTCTCCCAGTTCCTGTAAGGCAGGGTTTTCTTAAATCTCCTACTCTACGTGACGGATCGCTCAATAATAGCTCCCTTTGAGGGGAATCGAACTCCTGGGCCCCTGCTAATTGCACAGGAGGTTATCAGTTTCTTGGCATGTTAACCACTGCGCCAGCTAGGCATTTTCACATCATATCACCACAGGAACAAATACTTATCTTGCTGTCTTTGAAATTTTCATCTGAGGTTAAGGATGAGGATGCATACGAATGGATTCTGCTGTTGGCTGTGAGTGACTAAAGCTTATAATTTCCCTTCATTTAAGGGTGGGTCTATCCCTGCGAAGCATTAAATATTTAATAGATATTGTAGCGAAGTGGCAATCGCAGCTGGGATATTAGTGGTGGGGGGTACGTTTGGTTGTGGGAACGACAGGACTTGGAAAGAATTGCGGGTTACAGATGCACAGCTGAAGGCTGTCCGACATGCCTGGGTTGATGAATGTATAATAGGTAAGTGCTGTGACGCCGAATTCATAACTTATTGCAATCGTGTTCAGGACATTGCGCTCAATTCTCAAGCCAGATGTCACGAGTGCTTTAGATCTTATTACCAAGTCAAAGGTAGTAAACAGGATGGGAGCTTGTGCATCAAGCGGGGGATATTTAGTGTGGGAGAGTCCCAGTGTTCAAATCACTATTATACGTAATAGCGAGTTCAATGCCCCCAGAGCTGGCTCCTCGAGAACTCGAGGGAGTTGGAGATATTTGCCCCTTACCCGAGAGCTCGAGACCCCCAGAGCAGCAGGGCATAGCTCTAGATATCTGTTGATTCTGTTTTCCTTTTCTTTTGTTTTCCCGCCCTTTCTTCTCCTCTGCCCAGCTTGATAGGAATGCCTCATTTTTGTCAAGTGTAGGAGCTAGGGGAGAAGGAAGAAAGAGATCTAATTGGGTAGATTATCAAAGGATTATCATAGATCGACGCTTTTGATAGGTCGCATAGTACATAATAGAGATTACTTGTACTAGTGCTGTGGAATCGTTCGCCTATCCCACACTATCCTTACTACGCCGCTTGCGTGTATGGTCCCCCACGCCGCCATACCTCCCCGCCCGAAACGTCTCACTAACCTAAGCCCTGCTCCCCCTCACCAAACCCACCGTAAGGCGCGAGCTTAGCCATAGCACTCGCTGAAAGTAGTTAATAACCGGTTGACATCCTATTATGCCTTCCTCCCTTTCTTCCTTCAGCACCTCCCCGCATCGAAGGCCACTGTACTGCACGTGCCCTCATGTCATTGCTTCTCCACAGGCCATCATCTCGCAAAATGAAAGCAAGGGAGTAAACGAAAGATCGGCGATGAATTGGTGGACTATAGCTCTGTTTGGTGCACCACAATGGAAAAAAAATGCCGTTTTTCTTGCGGATTCATTTTTTTTGCTAAAGCTCGAATACTTTTGACCAAAGAGCACAGAAATGGACATATCCATCCAGCAGCTATCCTACGAATAGTTGTGATTAGGAGGCCCGCAAGTTGAACTTTATCCAAAAGGAGGAAAGGAAAAGAAAAAAAAGCGAAATGCTGAAACACTCCATTTGCGACAAAAGCGCAGTCAGGGCTAGAAAAACGCCGTTTTTATGGTCTGCTGAGCAGGGCCTACTTTCGTTTTTCATGTCGGGGTATAGTATGACATTATTACGAGCATGATACTTTAAACACCGCAGAGTGCCACACCAGACGCCTATAGAACAGATGTGGGATGACATACAGAAAAAAGGCTAATGCAATAGATGGTAAAGGAGGGATGAAGGGAAAAAGAAGAGTGGTCATGACATTGAGTTCTCCAGTTCTCGCGAGGAAAAGCTTCTTGTTTTGCGTGTAGATTTTCGCTTTTTCTTGATGATGGACTTGGGAGATGGGGTTTGCTTTGATTTTTTTTCTTTCTAGTCGGGGTGTCAGTGTGCGGTTTATTCGTTGTCGAGGAAATGAGTTGGGGGCGGGGGTGAATAAGACTTACATTTCGTAAAGATCTCCGTCGAGTAGGTTCTATAGGTTTTAATTCTTCCACGACGAGCAATTGTACGTCGCTCATGTCCTCGTCTGTGCCGTCATTTGCACACTCGGCCCCTGTTTCTCCCTCCACAGCTTTATCTGTTGTCTCCTTCTCTCCCTCCTCTAGGGCAGCGACGTCACTCCCGCCATTGACAATATCCGCCAGCGCCCTTTGCCCTCTCTTTCGCTCCTTTGCAGGGGCCTTCGATCCCTCTGCCCTCTCCTTGTCGAAGCTCCTGCTCAAGGTCTTGTTCCACCCGTCCACTAACTCAATAGCTTTCTTCCACTCCTCCTCTAACGTCTCGTTCTTCGCCACCAACCTTGCAATCTCCGCATCGCGCTCTGCGAGTTCCTCTAACGGAACGTAATTTGGCTGGTTAAGCAATTCCTTCAACGAGTAAAGCACCCCCTCGAGATCATCGCTAAGCGCATCAAACGAAGCCGGCGGTGCCACAACCAGATTCTCCGCATCCTCTACATCTTCCTGTATAGCATGGAGCCCGCCATCGCCCGGGAGCCCCTGAATCGTCTTCAGCGTGGACAAGGTCTGTCTGATCAAAGCGATGAGGTTATCATTCTCGTCCGCAAGTCCCTGTGACAGCGTCGTTAGAAAGTCCGCGGTATCCGCCGCGAGGGAGTTCCCCGCAGCGGTCGTTGCCGTCCCATCCTCGCCCCCGCCCAATACCGATCCCTTTGATGCTCCGATTACACTTATGTGTGCCATTGGAGCTCGCCCACGCTTGCTACTGTCCGTCAACCGCTCTTTCATCTTCTGTATCTGGATGTCACGTTTTCGGATGTCGTTTGCGCACTGGGTACGGACTTGTGCGAGGAGGGTTTTCAGGCGGGCAGCTTCGTGACGAAGGGCATTGGCGCTAGTTTCGACGGTTCTGAGGGTAGAGTTGAAGGAGCGGGTTTGAGAGTCGAGGATTGCGTTTTTGCGCTCTAATTCGCTGTTTTTCTCTTTTTGTTGTTCCTTGAGAAGGAGGTTAGTTTGTGAGATCCCCAACTGGCTTGGGGGGAGGTGGGTGCTCGTACAATTGTCTCATTCTGTTTCACCTCCGTAGTGCGGAGCGTTCGAATCGTTAATGCTAAATCCTCACGTTGTTCACCTTCCCTCTGCTCATTGTCAGCTCCATACTTCGTGCCGGGCTATAGGGAAACTTACATCCCTCCGGGCGATAAGCTCGTGAACAAGGTTAATGATCTTTGCCGGAGTGCTGTCGTCTTCGCCGGGTTTGTGAAAAGGGATTGGATTCCCCCGGAGTAATCCTCTGGCGGCAAGTTGGTTGTTTACATATGTCGATGCCGACTTCAAGTCTCTAGGATCCATAGCCAATATAGCTATGTGGGGTCGAGGGAATTAGTACTGTTTTGGTGGGAGCTGTGGTGGTTGAGGTTGGCGCAAAGTTTTGATGGCTGTTGCCGATGTAAACAAGGGCTGCAACAATCCCGTGTCAACGCAGGGGACTTGATCACGTAAGCGAGGAGTTGGTCGGAATCATATGGAGTCACTCATGCTAAAATACCCCCTACCCTCGAAGGGAATTGCATCTGAGAGAGCGCATCAGATATTGCCATCCAACTTTCGATATTAAATATCGGTATCCGCTAAGAACCTAGCAATCATTCCATACAATGCGGATATTAAAGAAAAAATTGAGAAGTCAATGCCATAAAAGTATAATCTCCTTCCTACTTACCCCGCGAATAGAGTTCCATACCAACCTTCCACAGCATCCGCGAACAATCGCGACAACTTGGGCCAAGCAAGCTCGGGTCCGCATTTGCACACTAAATAGGGCAAGGAGGGAGCCTATTATTTGTAGGCTTGCCTGTCTAAGAGATCCACCAGCCCCAAAAATACCTGAAAGACGAGAAATATCAAAGAGAGGAAACTGTAGCTCTTCCCAAACAATCCAGATCTAGAAGGAGGATATCTACCCGTAGAAAGCCCCAGGGCTTGGGAGAATATCGGGGCTGGTAGTAGGACCTATTCTATTATAATTATGGCTGAAATTCCACTAGAATGGAGCTCTGCTCCGCTTGGGTGCTTGTTCGGCTCGACATCCCTAGTTCTAAATAACTTCCCAAGAATTTCCCTAAGCCTTAGCTCAGTAGCTAGTTAGAGTGGTGTTTGTCTACCTTCTATGATAACTTGCTGGGATTAACGTTTTCCGGTGTTAAGAGCAACTTCACTACACTTTCCTTCTCATAATAGATAACAAGAGTGCTAGCTATCCAGAGGAAAGTCTGCTCGGTGAAGATTAGTGTCATCTAGTTCTATGAGGAGCTTCGATATCCCTTGCTCCCCCGCTATTTAAGTTACAGACATATAGTACCCGAACACTAGCCAGCAGTCCCACCGCAACATTTGGCGGGAATTGACCTAAGGGTATTACCAACCCTAGACCTACCCCCCAGTAAAAAAGTGGTTCGCCGAGCATTTTTTTAATGCTCGACTGCTCCACTGCCCCCCGGATTCGAACTCATGATGGTCCCTGTTTCAAATTAGCCGACCAGTCTCCTAAGCCATTAGACCATAGGAACTGGCCAATAGTACTCTTTCTTCTTGATCTTTTAACTGCTTCTTCAGAAAATAGCCAATTCAGGCGACTGGTATCCAATCATAGTACTCTCTTATGATATCGATAGAACGAGGAATGGGGGGTTCCGGTGTATATCTATGCTCTACCTCCGAAATACTTGCTTTCTTTGTCAGAGGACAAATGTTCCCCGAATGCCATGGCTAGTATCCCCGACCTAACTATTCTTTGGTACAGGAAAGGACAGGGATAAAACTTTCGTATGGTAAATTATCTATGCGTAGCTGACCGCCCATACAAAACTCGGACTCAAGTATTCGGGTTCTAAATGTCTGTAACTTGTACAGCCCAGTGCGAGTAGTGTTCGGTAGAGGCTCCAGAGCTGGTCCGGGTTAACAGCTTCTAGGATCGAATGAAACACACAGTGAGAGTACTGGGATCAACGTCGAAGAACAATCAAGATTTGTGTATTGCGATAACACTATGCCGCACAAAAGTAGGCAATAAAGAAAACCCTGATGCTATATTAAAGCATCGTCCTAGCACTCGGAACAAACCTAGCACCATCCCCAATCCCAAGAAAATCCCACATGAAATGAAACCTGTCACTCCCAAAATATCTCGTTTCCTCCCCCTTCGAGTTCCTAACGACCGACCACGGTGACCCAAACGCCCCGTTCTTGACTGCTTCGTTGGTGTTCTCCATCAAGGCGTTCTTGTACTCTTCCTCCTCAGTTGCCTCAATGATACTCTTTAGCTCTTCCTCTTTAAACAATCCCTTCCAAGTCTCCACAAGCTGCGACTCCTGCGAGATGTTTTTGTCCTGTTCCCAGAGTGAGACCCATAGAAGACGGAACGCCTCTAGGTAGGTTTCCTCTGGGAAGTGAGATTTTATGTAGATTAGTCCCCGTTGCGCCTACGCAAGACACCCATTAGTCCTTATCCACGGCGCATGTTATGAAGAGAAGTGAGCATACTTTAATCGTGGAGATCGGAAACACGCTCGGTCTCTTCATGGCTGGAAGTCCGAAGTACCTCTTGGCATTCCCTAAGTCGATTGCCGAGTACGCAGCTTTCGCAGGGAGCTTCCACGGGGGTTGGTTCCCTGTCGCAACGTTCACTCCCCCGAGAAAGATCGGGACAAATTCTATGCTCACCCCGTGGGAATTTAGGGCTTCGCGGTGCTTGTTTAGGAAAGTGAAGGCGTAGTAGGAGTATGGAGATACTTGTGGATTTATTAGCTACCATATTGTGGTTTCGTGCATTGTTCAGTACATGCTTGGGGGAAGGGAAAGCGGGAGGGGTAACATACCACAATCGAGATAGGTCTTAATTGTAGCGGTGGAAGTCATTGTTGCAATATTGTGGTGGAGGAGTTCCTTTGTTGACCAGCTTTCCGAGCAGCGTAAATAGTTCAGTTATATAGTATTTCTATTGTGCAGGTATCATACAAGCAGTGGTATTGTTCGTGATACAGGAGCTGCGCTGATTACTATACGGGCAACCTATCTATGTGTACTGCACGTTTAGTGATCGACTTCAGTTACCTCGGTTGGCTCAACCTTGCTGTGCAACATTGCAGCGCATACAGCATATAAGGCTATTTCCTTTTTCTTCAACTCCCCAACAAACTCGTGCTCGTGAAAGGCAAATACGAATTTAAAATATGTCTGGAGATAGCTCTCAGAAGGTTGCCCTTGTAATTGGTGCGTCAAGGGGTATCGGGCGTCAAGTTGCAATTGATCTTGCTCACGCTGGTTACATTGGTTTGGCCCCCTTGCACGATGGAGCTATTATGGCTATTTTATGGGGGCAGGCGTCCTCCACCAGGATATTGCACTGACAACACAGTAGTCGTCCTCGCTGCAAAAAGTACAACTGATGAGTCTGCGCCGCACACATTCCCGCCCGATCCCAACTCTCCTCAGGTGATTCTCTCCTTCCTCCCTCGCACCTTTGTCCATCATTGACTAGAGGGCTTAGTCAACGATAACCACCGTCGCGCGGGAAATCACTGAGTCTGGGGGCACTGCCCTCACAATCCCAACTGACGTCCGCTTCGAAGCAAGCATTAAATCCCTGATTCAAGATATTCTTTCAAAGTTCTCTAGGATTGATGTCGTGATCTACAACTCTGGCGCTATCTACTGGTCAGCCCTTGGCACTACTCCCACATCCCGCTTCCGCCTTTTGCAGCAGGTTAACCCCGAAGGGTTATATATCACTCTGCAGGCTATCATCCCGGCATTTAAAAAGCAGGGAATTGGACGGGTTGTGGTTGTTTGCCCCCCGATATATTCGAGATTTTTCCGCGGGAAGACGGCGTATGCGGTTGGTAAGGTGGGGATGAGTGTTATGGTTAAGGGATTGGCGGTGGATTGGGAGAGACAGGGGGAGAAGGGGCTGGGGATTTGTGGGATTTGGCCAGCGGCGGTGGGTCATACGTCGTATATCCTTGCGTTAGGAAGGGATAAGGCTTATTGTTCACAGGCTATCCAGTCCGGTGCCACCGGGAGGGTAGATCCGAAGCAGCTCCGGCATGCCGTAAGCTATATTCCTTCTACTACCATGCCAGGCATGAATGGCTTACTTGTTTGACAGACCATCTTCAGCGACGCTATCATAGCAATGATCAATGCCCCGGTAGAGACCATCAACGGGCTCCTCGATACAGACGAGGATTTCCTTAGGAAGCATGCAGGAACCACAGACTTCTTAAAGTACTCTCTGGTCCCGGGGACTATTCCCCGTAGAATTGTGCCGGCGGAGTTCCCAGACTTGACGGTCGCCGAGCAGGATGATGAGGGGGATCGGATTGATAGTGCGAAGGAGAGGGCTTCAAAGCTTTAACCACCAAGCCCGAAGCCTATAATAATTAGTTGTATTTTCATTCAAAGAGCTTCCAATCATAGCTGCTCAATGACGAATTATGAATTTCAGGGGGCTTCTAGGGACTTTGGCCTGCAAACGATCTGATCAATTTCTCAATCGCTAGTTAGTCTCCATGCGCGACCTTCCGTGAATGCCTCTTTTAATTGGATGGGCGATGGCCCCTCTAGGAACACCCCGAGGCTGTTTCTATACTGTATCATAGTAGATATGCGCAGCCTCATGATGAGGGGGTGGGTTGCTAGTCTCCCAATACTACTTTCACATGCTTGAATAGTTAGTTACCCAACCCACACATCAAGAATCACTCGCCTCACCCTGCGTGTGCCAGCCATGAATAAGCAATATTCACCTCCAGCATCTACCGTAGTCTACCGGTACTTGAGAGCCGAATGTTTGCTCGGCTAGATTATCTCTCCGTGCGGAGCTCGAAACGCACCGGGCGGGGAAACCCTGACCCGGCCACGATTTATCCCCGGTTAACTCCATGCACATAGTCTTGGCATTGCGTTCTCTCTCTATCACTTTTTTTGGGGAGCTCGTATTAGGGCTCCAAGCTTGTGAGATGTAGTGTTGTGTCGGGTGAACCCGTCTCCGCTTTTTGAATGGGATTGGTTGGCGAGTGTGTTACATATGTCGGCAGGTTCCTGCGTTGGTCTGGGTTTGCTAGATTAGCATTTGTGCTTTCTTTTGTTGAATATGTGGGACCAAAGTTGGAGTAGATATCTTCTGGACCACCAAGACATGAAGGTTTCGTGCCGCCCGTCAATGTTCGAAACAGAGATTAATAAGAAAGATTCCATCAATAGCTAGAATCCCGCAGATGGGCAGACTTCTAGTAATAAGTAATATTAATTCTGACTGCATCCGGCTGATAATCACTGAAGCTTGCTAGCTAGTTAGGTGGCCGGTATACGACACCTGCATTAATGAGGGGCCCTGATGCAGATATTCATTTTTCAGTGTCTTGCTGCTTTAAGAGGCAGTTAGGGGGAACTTTATTCTACCTTAATTCCCGTCCCGTATATACAACCTGGAAGGATGTTTTCCGGGGATATAATACAAGAGCTTGTAATCAGGTGGTAGCCATTAGTGGAGTAATTAACCATGGGAATATTATGATTAGAGTTACCATAAAATCTCACTAAATCCACTATTAGGTTACCACTGGTGATCGGCCAGTCAGCAAGGGATAAGCTTAGTTTGGCAAACTAACAGAATCACGAATACCAGTTAATGAGATCCAGCATGTCCCAAGGGCTGGTCTTATAGTCTGTCAGGAAACCGCTAATTCTTATTATGATGGGAGCTCTTGCCTCTAAATCCAAAGGTTAAGGCTGGTGGAGGTGGTGGGTTTCACCAGATTTTACAGTAGGTGCGGAAATATCTATAAGTATGGTACTTGGGTAATACAGGGCCGTATCACTTGTTAGCTCTATCGTGTCAGGGTGGTCAATGATCAAACTGTGCGAGTATTTGCTGGGTGACATCGATGATCGATGGTCAGTTTGAAAGAAGGTATATTGGTGGCTAGGTAGAATGGGAGAGTGACTGTAGTGATCTCCCGTGAGCCCCGCCATCTAGCTCACTGCATCAGAGCTGTATATCATGGGTTTGATGCATTATGGAAACTCCCACTGCGCCCAACTTGTGAAAGAAAAAAAGAGGAGGAACCATGAGGCAAATTCTCCTACTTGCCATTTAGCAGCAATTCATCAGAAGGTTCTTTTTTCTCTATCACTAAGCTACGATTCGCGCCGCAACCTATGAATCTCTTGAAGCGCCCGTCTAGCTATCCCGTAGATTCCAGGTCACTCAATAACATAGAATAATCATTGCATCCGTGGCATTCAGACAGGAGGCCCTCCAATCAATTGGGCTCCATAGAAATCAGTTCTCTCATCAGTAGGCAAAGACCTCCCGCTAGCATAGAATTTCTACAACTCCCTTCAAACAGGAGCCAAACACCTCTTCGTGCAAACAAAAATACTATAGGACAAAGGTTTCACCCTACAAATACCCAAAGTTTCACACGCTCACATCACCTAAGGACTCTAAGCACTCTCTCCTCTTCCTTACCACTCACAAAAGAACATCACTTTTCATCATCGTTACAATCAAGCATCTACCTTACCCCGAAATTCACATTACTCAAAATGTATTTCTCTTCCCTCATCTTCATCATCTCCTTGCTCTCTGCCCTCGTCTCCTCCAACCCACAAACTAGCGCTCTTCCAACCGGAGCCGATCTTTCAGGACTCCCCCGCTGCGCTGTAGGGCCCCCTCCGAACCTCTCCCCCCCCTGTAAATTCTTATGCTAACTAGCACCCTTCAAAATAGGTCGCTTGCGCAATAAACGCCTTCGCATCCATGACCGGATGCCAATCCGACGACTACCCTTGTATGTGCCGCGACCAAAGCTTCACCAATAAGATCAGCCTCTGCATTGGGAGGAGTTGCAATGGTGAAGAGTTGAAACGTTACTCCCCCTCTTCCCACATTTCCCAAATCACGGTATTTTACATAAGGGCTTACACTAACGGGGTCGAAAAAAATATACAGAAGCATCCGCTTATGCAAAAGGTGTTTGTGGCTCTGCTCTCCCTAGCGGGACCTCGACCACTGGTGCTGCAGAATCTGCTGATATCACCGTTACTATTTCCACTACCACAAGTTCTGGCACCGCCACTACCACCGTGGCCAAGGCTACCAGTACCACTAGTAAAGGGACCCCAAATTCGGCAAGTGGGATTAGGCCGGGTGGGTTTGCCCTTGGGGCATGGCTGATGGCTTTGTTTGCTTTGTGAGGCTTTTGCGAATTGGGGGAGGGGTTGGGGTAGACGGAGATTCTTCTTCGTTATCACCTTACTGGAAAAATGAAAATAATGTTTTAAACTGGACATATCAAAAGTTAAAGGGAAAAAAAACACCTCTTTCATTAAAGTGTAAACGCCTATTACGGATAATCTTACAATACACTAAATATGATACCGTATTGAACCCTGGAGCTTTGAGGGATTTGCACAAGTGATCACTCATGCTCAAAGACCCGGGACTGTCCACATACCCCTTCAACAACGGGACCCTGAGACGCCTTTTCCAAAGCAGTTTCCCCAGAACCTTTATCACCCTCCTTAGCCCATATGATACTTTAAACTTTTTTTTATTTTTAGAAAATAATAATGATAGTAATGACCTTTCCACCAGCTCCTACCCCCTTCCAGCGGTGAAAATGCGGAAATTCCCAAACGGTGCATTCGACGGATAATAATTTCTATTATTACTGCTATCGAAAAACGCCAACTACACCCGAAGATTTGAATAAGCTTTCAGGGAGCCCACTAGTCTCCTCTCACCCGTTCTGGGCTCTTAGATGCGGTTTGTGGCCTCAGACAATCTAAAATATCTCACTTCCTCCCATCGTCACCAAGGAGTTTGAGAGGCTAGTCAAGAGTGAGCAAGCTTTTGAACACACAGCTCTAGGGTGCAACCTTCGGCTGTCATGATTAGATTAGGGGGCTCTGAGATTGTAGCAAGAGGCTGGGGAGCGACGCCGATGTGGCGGAGAGTGTTGGAGACGCTAGGGACCTGGAAGTGTTGGCTCTTGGGAAGATGTGGAGGGTACCTTAGAGGCTTGATTGCAAGGCTAGTCACAGCATTGCGAGTCTAACCCCATACAAGAGATGTGCTGGTATGATAGTCCCCTAATCACTGACGTCGTGTCGGGGGTCTGTGGACTCCGTATAGCTGATTATGGAAATTAGGAGGGCGCATGACGCTGGAGTCACGAAGCTGAAGGAAATCGTTTCAACCCCACTCACAGCCATAACCCGGCACAATCCAGAATACCAATGTGTGTGCGTAGCCCTATGATGTAGAGTGCTGTTCTCTCCTTAGCGTACGAAAAGCCAACAACAGCTTTCACACCAAAGCCTCTCTAGCGCCACAGTTGTCTTGCTTGAATACGACCTTGCAAAGGTCTCCACCGGGATACGCACATAGCTTTGGTACGACCAGATCTTAACACTCAAGCGCGCCGCATTGTCAAACTTAAGGGGTGTAATGGCTAGTAGGAATGATGGTATGCTTCCCTCTTGCAATTCAGGTGCTGTAAGAGCCTGAAACTGCCCCATATACACATGCATTGGGCCTACCCTAAAGGCCTTCTACTAGAATAATATCTCACTCATTAAAAACCCGAACCTGTCCCCCTCCTCAAACCCAGCAAAAAATGCTAGAGTCACTCCATCTGTTAAGCCCACTTTCGTTCCAGATTGTTAAAACGCGGAGGGGGGTTAGATCCCTGGCGCTTTTCGTTCTATAACAGTACAGTACGCTAGTATCACGCAGCGAGTTTCTCCATGAGCCAACACCCAGGGATAGAGATCGAATTCCCTTTGTCATAGGAAAAACATACACAGCCTGTAATTCTCTTACACCCCCAAACACTCCCCGCCTAGCCATCAAGTAGATTGATCCTAGCGAGAAATCCCAACACTACTTCAAGGCGTCAATCCAAGCTGATGTACATAGAGAAACCATACGTTTGCATAACATCACAAAATAAAGTGCGGACGATTGCCGCAAAAGTTCACGAAACCCTAAAATAAAATACAGGGCATCAGTCCCTTGTCTCAAGGCCAGCTATCCCGCATGACTAGAAGGCTGAATTACCTCCGAGCCACTGGGCCATATCAATACATCAGTTATCATACCATGTTATATGGTGGGATTAGGTAACCCCTTATCTCACTTCAGTTAGCCTCTGCCTCACAACCACCACCATAAATCCCTAACACCCATCATTGCTCCTGCCCGTTCCTTGATCCACCCCGCAGATGCACCGGATTCCTCACCAGACATTCCCTGGTACAGCTGCTAGAACACCCTATAATGGAACATTTGATACTCTCTGATCTTACCCTCATTGCCCCCCTCTTAGACTTATTTCCCAAAGACACCGGACTCCTACCAGGCGGCCCAAAAAAAACGTTCCTTCAAACTACCCCACGAACGGCCTCGCACCAGTCAAAACAACGATTCCGAGAGACCAACTCGTACTCCGACGAGGCGTCAGAGGTATTCGACTCCACATTCGACCCAATGCACGAGATCTCCCGATCAACCAAGACGTCCAAAGGGGGGTGGGAAGTGTTTGAATTCCAACGAGCGGCAGCAGCGCCGTTGAAATAAAGATCTCTTGGGATCTCACCATAAGTGGACGATTCGTCAGACGCACAGTCATCGAAGTCCCCCCCGTCTTGGTGCTCCCCATACGTCGAAGACTCATCACTCGAACAGTATCCCGAAGCAAGATCCCCACATGTGCTCAGTGTTGTCCCGGCAGTGAGGGAGGGAGTGGGAGAGGAGACAGAGAAGGCAGTGAGAGAGTTGGAATCTCCATCGGCCCAGGATGCTGCAGGTGAGCAGAGGTTTAGAAACTCCTCCAGTGGAATCATAGGCTCTGACAGGCCATCGAAACCCATTGCCTCTTTATCGGCACCTATAGTAGATGACGTCAGAATATATTGAATAAGGTGGCATTCACAGAATTTAATGAGAACGGATAAGTTGAACAGACCAATCCAGCCACGAGAGAGCAAAAACAATTCGCGAAGCAACTTTTCCAAATTGCCGGGTATCAACACCATTGCTGACCCCAAAAGTCCCAATGCACGCGTAGACAATGCCAGCGAAAGGAAGAAATAATATAGTAGCCACCCGAGAGCTCGTTCGGGGACAGAAATGGTCTGAATGCAAATCAAAGACATTTTTCGTAATGAGAATGAAATAGTGTTGATATATGGGGAAGAGAGGAAGAGAGATGAGGAAGGGGGGGAAGGTTTAAGTAGGAGGTGTGGTTTCGGAACATACGTATGTTGGCCAGGTGTGGTTGTTCACACGTGTACACGTAGTCGAGTTCGTGGCTCCTACGCAACATCTATCTTATCGAAAGCCAGGAATAGCTAGGATAAGTTTACGACATACGACATTTACCTACTTAAGCAAGCGGGATACGGTATAGGTACCAGTTGAGAGAGGCTCCAGAAACGTCCCCCGCAGATTCTGTTAAAATGTATTTACTGCTCCATTGTTCTCCGATTCTTCTACTCGTAGATATCCTCTGCACTGTGTTGCTTAATATTGTAGGAGAAATGCATAGGGGTAGGCCACGTATGCATTCCTGCACTGGAGTGATTCCCCTATGTTTGCTTCCTTAAATAGTGCCTCGCTTCTTCTCTTTAAATTTCTTCTCCTTCCACCAAGAAATCTGAATAAAGTCTCCTTCTTTTCCCACAATACAGTTCGTAGCAGATTCACTGACTGTTTATAGTTTTCACGAGTGAGACACCATGATCCTAGCGACCTCTGGGACTCGCGAAAATATAAAACTGCAGAGAAAAAAAACCTCCTCCTTGATGGTTTGAACACCTTATCTGCTTAGCCACAGTACAGGAGAGCAGAAAAAACACAAGGCTCACAACCAACTGCGCAAAGCATAATATCTAGAAAGTAAGAGTGACACAGAATAATGGAATCAGACCAGACACAAGAGTGATATATTAGCATCCCGGCCCCGAGCCGCCCACCACGGAAGGTAGAAAACCGCTAGCACCTCGTTGTCCCTAATATTGCAAAGAAAGCCATCCCCGAATTCACGTAGGCTCCCGAGACCACCTCCTCCCTGAGAGGATGCTTCCTCAGAGTACTGATCTAGGCGCATGGCGTTCACCAGTCTACAGATATCCCCCGGGCCCGGATGAGGAAGATCAGTGAACTTGCTGACCCCCGCCAAACCCTGCCGTATGAAAGACATCCTAGAACTACAAGATTCCTCCCTCCCTCCTGTCGCCTTCCCTACCAACAATTCAGAACCTATACTAGACACCAGCGACTAGCTTCGGCACTTTAAGATTCCAAGGGAGTTGGAATACACCTTTCTCCATTCGTATCTATTCTTACGCCCGCAGCCCAATATAACTCATCTCTAGATAATTTGGAAAGCTCACAAGAGGCTTCTTGTGTATTTTCATCTAGACCAGAGATACTTATTGGCCCCGCCCCCACCTTTCCGATTTCCTTTTCCCTTGGGCGTTCTGCTGGCCCCTCAGGTACCCTTCGTCTTTAGCAAACGGGAGAAAAAGGAAGGAAGGAAGTAACGTACCCGATCTGATTATATCTTCTAGACCACTGCCAGAACTCACAGGGGGGCGGGCAGTCAGTCCTTCTCGAAGTAACGTGTCTGATAATGCAACAGTCATTATAGGACAACGGTCACCTTCGTCTTACATAGCTTTGACCGGGGGCCACCAAAATGGAATCCTACAAGATCAACTGAGTATCGTAAACATAAAGTGACGGTTGCCCCATCAGACAACTTAATTCAATATATTTCACCCTAACCAAGCTAGCTCTAGCATTTAGGTAGCATCCGTCTTGAAGATAGGCGAGAGGGGGTGATTTCTTACTTTTTATCGTCCCGCCTCGTCTTCCGACGATTCAGAGCGGGGGGCGTCCGGCCTAGCAGCCCCCCATTGTACCCTTAGCAATGTCTCGTTCTCTTTCCCTCCCTTTTCTCCTGACACATGGAATCAGCACTTCCCCCAGTCATCTCATTTATAGTGCGCAGGGAACGAAGATCAGTGGGGCTTAATCCCAATGCACGCCCCGAGAACTCCAGCAACTCGTGAGAGTATCAGTAGTTCGTTCATCCATAGCCGGGCTCCTCTAAAAGCCACACATTAGGAATCGCTAAGCAATACACTATACAGTTTTCTGCTCTACTGTGCAGCACAGATCCCCCAAGGTCCACGCCATATTGCAGCAAATATACCAGTATCGTATTTCAATATAAACCCCATCAAACCAACGAGGAGTCACCGGAATATAAAAAAAAGGATATAAGAAAGCAGTAAAAGTTGTGGTTTTGGATGGTAATACTGGGAGATTTTTGGGTGGTTGGTCCGTGCCTTCTCCGTGCAGCTATTGTTCACCCATCTCCACTTCTAGGTACGTATCCTCGCTACTTTAAATATATCTTTTCAATTTTCCCACCTAGCAAGGGATACAACATTTTCGTGCTCGATCGGAGACCATCCTCTGGTGGAGCTACATGGTGCCCCACTGCAATTCACAGCCACCCACCGTTACCCATAGCGCCCCACAGACTGCCCCATCTACGGCCGGCGTCCGCCAAGAATGTCACTGGTTGTCGGGCCCGTCGTCAATGGTGATAACTGATGGAGGTCTGGTTTCCGCGCAGGGAATATGCCGTCGGACAGGCACCGCAAGGGCACAGCAATGATCGGATCTGTCGTCACGAGAACGATCCGGGTCAGTCGCTGATAGGAAAACTGAGATGT
>Ga0307509_10002799_pt1 | contig 27636 bp, 29 predicted proteins | sample 10_EM_MG_FD_202245 | JGI IMG/M metagenome (GOLD analysis project Ga0307509, IMG submission 202245) | Populus trichocarpa ectomycorrhiza microbial communities from riparian zone in the Pacific Northwest, United States - 10_EM | ecosystem: Host-associated > Plants > Roots > Unclassified | place... | reverse complement strand
CCTTAATATAGCTCTGGGGCTGTAAAACAATCAAACTAATCAAAGTAAGCAAAGTAATCAAACTAAACATAGGAAATCCTGCACTCCGCTCCTGTATACAGTTACCGGAACATGTATACATGTTACATCTTCTAACCACGGTTTATTTGCAAGTGATGCCTTAAGGGCATCTAGCATGAATCTTACATCTGGGGGGGAGCAGGCATTTCTGAGGGATGGTTATTATACAGGAGGGGATGGTACCAGATATATACAATCTATGTGGAAAAGTGGAAGGGGAGAAAGAGGGGATTCGGAATTACCATCACTGGCCGATGAAGATATAGGACGGAGAGAAAGAGAAGGAGAAGGAAAAATACAAAAAGGACTACAACAAGTCCTGGTAGAGAGGGAACTATAGCCAGAAGGGGGACTACGTCTGGAATGCCTCAAGAATTTGTGTGTCGGATGCTTGCCTATCAAAAACTGTCGCATTTGCAAGAGCGGTCATAAATGCTCTACATGCAGAAAAAAAAAAACCTGCTCTCGCCCATGCTCCAGAAGAAGGAAGTGCGATGAGTGTGAGCGTCGCAGTACATGTAAGGAGTGTACTATGCGAGAGCGGTATTCCCGGTGCTTCGAGTATGGAAGTTGTAGAAATTGCACTGCATGTGCCAATATGCCTGCCCGCTGCATATCTAAAGGTATATTAACTTGAATCAGTTACTCTTTCCTCTTTGTTTACTCTAATCATTATTGTCTTGTAGGCTAATTTCAAACTCTTTTTCTAGAATGCTGTGCTCGACAGCTTATGAGTGACCAACCTGACTTCAAGGCTCAGGTTGGAATGCTTACTGAAGTTATCCAAAACAGACACCATCGGGTTCACTTCTTTCCCCCCTTTCATTGCGAGTTAAATTGGATTGCGTACTACTGGGGGGCTGCGAAGTGTCATGGACGGGATCATTGTGAATATACTATTGATGCATTACGACAGACTCTTCCTATTTCTCTTTCCTCTATTCCAGATTCTACAATACATGCCTTTTATCACAAGTGCTTACGATGTATTCAGGCTTATCGTGATCGGGTTGATTTTGGTACCCCCGAGTATGAGCAATACCTCAAGGCATATAAATCTCACCGGCGTGTCTACTTTCTTATAAATGACATGTAGCTATTTCACCCTTTTTATTTATATTTCCTTGACTTTTCTTTCTTGCTCTTATACCAAATTTTGATATTGGAACACTTCTTTTAATGGTTTTGATGTCATATCCGTTGAACATTTGTACGAAAACACGCCATCATAACCCATCACTCGATGTCTTGGCTGCTTACTAACCATTTCAGTGAATTAACCTTGGTGTCGATTGGCAGTGTCCGGAACCGTACCGAGCCCAAAGAAGCGCCATATTCCGCATGATCTGACCTGTTTTTGTCAAATATGCCCAGGATTCCCACGGCCTCGGGGCGAGAATACTCTAGGCGTATATAGACCATTATTTGATCTTTTCCCGTTTCGCATATAATTGACTTACTTACTTAGCATCATGCGCCATCACTCGACATCGCTAGGAGCAGTCAGCACATGTTTCACCCCTTCCCATACATTCATACATTTGGGGTAACACGCAACGCAAACAAGGCTGATAATTACTCTTTTGCATAGCGGGTTGTGCATTGTCAGAAATGGACCCCATTACTCAATTTTAGCGTATAACGCCCGATGATAAACGAACACACTGCGCACTTATTCCACCTTAGGTATACTACTTTTCCTTCGCCTTGCTGCCTGAGCGATTGGTGTCGCTGGTGTTGGAGCGGGCGATAGGAAGATCAGTAAGCCAAAAAAGCGGTAGGATCGCAAATAAGTCTGGCGATGCTTGGATTTTTGCTTTTTTTTGTGGGGTAACGCGTCACTTAGGCTGTTTTTTAGGCTTGGGGTAACCTAAGGTGCGATACTAGGGTGCGATATTGGACATAAGGACAAGGCGGGCAATCATGATGGGTCAACCCGACCGCACCGTATTTAGGAACGCCCGCATTTATAATTTTGGCAGGGGTCTGTGCACTTGCGTAGCGAGAACTCTGTTATCTCAAAAGTACTGAGATGCACTACTCGAGTAGACTAACACCAGAAACAATTGATTGGTCAGAGTTCTTCAAGTCCTCAAGTACGGTGGTGTTTGCTGTTGGGGCATACGTGTTTAGAATTGGATGGTGCAAGGAATCGCCGCAGCTTCCGGGAGGGTAGGACGCCCAACAGTGAAGGTTGAGGTCAGATTGTCTTAGTATTTCTTCGAATATTCCGGAGTATCGAAGCATCCCAGCTTTCTATCCTTGTGTTATCTCAGAGCCCGATATGGTACCGGTGTTGTGATATCCTCCAGCCTTATGGCTCAGCTGATAAGCGACTAATATGAACTTTTAGATAACACCTTAAGACTAGGTGGTGTTGGGTGGTTTTTACTGGCACAACGTAATTTAGGTTAAGCGAAAACCGTTAAACCTAAGTAAGTACCGTAAGGGAATGCATTTAGGAACGACCGGAGAGGAAATAATAATATTAGGTTGAAGATCTTAGTATCCGCGGAAACTAGTTAAAGCTGCTATCGTAGATCTCAGCGGGATCACTGTTTCGTGCTAAACCATGATCGGCTTAAAAGGTAGGTTAGCTACTTGTAAATAACGAATACTCGAGTATAAGTTAATGAGATCCAACAAACTCAGCCTCCACGAGTTATGCCCCCGTCTGAGGAATACTATTCCTTCTCGGGGTGTTTTTCCTCGGGTTGCGAAGGCGAGGGGCATGACCATGACCTCGAAGGCCTTCTTGAGTCGGGAGTGGTTTGCTTGTGGGGGGAAGGGTGATTGACCCTCACTGCTGCCTTGCGTTATGCCTTTTCCATAACCTACCTACTCCTCTAGCACTGAGCATGTGCTGGGCAAAAAAAGTAAACCTAAGTTACGAAACACCCGAGGACTGGGGAAAAAAGAACCACCCTGCCTGGATCCTCGCGCATCCGGAGCCGGGGAACCTAGATTCTTGCTCGGCTCCGGTACCAGCATTTGTAAGGTACGGCACTCTACAACACGGCGTCGGCCAGATAGCGCACTCCACCCCGACCATCGCCAACCTAAAAACGCTGTTAGGTTCGTATTAGACTGCCTGATCGATCGTGGGTGAAATAATAAAAGGGAAAGTCGGCGAAGCGAAAATGGACACAGATTCTGTTTCATGGGTGTGTGTCTACCTGATAAGTTTACCGGAGAGTGCAAAGTGTATAGACACTGTTATGTTTGCAGCTCGAGTACGGTTTGAGCCTTGGGAATAGGTCTCTTTCTGAGTTGTTCGTCTCTTAAAATGGGTCATGGTGAAGCTTTTTTGTGCTCGAGTGCAAGTACCTGGGGGGTATTTCCGCACGAAATAGGGTATGAAAACATCTCCCCTTGCAGATACTGTACTGTACCCGAGGACAGTACCGGTACTCGGTGATTGATAATGTGCAATCCTCATCATGCAGGTAACAGGGCTCAAAGTTATAGGTAAAAGCACATTGGTCGAAGAGGCTTAGCGTGGGTGCTGAGAAGGAAGCTCAAACCTCAATAAAATGTCGGATATTTCCGTGAGGTGTCTCAGTCGGGGAAGCGATTGGTTTATCGAATGCACCCTGGACTAAAAAGCAAAACAATGCTGAATTTGGTAGTTCTTTTGTGGGAATTGTGAGGCCTAGCATCTCGCACTGTTAGTGCCCATCGAAAGAGTTGAATTCTCTAGAATATAAGCCACCAGGTGGGTTAGGCGGATTATTCATATTTATGCTCATGGAAATAGGACATGATGAAAAACCTGATATCATATCATATCCACAAGAGTGCGCGCTGGTCAGGGTTATAAGATAAAGAGTATCGTCGTTTCTTTTACCGGTAGGTTGCTCGATCATCCCCAGTTTTCGTACTATCGCCTTAGTTATTTTATCACCGCTAGCCCCCGAGGACACTCAAAGAGGTTTAGAGGGATCAGTTGTTTGCGCTATTGTCCCCTTCAAAGCTGCTCTGCGCCGAGGGTCTAGGCACTCAAGGTACCCGCTAGTTCTGGATCAGCACAAGGACGGCATCTTGGTCCTTCAATACCAAGCACCAGAGGACCAAGCCCGGATCATCGGGAATTGGACCAAAGCCATTTGGAAGCCGCGCTGGATCACCCTGAGCCGGAGAGAGGAGCACTCCGGAGCACCCTGACGGAGGAACCTGCTACCAGTCTTCTCCAGGGATTTCATCTGAAGGACCCCACCGAATCCAAACTTTTGGAGACCTGTCGGGTTGTCTTTGGCCACCAAATAATTAGAGCAAAAAAAAAAAAGAAAAAAAAGATAGCTTTCTGATATTTCTGTGGCGTCTTCCCTTGAGAAGATCAGAGGTAAATTGCTCTGAGAATCCCGGAACCTGGGTTACCGGAACATCCCCCACAGGAGGAGACCACATAGGAAGCCCAGATTTCGGAGAGTTAACCATTCTAGTCAAGGCGTTCAGTTTTCTTTGCCCTTGCTCCCCCTTGCTTCTGCTCCCAGAAATGGACGATCAAGGAAGTTATGGCGAAGAGGTGTGTCACTATTATCCTTAGCTTTGTTTCCGGTGGGACCCAAGCTCACTGTATCTTATAGTTCGGCTCGGGCCCGGAGGGCTTTCTGGGTTGCTATGGTTACCACCCTTGCTGTCCACTCTGTGAATGTCTGTGTTTCCGTCAAATAAATTGCGTTACATTGTGAGTTAGAATCCCACTAACTTTCTCATAGGGCTTCGGGAGCAACCCGCGCCCAAGACATCCCACAACCAACCCCTACCCCTACAACCATCCTCCGACCTGGTTCCATACGCCCCCTTTGATGTTGGTCAGGATCTTCAGATGGTTAACGGGTACCTACTCCCTGGCCCCTGGCAAACGCACGGCCGCCCGATAGTGCCACCGGCTCCGGAGTATTTCGGAAACCCCGGAGAACCACCGACGGGGCCCGAGCCTATGGCTACTGGACAGGACTCCCGGGGTTCACCGAGTTCAATTTCCTACTTAACACCAACACCTTCCTCTCCAGGGCTTGGGGATTCCATATCTTCTGGGGCGGGATCACCAGCTATGCCGGATACCCCAACAGGGGCACAATTGCCAAAAGTAGTGGCGGAGGGGGAATTCTCAAGGTATGCACCTTCTATCTAATTTGTTAGGAGGAAAGTGGAGAAAGCGAGATGGGTGATAAGCGCGAGTTCTGAGAAGCTTAATGGCCAGAAATCGCTAAAGCTAGGGTATGGAGGGGGGACAGCATCGTAGTCAACCGGAGGAGGGTGAGAAAAAGGGTATCGAGGGCTCCGGGGCCCGCTCCCGTATTCCATTGCCCCCAAAAGTGTGGGGCCACTTTTACCTCAAACTCGGCTCGAGTTAGGCACATAAACGAGGGCCATGGTAAAGTGGAGCTCTTTTTCTGCCCGGACCTTAAGTGCCCTCGCTCCAAGCGGGGTTTTCTCCGCAAATTTAACTTGCAGGTCCATGTAAGGGGGAAAAAGCACCGGGAGGTTGACATTTCCGGTTATGAAGGTTGAAAATTGGGAACCACGGCAAGGCATCGGCGAGCCTCCAAGCCAGAGTCTGGGCGAAGGAATTAGGGAGTGAGGAGGGCGTATCAATGAACATGCTTAAACTGGCGTTGGGTTGAGAAAGCTTTACTCGGTGGCAGCAGGAATGCCTGTTGGGTTGGTTAGATTGAGGAGTTAGATGGGAGATTGGCGTTTTGTGGCTTTTTTGTTTATTTCCCTTTGGGTTTCCCTACCCTACTTCTTACCCTACGTTCTTTTAGTCCGACTATTACCAGTGCGTGGCTCCTTGGTGTTCTTGTGTCCCTTCAGTTGCGCTTGCAGAGCAGTTGGGCAATCTGGAGAGTCGCACGGATGCTTTGTCCCTCGTTTTCTTCATGTTGTTATTTGTTCTTGGAATTGGGACTTATGGGATTGTTTTTCGGATTTCATTTCCTAAAGAAACCTGTCGATTGCTGCAGACCTGGGATTGTTTTCGTTGTACTTAGTTAGCTTTGATTCATTTTTATCCTGATTTACCTTGCTTAGTACCTGCTTTTTAGTCGCAGAATCCACTTATCAGTTAGTCACTCTTTGCCTTGTAAGAGAGCCTGCCAGTGTAGTCTCGATCCTTTGCTGCTCCTTCTTGCCTCTTAAGCTCGGATCAGTGAGTGGAGATAGGGCGAAGAATATGGCACGTGTAGCAGCATCGGATATCACTCGACCAGTTGTGGCATACGTTATTGGTTTGGGGCTGGGCTTGACGTAGCTAGCGCGCAGCCTAAGGCCAACCTCATGGGCCCGCAACGAGATAGAGGCCGAGAGTAGTGGCGCAGGGGGAGGACAATGGAGGACAACGAGTATTGGTGCTCCAGGAGGCGAGAGACCTTAGAAGGATCTACTGAATGATCATCTTGACGACTAGAAAAAGCAGATAGACAGAAGTTAAATTTAATTGTGGCTGAGTCGCTCCATCAATTCAGAAAAGAAAGACGAGTGACTATTGGTGAAGTAAAGCTAGTGGCGCTGCGGAGGCAGGGGTTCGAGCCCTAAGGATCCACAAAGTTCCCGAGATTTGAGTCTGCTATGATAGTGGATTAAAGAAGAATCCTTCCCCATTCTCAGCCCAGTGTCTTGTGATCCCAGAATGTTTTCAAAACGGGCATCCAGGCCAGATTGCGAGAGGAACGTCACGCTGTGCCGGCACATTAAATTTATTCGTCTCGGGTATACTCAAGGTGTTTGAACGGAGCTAGTTTAATTGGATTGTCCTACAAACTCTCTATGTGCGTCTGGTAGAAAGTTGATGGCACATCTTTTCCGGGAATGCGTTTGAGTGTCCGACGTCGAGCGAGGGTTCCCGCGAAATTTACCCTAGCCGGTGATGGCTGACGTTCATAAGGTAAGAGAGAATATAATCGAATACAGACGCTTAGCGGCAGAGGAAAAGGCGTGGATAAAAGAGGCTTGGGACTTAAGTTCCCCGACCCCAGTTATGTCTTAGCTTGTACTTTTTTTCCCTTGACTACGAGATCTCGAGTCCTGCAGTAGTTTAACATGCTCAAGCGGAGTGCGAGAAAGCCTTGCAACTCCTGGCTGGTGCCGCGGATGGCCACTTTCTTAACAGGAGCCTTTAGTGTGCCTGGGCCGGTATTGTATTGAACACTCCTTCTCACGTGACCTGTATCGTGTCATTAGCAATAATACTCATAGGAATGGGCTTCTGCATACATGTAATGTCTTTGCCATAGTTAACATATTCTTGGACTGGAGTTTTTTCGGAATCTTGGTCAGATTAACAGATGACTATACCTTTTTAGGTTCCTCTCGCTCCGTGCCAGAGGGGGAGGTCCCCTAGGCTACAGGCTAGAGGTTTTATCACACAACGGAAGGGAGTGGGGGTGTGATGTTACCTGCTGGATAGTTTATAGGCTAGTCTGGTGCGAAGGGTTTCGGAGAGAAGACAGGTTGTGCTGATAATGGGTAGGTGAAGCTGCTGCAATGTTGGAAGGCTTAGGGAAGGGATAGAATGCATGAGTAGAAAGGAAGAAAAGTAAGCAAACTTTGACACTGTGATCACAGTAATAATATAAGAGTGCGATTCTTGGTATTGTTACATATGATATCAGAATTCTTTTCAAATTTCCTATCTAGCTAAGATTAGGCTAAAGATTCGAAGGGGAGAGGTGATTATTGGCCAATTCCTATGGTTTAAAGACTAAGGAACTGGTCCGTATTGATTTGAAGCAAGGACTGCCGCAAGTTCGGATCGCCAAGTGGAGGTAGTGGGGCATTAAAAATGGCTCGCGAACCACTTCTGTTTTGCTGGAGGAGGATCACGAGTGGATGATACCCTAATGACTGACCCCAGGCTGGGCGTGACTCCAAAGAGAACTTCTCTGGGGGCACGGTACCATCGGGTGCCAGTTATAAATATACATGTTCACTAGTGCGTGATTTTCTATGATGCTGAGGGAGTAGGTGTTGGAAATGATCCTTGGCGAGTCGAACCCGATAAGAGGTGGAACGAATGAAGAGTTAACATCGCTGCTTATTGGGCACAGAAATTGTGGGAAGAGCTTTACTGAAGGCGAGAACGAGAGAGATTAAAGGTGAAATAAGAGTCGTATTAAGACCAGTTTCATTGCTTTTGGTTCATATGAAGAAAAGGAACTTGTTGAGTGAGGAAAGAGAAAAGAAATGAAAAAAGAAGAGAGATAGCAAAATGACAAGCGAGCCCCGCAATCAACGACAGACGAGACAACCTTATGACTAAGCTTCTGCGAACAGCCCATGATATCTAATAGTAGGGGGGTGCCTGTCTAGATCTCATCATGTGAGAAGGCACACAACAAGATTCCTGTTTCTCAACGTAAACAAGCACGAAGTGACCCAGCCAAAATGTAAAAGTAACAACACGAAAGGGAGTTGAAAAGAAGAGGTCCGAAAATCCAAGCCTTCCAAATTCCTCTTCACATGCCTGATAGGATGGGATACTCGCTCCTCTACTCTAGCTACAAGGAGTCTGTGGGGCCTTGTCAGGCGGCGGCCCTTGCCAAATGCACCATCTTCGAAGTTTGTAAAATGGGGTCGTTGTAGCTCCGTTTGACCTTCATGGTGGTTTCCCCGGGGGGGTCGGGCCTCGTGGCCCTTGCGAGCACTACTTTTAGAAAAGGGGAGAGTGATTCCTGTTGTCTTTTTTGTGTCCCGGGTTTTGGAGCGGATAGGCTCATGCGAATTGTTGGCAATTTCCGCAGTGATATGGGGGCCCTGATGGCCTCATGTCAAGACTGCCGAGCAGGCCAGACCTGAAGGGACTATGATTTACACCCCGTCTGGTATGATACTGCAACTCTCCACCACCACCACAAGTTCATGCAAGGACCAGCGCCCCCACGGGGGGGAAGATTATTCCGCACCCCTAGCGCTAATATTATAGGTGGTGGTAGTCGCTGCAGATTTTCTTCCGAGGGTCTGGAGGGATCTGCGCAGGGTTATGGGGCGCTGTGGGGTCTATAGGTTTTGACGAATTAGAAGTAATGGCGGGAGGGGACTGCGAGGTCTACTGGTTGAGTTGCGGAGATCAAGATTCACACGTGGTCGTGGGGTGCCTGGAACTTCTCAGGTTTTCTTTTCGTTCGCATTTCTCAATTGCCCTGTTTGTTTACAGGACACTCTCTAGTGTGCCACTTGACAGTAAAAACAAGAGTTAAGTTATGAGCCTTCCTTTAGGATGGGACTTGTAGGAAGCTTGAAATTCGATCTCGTGAAAAGTTACAGGACAACAAACACTCATACTTACCAATTGCAGTGAAAAAGCCTTAGTCACCCTCCCAGGCTTGGAAAAGCCCTGCAGAAGCCTCCGCAAACTTCCCCGACAGGCTTCCTAGGCTAGCCCGCCCCCCCACATGCTTTGTGGGCAGCCCTGTGGAGCCCCACATTGCAAGACATTATATACATATCAACCTACAGCGGGGGGACCTGTCACCTTCCCGGCCCATCTGTGAAATCCCTGGGCAAAACCCCTGCTAGGGCAGGACGGACTGTCCCGATGCAAACACTCAATTCACTGAGTGTTCATCTGGGTAATATGGCTCAAATATATGTACCCGAATCGCCCTTCCTTTACAGAGGCAGGTAATCTCAGAGGATATTGCGTAGCAGTTGCTGAGTACTGGGTCAGCCAGCACTATAGTATATGGGCGCCTAGAAAATCACTCACTAAGGAGCCCATAGGCACATATCCTCCAGTATCCAAGCTCCGCTGCCCAGCCTACTTACCCGACTGCCTACAGTTTCAGCCAGATAGCCATTTCCCTCCCCTACAAATTAGCTCCAAGGCACCCGACTAGCACGAGTATCCAACAAGCGACATAGTGAGGGCCTGAAATGTACTGGCACAACCCTGAAGACAAAAATGGTAACAATTACCCCTCCCGGTGAGCGTATCCTCGAATTCTTCTCGGGCTGCTGTTATCCGTCTCTCAACCGCATCCATCCCTTTCGAGTTGAAAGTGAAGCGGGCCAGTACAACCTTCGCTTTAGGTTGGCCTTTCCCGAGAAATTAGGGTTGAGACTAATATTTGCTTTAAGGAATTGAAGTCTTGTATGTATAAAACACCGAACGGCCACCCGATGTAGGGCAGACCCAGCGTTGCACTAAATGATCGCCAGCTAAATTGGGGTGTGTGTGTATTTCTCAATTGCGAAATATCACTATGCCTCTAAAATGAGCGACAGCTGCAACTATCAGTACCTCGCGTGGATGCCTCGACTCGAATATCCTCTACCCCGCTCATATAGAGGTACTGAGAGCAGGCGTCAGTGCCAGTGCAATGAGGGAAGCCCACAGATGAGAAATCTGTCGATCCTGCATCTCGGGGACTAGGTTACTTGTACTGTTGATTTTCGAAAGCTTGTATTCTCGGGGCCGAGCCCTAGCCCGATTGTGACAGATCGCACAGGAACATATCAAACACCGGAACTTATTCCGTCCCCCTGCCCATCTTTATAGGCGAAATACCACGAGTGACAGCCTATGATGGCATCTATCCTCAAGTATGATACAGCACACCCCAGCCTATAGTAAAAATTTAATAAAAATAAAAATCGGACGAAGAATTCTGGGGTTTCTGATTGGAGGGTTTGGTAGCTTCAGCCAATTGATTTCCGTGTTTCTAACCCCCGCCTTTTCCAAATCTTCTTTTCCACCGTAGGCTATGCTTTATCCTACTGTACCTACTGCCATCCTTGCATCAGAGGTTCTACAGAAATTTCCGAGGGCGGAACATGTTACACAACAGCCTAATTACGGTCAAATGCAGCAGCACAATGCACAAGATGCTCAAAGTATCATATCCAACAAAACATAAAGTTACAGTTCACTTATGCAGATTAGGGCTACATGTGCCGTACACCCTACCGGTATTGGTTAGGGCCCTGGAAGCGAGAATCCTTCGCATCACGCGGCGTGGCTTGAGGAGAGGGGGGGTGAAAGGTGGGGCTTCGGTCTTAGACATGTTACACTCCCCCGTCTCAATTTTCACGACTTTAGGCAAACGGATACCGTTATGCTTTTAATATAGGCTGGTGCCGTATTCCGTCTTTGTACTTCACTTACTGAGTATAATATACACTGTTACAAGTAGACCCGATTTTTCACCCCGACAAGCAGGGAATTAAAGATTTTATAATTTATGCTGATAGTGACTGATCTAGGAAATTTTTTGGAAGGGATATAGGTTCCTTAATACGATCTCAGTCCTTCAATTATAGGGCAAATTCTGTTATGGTTGCGGGTTACGTACTGTATTGTACTTATAGTACCTTATCGACCCACGGTCGGCTCCACAGCGATGGATCCCGGATGAGAGTTCAAGTCACTTTTCCTATATTTCGAGTACCTGGTCCACAGACCTTGAATCCACAGAACTGTCATAGCGCACTTACCGTACCGGTACTGTAGTTGGAGTGATATCGCCTACGTCAAATGTTACAGGTGGCTAGGCGATCGGCAAGCCGCACAAACGCGACACATGATACCCTTGTCAATATGCGCCAACGAGTAAGATTGCGACATGGGAAGAATTACTACTTGTACTCCAATCCCGAGTCAAACATCGAGAGGGGGGGCAATCGGGTTGCGTGTGTGGCTTTTATGCGCTCTTGTGTCCCTTCGTGAGTCTATGCGGAGCGACCGGTATCCCACATAATATTCTCATTTAAAGAAGAGAGGTATTTTGCCCAGATTGCTCAATTTCACCATCCACATCGCTCCTTCCAAATTCGACACCCTTAAGATATTATTGGGATTCCGGAAGCGATTTCGCTTTTCCAAACCCAATTTTCTCTGGCGTTGATCAGGTTAATGACTGGGGAGCTGTTGTTAGGGGGTTCGGCTACCCCGTATGATAGCGCCTCCGACCCCGGAATTATGTTAACTGCTTCCGTACGAAAACCTCTTAGTCTACTGTATATCATAGCGCGACATTAGAATCTCAAGGTCGAGGGGTAGTCAACCCCCTGAACGCTTGTTTGAGGTTTTTAAGCTAGTGGGCCCTAAAAAACAAAATCTAAATTGCGACAAACTATTCCCGGAACAGCGATACCCAGGGGGAGGGGCAAAAATTTCCCAATCAGTGCCGTGAAATCCTTGGTTCCTTGCTCATCTATGGCGATGGTTTTGCCTAGCTGAAGCCTTTCACGGGGCAGGATATCTGAATCCGAAGCCTGGAGCGAGGACACTGAGCCATGACCCTATTCCTATGAATGAGTTAGTGGATTTGAGTTAACTGAGAATTGCCTATGAAAAGTGGATTTAATACGTTGCCGATCCCCCGGGACTCAGGGGACCAGATATGTCTGGATGAGATATTGTACTACCCAACTTCCTCAAGCATTACCCATCCGCGATATAGGATACCGGAACTCGCTCAGTGGTGCTCAGTTCCTACGAAATGTAACCTCTATGTCGCTCGCTGCAAAAAGAGTGCTACGGGGAAAAAGGTTGTATATAGGGCGAACATCCGGACGAACAGTTAGCAATGGTACAGGTATCCTGTAGGAAGCACGGCGAGACTTGAGTCTGGATGTGTGCTGATAATTTGCCATATCATACAAATTTCCGATCCCTGTGCTTGGGTACTGCACAACACAGCACTTCATGCTGACTACTCGTGCGCAAGCAGATTCCTATGCCGTCACAAGAAAAGAAGGATGTGAACTGCGGTGCCACATGTACCGGTGGACACTCCGCTCGGCCGTATAGCAGGGCATTGCACCCATCCTATCCTACTTGTCATCGGTACTTTCTTTACACAGCATCAGTGGTGCTGCGATGAATTCCCGCCGTTTCCTTCTTCCTATTCCAGGCTAAGGACATGTGAGCCTTTCTTCAGCACCCGAGCAGCCAATAATACTATGCACAGCTCTATATTTAATCCCTCGGTGCAGGCCGAATCTAAATTACCTTTCCAAGCAGGAAGCAGGCGAAGTCCCTTGGCGAAGCTGAGAACTTCGATTGGTCAAGTTCTCAGTGGCAGAATCCCATACTCGAGCAGAGGGCATGACCTGTTGTTCCGTCGGTGCCGATTTGCAGACGCGGTCGGTTGTTATCCTCGTTAAGATTGCCTTTCGCCCGGCCAGGATAGTGTACCAAGATGAGCACTTGAGCGATAACGGTTTAAGCCTCAAGTGCAGTATAAGGCTAAATGTTTCCAAAGCTTCTCTACAGCTTCTGTAAGAGCTGGGAATCGGTGGTCGGGGGGTGCTATTGGTGGCTGGTGATCAGGGTAGTGGAAGCCCTGGGATTGCATGGCTTTAATCCCGCCTTTTGCTTGCATGACGGACAGGTGGGAGGCGTGAGCGATGAGGTACGGTAGAATAGACTTCTGAACTCGCGGTAGTATACAAGTACAGTACCTGTACGAGTAGTCCTTCTTGGTTCGCGCGAGCGGAAGAGCAGGTCAGTACCGTATCGCTAGAATCAATTTGGATTGTTCAATCAGAATCATGATTTCTCTTGGTGCTGCGGGAGTATGGCGCGCTAACCCGACTTTGTTTGAGAAGGATTTGTCGTGCCATTTTGTGTATCTGATAGGGACCAGTATAACAGATAGGCGATGTCCTGCAGCCAACCACGCTGTGCGAGGGTGGTAGCATCATATGTCTCAGCTTGGGGTACTTTAACTACCGTCACCTTTGTCTTCTATGAGGTTATGAGGTCCCAAAGAGAGCCTTTGAAACAAGTTTCTTCCTTCACTCTGAATGTCACAAGTAGCTAGATACCGGTAGCTAGCTACAGTGCTCAAGTAGATAGAGTACGAGTGCGGTAGGTAAGAGCTATTCAAAACTGGGACAAGGAATTTCTTTTGTTTTTACCCCGTTCCGTTCAGCATTTCCTTGTTCATCCTACCGTACTCGCTTCACAACACATGTGACCTAAGATTTATGATAAAGAGTGAACAACTTGATCGGGTTTGGGATTTCGATTTGGATTCTTGGAGTTCTTGTCGGGTATTCTCTCCACCCCCCAACCTATAACAGATTCCCACATCTCCTGCACCTCGTGGTCTTGCCCTTGGGTCTACACTTTTCCAGTCACTCGGAGCGGAAGTACGGCTAGATACAAAGTGATTTATAGCAATTCACAAATCAAATACTTATTGTTCCCCAACTGTCCTGGTGTCAGCGCTTTGAAATTGAGAATCGTGGGAAAGCACAGAGCCGGTTAGAGCCACAAGAGAGAGCTGGAGAGAGTAGAGGGAGGGAGGGAAGCAAACAATGTGAGCTAAGGGAAACTGCTATACAGCAGCGGTAGAGGGAAGAGTGGGTGTGGTAGCGAAATCCCCCCCTCCCCCCCCGAACCACTCTTATGCATCATGCCTCCAAACTCTTGCACCTGCTAGTCTGCCAACCTACCTGTTAACACCCTCGTGGCTGGCTGTCCCTTCCCTTCTCGCATCACCAACAATCTGCGGACCTATCGACCGCCCACCTTCACCGCAGCGCTGTGAAAAACCTCACCATCCCGCATCCACGGAACGTAACCCCTAGCCCTCACTTTCTTTTCATTTGTACCCTTACTTCACTTTACCCCTCTCCACCACTCTTTCCTCCCTTCGACTAAGCATCTGGAGTGCTCACCAGCAAGGACCTATCCGCCCCCAATCGCTCGTTTTGGTGGAAGACTCTCGCTTTGTTTCTTTCGAACCCTTCAAACATATACCTACCCCCGCCGGCACCCCCCACACCTCAACCCGTAATAAATTTCTATCCTATGATACCTCTCATGACTACCTTATGGGCTTCTCTGCTCCTCATAGCATTGGGATTCATAGGAAGACCGATTGCCAATGGTATGCGCTTTTTTAATATTTGTTTCTGTTTTCTGTTTTAGTTACTGATATATAGATGTTTGTCTACTTTGGATTCTGAAGCGGATTGCGAATGTGGATATTCTTTGAACTCTACTGTCTTCACCGAACTCATAGAGTCGGACTTTACGCTTTTAAAGAATATCAGTGTGAATACTGATTGGGTTGTACAGGAATGGGAAGTTGGAAAGGAGGCTTCTAAAGGTCCATACGGACGCAAGGCTCAAATAAAGAACGTTGTTTCTAACCCATCGGTTCAGCACAATGTCTCCGCTCAGGGAGTAGATGGGGATTCTGCTGGTCTGGAATTGTTTGTGAGGAGGCCGGATAATGGTCAGGATTATATCGGCGTTGCGGAGGTGGACTCGAGACGGACGGATATGATTTATGGAACTTTTAGAGCTGGTATTAAGACTACTGGTGTTAACGGTACCTGTGGAGCATTTTTCTGGTAAGTCACCTTCCTCCCGTTGACAACCAATGTTTGCTTTGTGTCGGCATTCTAACGGTTCCCTTATAGGTACCTCAACGACACCCAGGAAATCGATATCGAGTTTCTTTCATCACAGATTACGCCAAACTCATCGCCAATCAACCTCGTTCTTCACTCCCTCCTGACCCAGGAAAAAGGTGGCGACGCCAAAAATACACCAACTTTCAAGGTCGTCTCGCTCCCATTCGCAACGGACGAAGGGTTTCACGAATACCGTTTCGGTAACTCTCTATTGACATCCCTGTCTAATCTAAGCAAGCAACCCTCTGCTAATCAAATCACTCAAATTTCCAGACTGGCAACCGGATAAAGTTAGCTTCTACGTGGACGGCACCTGGCTGGCCGATATGACCAACAGCCAGTACATTCCGCAGAGCCCAGGAAAGATCATCCTATCCCACTGGTCCAACGGAAACCCCCTATGGTCTGCCGGACCTCCAGAGGTAGACGCCAAAATGACTGTCTCATACGTTCACGGCTACTTCAATTCCTCTCTACCGTCTCGGCATGAGGACTACGAAAAGCGTTGCAAGGGCCGGCAGGGTCCCCTTTCTATCTGCCCGATTCCCCAGCAGAAGGGAGCGCCGAAGGTTGGGGATGTGCATTTCTTTTCGCAGCAGACCGGCGATGACCAGACGCCCAACCAAACGGTCTATGACAAACACCTGCTCAAGTCCCTAGGGAGCGGGCTTACTGCCGGCAGGGATTCCTGGGTGCTGGTCTGTTCGGTCTTGTTGGCGAGCGTCATGAGTTTGTCTTTATAGGGATTAGAAGCAATTAGAGTAATACTCGAGTAACTATGAGCTGTTTCATTTTCCCTTCCTGTTTTATTTTTTGTTTTATTTTTTGTTTTCTATTCATGTGGTGTTTGTGCTCTCCCTGGGATATATGATTTTCTGTCTTTTTTCTTCGCCTTTTTCACATTTTTTTTAAACCATACTCTGGGTTTCCCCCCCTCCCCACTTTCTTCTCCTTTTTCCGCTGGTTATCGCTTTGCTATATACCCAACATTCTTTTGCTCAATTATAGGATTTTTCTTCTAAATAATCCGTGCGTTGGTCACGATCGTGGTATGCACGATGAACGAATGGTGGTGTCTCGCAGTGCCTGGGGCTTTTATGGGGTAGTGGAGGGAACCGTTGAGATTGGGAATGGCTTAATGCGGGGGATCCGATATGAGATGATGCGAAGGAATGATATACAGTAAGGGGTATCGATCAGTTGGAGAATTGCTTTTTTGCCTACTTGAGTGCTGTACCGTAATCGAGTAACGCTCGGGCGATTATGGGCGTTTGGTTTAGATGACGCTCGTCTGGAGCTGATAGTTGAAGCCGTCCTATGGTATCACTGTGCTTGAATTTTCTTTTTGCTAATACAGTGGCTCACTGAAAAGGAAAAGGAAAAACGTTGAATCATTAAAACAATCCTTGGCAATTACCTCATCAAAGTGAAAAACAGAGGCCGAGCGATCCAGAGGAAAAGAAAAAGCCATGTGGCCTCCAGCCTCCTTTTCTTCCATCCCCCCTTTTTTTATCTCCAAGACAAACCTTACAACCCCTTCCTCTGCTCCTCCCCTTCATCAATCTACCGGTATCATTCCAAACACTCTATCAACTAACCGACCCGCAATTAAACCCCCACCTCCTCCAAGAAATGCGCGTCCCGACCTTCCTCTCCGCCCTTATCCTGCCTCTCGCCGCGAGTGCCCAACTCTTCGGCAGCAACGGCGTGAGCCCTGACCCCTCGGCCCAGCCCAAGCTAAACATAACCCTCCTAGTTTCCTTCCCGGACGTCTCGAATGAGCTTGCCAGCGTCGGCAACCCGAGCGTGAAGCTCGTAAACGGCATCCCAACACGCGTATCCTTCGACTTGACAAACTTCGAGGCTTCACCGATATTTGTGGAAGCCGTTGGCGGGAGTCTCTGGGATTCGGGAAAAGATGTCGCTGTGCGGAATCTGACGAGTAAGAAGCTGGGCGCGGAGGTGCTCAAGGATCAGAAGCTTGAGATACCATACGAGTTTGTCAATGAGATGCACCCGAGGGATATCTTGCTCAATCTTGCCATGGTGTTGAGGTTCGAAGGGGAGATTGTCACTATTACGGCATATAACCAGACTGTAACTGTGGTTGAGGCGCCAACTTCGCTTCTAGATCCACAGTTGTGAGTTTCCCTTCCCCGAGAATTTCTTGCTGTTGGTCTTCGGGGCTAATTGTGTGGTGTCTATTTAGGCTATTCCTGTACCTGATACTCGCTGTCACGGTCGCTTACTCCGGATACTTTGTTTACAATACCTGGCTCGCCAGCGTCATTCCCATCACCAAGCGTAGCAAGTCCGATGCGCCAAAATTGGTCAAACCGGCCCCACTCCTTGCCCAGTCTGGGAAGTACGACGAAAGCTGGATTCCTGCGCACCACATCAAGAAGCCTACCACTTCTAGGGCTAAGAGTGGCGTCAAGGGCCGGAAGGGGGGCGATTAAATGACACTTGGCCTCTCTTTTTTACTCTTCCCTTTTTCTTTTCTGGACTTTAATTTGTCTTTTTTTTCTTCCAGTTTCAGAGGATGAACGAATAGCCGACTTGACGGATTGATGGGTTTGTTCGTGGTTAGACGAGTTGGGATGGGTTACAAAAAAAGTATAGTTGTGCTATCTTGCAGTGTTAACAATTTCGTAGTGATATTTGACCAGTATATTGTAGTATAGCTCTTGGACACAGTCCATTTCAAATCGACGATTGCACCTTGTAGAAACACTAAGAGATCGCATCGGAGCGCTGAAGGGAGGTAACCATTACAAGCCCATCCTTTTTTTGCTATATCAATCCCCTCACAGGTTGTGTGTGTATTATACATACGTCGCCGAGCGGCAAAGGACCCAAGCATCTACAAAGCCATCTTCGCTCCGGCGGCCAATACAGAGCTTGAGTTGCATCTACCGTGAGATAAGTACTTCCATCTGGAAGAACTCTAAATCCCAGTATATAAGTGCGCGCGAGATTGGCAGGGTCCCACTAGAAAACGGTACCATGTTCCGGCAAACCCAAAAAATCTGGAACCCCAAGAATCCGCAAACCACCAGGAAACCAAACCCCAGCACGCTCACCCCCAATATAAACGGATGGATAGAGTGTAACTAGTCGTGTTGCTTGTCCCAACCAGGCGAGAATAGTTTTGCGACCGCCCAAGCTATAGATTGTATTATGATACCGGAATGCCAGTAGCGTACCATCCTGTACTGTACCACGCGTCACTATGTTGTTCGCACCGTACTTGTAGAAGAATGGAGTTTTCCGGAGAGGTGTGCAGTACGTTGAGTCAGGGCTCCGGTTTTCACCTCCCTTTCTTCTCCGCCTTGCTCGCAGAGTGCTGTGTATTTGGTTATCGTGATGTGGATTCCTTCCGGGGTGGCGGCGGACTTGGGTGGTTGTCTACTATTTTTTTTTTTACTTCCTCATTAGATGCGTTTTTCTGGACTTACCGGTGTGATACCGGTATGGGTACTGCCTCGAGAGGAGAAAAGGTGAAGGGGGCTGGGTATGATAACGCGAATGACGTTGTGGATGTCTTCGTCCGGATATTCGAAACGGTCGTGAGTGACTGGCTGTGACGGTGGTTGCTACACGAAACATATGTTCCTAGAAATGGCTATCCCTGCTTGTTGGGTAGAATAGTGAGAAATCACCCGTAAAAATAAAATAAAAAGAGAGAGGGAGGGAGAGAAAGAAAAGGGTTTTTTTTTCCTTTTCCTTTTTCCTTTTGTGAAAGGGGAAGGAAGAAAGTCTAACGGTGGGATCTTGCTGATAAGAGTTGTAAGGTTGAATTCTAAGGTTACCGTAAGAACTCGAATAATTGAACTCCACACTCCTTGTATATTAAGACGTCCGAAATTCCCTCTCTTGGATAACGGTAATAGAGGGGTGAGAGCACTAACCCCCCTCAGCCCTAGCCTGGGATGAGGGAAAAAAAGAAAAAAAAAGCACCAGATCTTATTATACAAGCAGAGCAACTCCAACGTCCACGAGTAGTTTGAATGGTTCGAGTTCTTGCGGTATTAAGCCCAGCTGGAAAGTCGGGAGGGGGTACTATCATACCTTCGCGCATTATTCCTCTGCGCGCTGGAGTTGAGCATGTACAGTCTCCTGTGCTTACTGGTGAAGTGAGGAGCTAAGGTTTATTGTACCCCCCTCGTCTCTCCAGCTGTATAATAACTTTCCTGTCTATTTTAGTGTAGGTAGGACTCCGCTGTTGTGTATGCCTACCTTGTATCGTCCCCCCCGGGAATGCCCCCGTGGAATCCACTCATGAGCTCTCTGGTGCAAAAGTGCGCTACCGCAAGGGTCTGAGATGGCTGGGATTGGTAGGTGCCATCAAAGTATTATTTTGGAAAGACAAACTCATCGACACGAGGGGATGTAGGGAATAAAAATAAAAAAGCAGATAGCTTTCGGGAGGTGCTGTTTGTTGTGTTTGGTTGAGTGCTGGGGGGAGGGGGCAGAAGGGTCAATGGATGCAAGAATGGAGGGGAGGAAGAAGGAAAGAAAGTAGAAATGGAAGACTAGGGAAGAGAGCGGGGGAAAACAAGAAGGGGGAGGGAGGGCAAATGGAGGGAAATTAGAATAGAGGGAAGTTAATGGGAAGAAGGGAAAGCATAAAGTAGATGATTTATATTACAGCAAACTGGATGATAGGTGACAGAGGTAGAGATAAGATGTGAACTTGAATTAAAACCCCCTCCACCTCACCTTCCCCCGCCGGTCAAGCTCCATCATGTTTCTCTACACCTAAGCCGATCAGTAGCTGTGCCTGTCATCACCAGGGCGCAAGGCCGCTCCTCCAGTACCACCTCTTTGGTCCTCGGACTCTGCTTCCTCCCCATAACCTTGGCCACTATGATCCCCATTAATTTGCTGACCGCTAATCAATTCGCCTTCCCCATCCCTTCTAGTATCACTCGCACCGCTCTGCTGCCCTCCGGCTACCGGTGCCTCGGGGATGTGAGGCCCACGACTCAGATATATTCCCTGTTCTTCCCAATCCCGCCATGACAAATGCCTGATGTTGCTTGACATCTCACCTTCCCATCGGTGGGACCGAGCACTACTCCCACCAGCCAATGACTCTGCTGGTGTCGATGACCGAAATCTGGGAGTGTTGAGATTACCGTTGCTCCTGGCAGCAACTGGGAGAGACCTAGTAGATTCAAAGTCACTCCTCTGCCTGGCTGGTCGGCGAGGGTGAGTGTTTCCAACCAAGGGGGCCAGGGAACGACGGGGGACTTGTGACATCGCTTCGCGCTGGATAGTCAAGGAGAGTGTGGACGGGTCGTAGATGCTTACTCGTGGAGGGGGGTTCTGCCCCATGCGAACCTCGAGGGGTGCAGGCGCAGTGGTGAGGGTTGGTTGTAATTCCGGTTGTTCGGCCAGCTCGAATGGGGCGATTGGTGGTGGTGTTTGTTGCAAGAGGCTGGGTTGTGCTGAGGTCGATGGACCGCCGTGTCCACCGGCTGTGGCTGCTGCTCTCGCCACTCTAGCAGGCCAGGGGATTGGGTAGGATGACCGAGGAACCGAAGAATGGGGAGGTGTGTCGGAGGGATCGTGGATGGTCTTTACTTTTTTCTTCTTCCTCTTTTGACGGAATATCCAGTGCGCGATAAGATAGATGATAATGCTGCCTGAAACTCCACCAACCACGAAACCAACAATTGCTGGAGTGTTGACGCCCATTTCTCCCCTAGCTGGCATAGTTGTTTCGCCTGCTTTCCGAGGGGTCTCGGAGATCATGCTGGCTGAAGTGAAGGTTGGCCTTTCCAGAATGCCGGCGGGTGAGGTGAAAGTTGAAAATGTAGAAATTGTAGAAATTGTAGAAAGTGAAGATGATACAGTCTGCGACGTATCTCCGGTGATCGATCCAGTGGACGAACTCTGTAGCGTAACCCTGATTGTTGAGGTTATAGTCCTTCTGCCAGTAGCAGTAGTGGTCATTGTTTGCCTGGTAGTAGTAGTTCTAGCATTCTCTTGTCGGTGCTCAGAGCCGCAGCCTGAGCGACAAGCATCAATGTCGCAGCATCCCTTGAATTCCCAGCCTGGAGATGTGCATACATACCAGTTGTATCCCGGAAGACAGTCCATCTTGCTCCTGATTCGAGTCTACCGGATGTAGACGGACTGTCGAAATTCCCTAACAGGTGTATTAGCGATAAAGGAAAAAAAAGTGGTGGCTATAAAGGAGTTGGATCTCACGGGTGGGAACGGGTACAGCTGGGGTTGTGTTGGTTCGTGGGGTAAAACAAGAGAGCGAGTTAAAGGTGGAAAGGTGGAAAGGTGGAAAGGTGAGGCAAAGGCTAGGTAAATGAGGTGGCCGGCTAAAAAAGGGCGGGGGAAGGAGACAAACGGTGCAACTAAGAGACAGAAAAGGGGATACCCTAATAGGTGGGCAGTCTACAACCTAAATTGGGTTTATGGTTGCGATTAATTTATATCATCAGTCTAACTCGGTACTTACGGGATGTCGAGTGATCACAGGTGAAGAAACCACCAGACAAACTTTGCTTTGGACGGGGATAATCGGAAAGGCAGTACAGATAACGGAGGCATAATTTCAATGCCCCCCAGAGGCTTGGGTTAAGAGAAGTATGATACCGCATTATCTGGTTAAGCTCGTTTTCACGCTAAGAGGTCAGAATAAGGTGTGAGTCAGCATTTTTCACAAAGTAACCCTTCCTGGCTAGTTGTTTCCCCTAAATCGATGGCAAAGGTCACCCCACAGGTCACACAGTAAATATCTATGAAAATACTACCCCTAAAGGAAACTCTCTGCTCAAAGAAGTTCGTGTATTCCGCCACACTTTATTTTGACCTCTTAGCGTGAAAACGAGCTTAACCGGATAATGCTGTAGTGGATGTTACATGCATTTTCCACGAGGAGGGTCTCTCCACTCACGCGCCCGAGTGTTAAGTAGGTCACGTGATCTTCTATTCAGATTCGCCAGCGATTCTGATGGGTAATTGAGTGCTTCTCTTGTTTCCTTCTTTGGCTCAGGAAGACCAGGATATAGGAGGAGGATCAATGCTCCCCCCTTAAGCCTTCTACTCACTGCCTGTGTCGAGGAATCTTGGGAATCATTCATTCAGAATAGAAAATCACGTGACCAACTTAGCACTCGGTGGCGTGAGTAGATTGTCGCCAACAGTGGCCCTTGGGGGGGCAGGCGGGCTGAGACCCAGAAATGCACAAAAAACAAATTAGGCATGCTATCCGTAAAACAACTACATATTGCCCTCTTGCAAGTAGTGGTGTAAATGCCTTGGAATTAATTCGGTAAAGGGATTGGTGGTTTTTACGGGAGTATGATATTATACCGAGGGGGTGTTTGGCGGGTCGTTATTTGAAATAATGGTTATTTCAAAACGTGCTTTGCACACATGTGTACAGTACAAACAACCAACAACCATTATTTGAACACATGATTGTGCTGAACCATACCATCGTTTGTAGACTGTATGCGGAATAATGTTTCGTTAACTTATTTTAATTTAATTTATTTATTTATAACTTCAATTTCTAAAAGTAAATAATATGTATAATAATATATAATTATTGGAATGGCTATATATAAATAATAATAATAATAATTATAATTAATTCATATAATTTTTATAAATTTACATTATTTAAACTATCTTGAAATAGTAACTGGTTCTTAATACTTGATATATAAAATATAATATATATTCATTGTAGAATTAATATTTGTTGTTATGATGATACATGCGCAGCCAGCTTGGCGCATGCACTAGAATGTGTTCTAGTACGAGACTAGCACTATCAAAGTTTTTAACAGGTTGAGAAATTGGATGACCATAACCGGATCCGAGGTATCATAGTCAATTGAGTTTCGCTTTTAATTTTCTGGAAAATCCTAGGTATTCTAAGGAGAATCAACATCAGTAGTTTGGGTGGTTCGCACTTCCTTGAAATATCACCGGAGCACCTAAAAGAAAAGGTTTGGCCAAGTTTTTGAAATAGAAATTTAAGGCAGAAGAGGTGCGTATTGCTTCGGTCTTTATCCTTAATGCTAGGAAGACTTGATGATTTATTTAACCTTCTCTTCCGGAAAGAACTGCTTTTCCCTTCGTCTATCGCACAACTTGAACATGACATCATGCATCATAATACATCACTCATAGTTTGTCTGCGGCCCCCCTCATTTTTGGTCCTATCCCGGCAGTCATCCTTAATAACTGGGGTTTGTGGCCACCTCCCGCAGTTCTTTCCTACACCCGACAGGTTTTTGATACCCCTTGTGGCTCCCCCACAATCCCCACCCTATTGCCATCTCTCCTGACGTCCGCCAAGTGGTGGGTTGCTCCTTAGCGCATGTAACTATATATCGTCATGTCGGGCCGCCACATCGCTTGGGCAGGTTTGCGAGGCCCCGACCAGAATATTGACAGACACAATAAGGTTGAGCTGCCCTAATCAGAACATCTATCGATCGGCTTCTATCAGCGTGACAGCACCTGCCATACTTGTGCATAATAGTGTCTTAAAGGATAGCTCAGTTACCTGGCTACAGGGGCCGGGAAGGTCCTGGAGCCTCAACACATACCTTAGGCTCTGGGTCTGAGTGACAATCAATGACTGCTTGTATACCCTCTTTACACTCTCTGTGTTACAGTATACATCGGATTGTCCTTATCTTAATCATTCCGTTGATCTAGGTACCTGCTTGAAGCTTGTACTGCACTGTGTTGCTCACTGGTGTTCCGGGAATGCATACGTGAGTGCCGCGTATGCATTCCTACCACCCCATGATTTCCTCTGTTCGCTTCTCTATGTAGCTCCAAGCTTTCTTCTCCTTTTTTCTTCTGAATACAATCACCGCTTCTTCAGAAACGATTCGCAACGCTTTGCTTCTTGACTAGAAAGAAACCAGCAGACCTTACTACATAAATGGAAGGTGAATCTTAGCCAAGGGCGAGTAAATCTTGCCTAGTTCTACGGAGAGTCTGAGTCAATCATCAGAGGTTTTAAAATTGTATTTCCATCGCTAATTTATTAACAATAATTATTATTAAAAAAAGAAAAAAAAAAGAATAGAAAAACAACTTGACCGAGCCCCCCCACCCCCTCACCTTGACAGTACCGCCATGAATCAAGTTATTTTTTTTTTTTTCATTCAGCTCTTTGGTCAAGCGGTCTTTGTCTATTTCCAGCCACAGCTGGTTGAGAGAAAGATGCATATGTCCTTTCATATAACTTTCGAGGCGGTCTATCTTAGCTTCTAACCCTTTATCTCTGGTCTCGACTTGATTTCTAATTTTCGTTTCAACCACACCGTCAGTCCAGTATTTGGCGCCAAACTACTGGACTAGTTAGCATACAAGTGTGTAGAAATATTTAGTGAAACTTACCGGTGCGAGAATAACTGCCAAAACCCATTTTTGCATTGATTTAGTCTCTTGGTCACTAGATGCGACAGCCTAAACCGTTAGACAATTAGCCAAATGAATGTATGATAGATTTGGCAATCAGGAATATCACCTTTTCTATCAAACTTAGGGGCTGTTTGTGGCAAAAATGGGGCCGTTCCGTTTGGCGACCGTTTCTGCTGTGAAAATCGGCTTCTCTCCGTTTTAAAACGGAAGGAAAGGGGCCATTTGTATTGGCGGGAGGGGGACGGAACGGAACCGTTGTGTCCAAACAGGCCTTTTTGGATGGGACCTGGCGAAGGGAGATGGTGGTGGAGGAAAAAAGGATGAAGGATGAAGGCCTTTCTTGTTTCTTTAAATACCGGTACCCCTTTTGCTGTCCTCTCTAAGTACTGAATTCACCGCATCGATTATACCTGACCTTTGTGAGTTGACGCGCAATCGTCAACGAGTTCCACCTGCCCCGCCCACAGCGCTCAAAAACAAAAGCCCCCCAAGAACGATTAGTGGTTTCCTCACACGGTAATGCCTCAGCGTGCTGCGTGTGTTGGATTTCATTACCTGGTATTAGCAGTTCTGGTAGCTTGTCAAACCAAATATATTCTTAGTGTGCACGCCACTCCCATTAAGCGGGGCCTTTACGCCCTATAGTGGCATCGGGGGGTATGTCGAGAAGAGACATACATACGGCACTGTAGTGGTGCGACGGCCGGGATTATGGCGGTTAACTAGGTAAAGATGAACAGATATGTTATGTATTGATTTGGCTTGGTTCACTGTACGGTTGCGTGGCGTAGCTGGTAATACATCAGGCAAGGTTGGAAAAATATCCACTTCCCAGGTGTTGGAACCTAACGAAAGCACTCAAGAAAGAAACAATAAAAGTGCAATCACGTTAGGCACTGTATTGGCAAAATGCGGAGATGTTCCTTCTTCTCTCACCTCCCCCTCAGGAGAGAGGGGGAAACGGGGGAACTATATACAAATCTGTTGTGGCCACCTATGGGGCACAATGCAGCACACTAAACATAACAGTCACCCAGAACAGTTCTCTCCACTATACCGTAAACCCATAATGGTTAGTCCATCATCCTATGTGTAATAGCTCATCACTATATGCGTAATGAACTATCACCATATGTGTAATGGCATAGAGTGTTAAAGTAACGATGGAAACAATACCCGATGCCTTACCGGCATAGAATGTGAAAACAGCAAAGCCTCTGCCAGGTGCACAAACGTCAGAACCACAAAGCCACATGCCCGATATAACCCCATGCCCTATAGGCTATTATCCAACACCAGGGGGGGAGTCCGAACTATTTTGCCTGAGGTTGCGTGGTGTAGTTGGTTGTTACGCCAGTCTAACACACTGCTGGTCTCTGGTTTGAGCCTGGCTGAAATCATTCTGTTTTCCTTACTTCTCACAATCCTTTTTATCCTTCTTCATTCACAACGCCATCTATTTCATTCGCTCCAATTGGCTGCTTGTCAATTTATACGGCTGGGGAACCCTTCAACCAGATTGTAACCTACTCCTAAGTATCTCGAGAATCCCAAGTGGAACTCTGGAGATACTGATAGGATAGGAGGGAAAGTCTTGGTGGAATATCTTCAAGAGATATAAGATAGATGAGGGACAAATAGAGTGACCGTTCAACTTGTAGTATATTAAAGAAGAGCGTTCCTGTGAGGCTTAAGAGACTGAATCCTTATGGGATAGCAGGCTCTTTAAATACAAATAAAACATAACCAAATATCCTGTGCCTAACGCAAACACTTACTATGCTGAGATAGTATTGAAGCACACAACTAAGTCCTAGAACATAGGTATAAAGGCGACAGGATGTAACTAACAAAACAAGTAATGGAATCAAACAATAAGGGATCGCTACTAATGTACTAATCTGGTAGTACTAGTAGGTGTAACAATCCTACACGGGTGTGGTTATTTATGCAACAGGTAACGAATTACTTGCGTAGTTCTTATTAGACTATTCTTGTAGTCTTGATCGTTCTTGAATATCCGAGAGAGTATTCTTCTTTCTGAGATAAACTTATAATCTCTTCTTCGTTGGTAGACTATCTTATAGTCTTCGTATCTCACACCAATATCTTATTGGGGAGAGATGTAGAGGGAACTTCTTCGTATCTTAGTAAAGTCTTGGTTGCTCTGACGCTAAGAGCTCGAGTGCTTGCATACAAGCGAGAGGTAAAGGTAAAGGTAAAGGTAAATTTATATTGTAAGAAAGTACTTAGATGATCGTGTGAAGATCCTATATCTACGGCCCGTCGTGATCCTTTATATAGGCCTCTTCCCGCAATAACCCTGACCCTGGTGACTCCTACCTATGAGTCACACGATCATGACTCATAATGAGTCATACCCGAAATCCATCAGATGACTCCTATGAGTCACTGCGCAACATGCCTTAAACCAATCGCAAATCATAAAACATGTCAGGTGCGCAAAGTGCGTCACCTGCGTGAAACTCGTGACTCATAATGTGAGTCACGCGCAAAAGTCATTACATCATTATGACTCACAATCGTGAGTCATAGAAACATCAACCAATCATAACATAACGATGACACGCAAGTGCGAGTCATGTGAAAACTATGAGTCAACTGACTGCATAGCGTGAAACATAATTATGACTCAGAATCGTGAGTCATAGAAACATACCTTATGACTAATAACTATTAGTCATGTGAAATCTGCCTTGCTTAGTCACGATTTGTGACATTAGCTCCCGTCTCCCTCAGCGTTGGTCCCACAACGCTAATTTC